>Ga0247737_1000789_pt1 | contig 13162 bp, 12 predicted proteins | sample UWRJL028104C2_FD_180937 | JGI IMG/M metagenome (GOLD analysis project Ga0247737, IMG submission 180937) | Plant litter microbial communities from Arlington Agricultural Research Station in Wisconsin, United States - UWRJ-L028-104C-2 | ecosystem: Environmental > Terrestrial > Plant litter >...
GACCGTCACGAGTAGTCTTTCACTTTCTAGACCGCTCAGGCAAAGTTCGGTCGTTGCCCGAACTATAGACAAATTCGGACTAGAGTCTCAACTCGAAGTTGTAATACCTGAGGTGGCTATTCGTAAACGCAACCAAGAGCGATATTTGCATGACTTACCAGTCATTCTATAGTACGGGATGCCCCATAAAACATGGATTTGAAGGCATTCCCGCAAACATCATAAGACCGAGCTATATTGCCGTGAGGCTTGATTGTTTTTGCTACAGGAAGCAGGAACAAAGGCTTGATGCACTTGGAATATGTCATCACGTACCATGCCAAGACGATTAACTCAGGTGTCACTTCAATTCGTCGGAAAAACTCAAAGTTTCGGGTAAAGAGCCTAATAATCTAGCCAAATCACTGCCGTAGGGTTTCTCGGTTCATTATGGCACCTATGTGTGATGCAAAGACCCTTAACCCATCATCATTAAGGCGATCAGTTATACCGTGGGAGTCAGGGGTTCTCCGTGCTCTCAAAGATCGAGTGGACAATGCGATGTGGGGAGATGCTCACCCCGCAATTTCCCCTGCTTTCACGGTCCTGGTGGTATGTTTTGCAACCCATGTGCGTTGCGCGTGAGCTTTTGAAGCAGGAACAGAAGCTTTGCTGCCTCGTCGTTGCGCATCCCTCGTCTGGCCGGATCAGGAAATCTTAACGAGGGCCGGGAGTCTGTTGCGAACAGACGGCACCCCAGATTCACTTGGCGATGGCATGGTCAAAAGTATTTCGATCGTGGTTGATGCTAATTCGTCACAGAACCTCTACGGACATTTTCTAGGTTCTCGGTCGCGGCGGTAGCGGTCCTTGGATATTCAAAACTCTTCATCCTGGTCCCGTAGACCTTCCCGAACACAACAGCAAGCTACCATCGGCCATCCCCTTGTCCAGAGGAAACGGAAGAAAAAGGGCAACGTAAAACTAATAATACGGTGGACTATTAATCAATGGCCGTCTCACCTGCTCCCAAAATTCATGTTTGCTGCCGTCACGCCAAACTGGTTGACTTTCTACACCACACCTTTACTCAAGTGGTTACCGCAACGAGGGTAGCATCGGGAATGTATCCCTCAGAGAGTGCCATCCTATTTCCTGTCATACGTCAAGGTGCTCCAGTACAGAGCAGATGATGATGCGTAAGCAATCTATCTCGTCTAAATCTGCTGAAGATTGACTTTCACAACGACTGGGAACTATATCTTTATTTGTGTGGGCTGTCATCTGAAGCACTTGTAACCCCTTCTCACGTAATGATTACTTAGCCCAATAGTGATGGAACTACTGGGAAACTACTATAAAAGAAATATATTCAGATGCTACAATAAGCGATCGCGGAAACTAGTGGTCGTGAGTGAGCGGAGGAGCATCCTAGTACCGCTATCCGCGGTACCGTAATGCATAACATGACAGGGAAGTGATATGAGGATGGTCTCATGAGTAATGTGAGATTTGATGGATGGATGGCTGCCAACAAATAATTTGAGCCCTTCCTAGTATGCTAGCTTGTCTAGTGGTGAAAAGAAAGACGGAGCTGACAAAAGTCAAGTTCGTCCGGCACTCGGAGGAAAAATAGTTTTTCCATGTGCAAGTTCGGTTCGCCTTTGGGAGAAAGGTGGGTGGGAGTAGGTAGCCGTTGGTACTGGACGGCGACTAACGTTGCATGATGAGCACAGCGCTTCTGGGGAAGGCTTGGAGATGGAGGAATGGCCCGACACGAACAAGCATCAGATGAAAGGACTTCCAAACTTTGATAGTGATATCCAAGTTGACAGGTCGTCGGTGTTAGAGCAACTCCACATATACGGGCCTGCACTGCAATATACTGTGATACACTTTAACGGATAGCTTAAAGATATATCAAGCCCTATATAATATCTTGTGATAGACCATGCACGAAGCCTTACCTTACCAATCCGAAGGACCGTTTAATAAGAATCCGGTCATATAGCGGCAATCTGTTCCACTCTACTAAATAGTCGACGAATACCACCGCAATACAAAGTGGTGCAGCCATTGACGTTGCTCTCTTCTGATTTTATTGTATTGTGCAGTTCTTTATAATCATCCCTCACCGGCTCCAGAAAAAGACAAAAACCCCCTTTTACCGCTGTGGACAGTCAATTACGCCCGCACACTGTACGGTGCTGTCTTCTAATAACAGTACATGTACAGATATGCAAGTACATCCCCCACCCCAGTTCATCAAATCAACGACGAATCCAGAAAATACCCAGCATTTCCCCGCCACCGCTTCTAGAAAAAGAGTTCAAAATTCTTCCCAAAGGAAAGCTAGATTCGCAGTAGACTCTGCGGCACTTGGATTTCCTAACACCAGTTACCAAAGGTCATAATTAGGTGGGCCTCCAAGGTTCCTTCCTGGCATCTGGACCCAACAGTCAAAACAATCATATTCCCATTTATCTCTAAGCGACAGCTGAAGGCAAAATAAGGACGTATATACTCTTGTCCCTTTGAAAATCACAAAGCTGTGCCAGATTGCGAACTCTCATCACCGACGGAAGACCTTGGTAGGACTTTTAATCCATGTCTCCATCTGTGGGTTCATCGACGATGTTTCACACATGTAAGCTGCACTCCCAAATTATTGATGTTTGCGATGCTGACTTTTGTACAGTTCAAGGGCTTGCGACGCCACGTCCATCTTCAGAACAGTCGCAAGATACGCCTAAGCATCCACCTAATGGTGTAGCCAAGAGGATAACAACTCCACATGCTTGCGCTGAGTGCAAACGACGAAAAATTAGATGTGATGGACGTCAACCGTGTGGTCAGTGTTTAGGGTGTAGATCTCCAAAGCCATGTTATTATGATAAACACCGGCAAAGGGTTATTCCATCAAGGAAGTAAGCAGCTTCCGCCTAGATACTAATCCTGACCATTACTAACAAAACCAAACAGGACTCTAGACGCTCTATCTCAATCACTTGAAGAGTGCCGAACAATTCTCAAGCGATTGTTCCCTAATAACGAGGTGCAATCACTATTACCACTTAACCGACAAGAACTTATATCACTTATCGATTTGCCACGTTCCCAAGGTACACCTTCCCTGAGGTCATCCACGGGCTCTCACACATCGCCTCACTCGCAAGACTTCCACTCTCCTATCACGTCTACACCAGATGATTGCCAAAGCCTTGCAAACCTCGAACAGATCCCAAATCATGACTCGGAGTGGGACGAAGAGCGCCGAACTCGAGATTCAATACCAGCTGAAGCAGATGATGTGAATGCATTGTCCCTTTCTGTGGATCGTCAATCGTCTTACCTAGGTGCAACTTCAATCAAAGCAGCATTTATCGTGATGCTGAAAGTTGCACCAGGACTACGAGCCTTCCTAACACCATCCAACAATGGTCCCCACAAACAACTCGCACCCAGTAGTAATTACCCTACACCTCGGCCTAGTAATGACTTTTCACCACAGCCTGTGAAAGTTGGATTCTCTCCCATTACTTGGTCATCTGAGGGCCAGACTCTGATCGATGCATATTTCAATCGAGTTCAAATACTGATACCTATGCTCGATGAGCCGTCTTTCAGAGCAGACTACCTAAGCGGTAGACGTAACGATGCACCATGGCTGGCGCTACTGAACATGGTGTTTGCAATGGGAAGCATTGTGGCGACGAAGTCAGATGATCACAACCATATTGGGTACTATAACCGATCAAAGGAACATCTTGGAATCGACAGCTTAGGGAGCAGCCATATTGAGACATTGCAGGCTATGGCTTTGATGGGTGGCCAGTATCTTCACTATATAAATCGCCCAAACACAGCGAATGCGCTTTTAGGAGCAGCACTACGGATGGCATGCGCACTAGGTCTTCATAGAGAGAGCCTACCAGAGGAAAGCACCGGGAATGCTTTTCTCGTAGAGCAGCGTCGACGAACATGGTGGTCTTTGTTTTGTCTGGATACGTGGGCATCAACTACATTAGGGCGACCTTCAATGGGTCGCTGGGGTGCCGCTGTGACAGTTCGATCACCTGATGGTTCCATGGACATGGTGAGTTGACTGTTATCCATTCACGAACTTAGCTAATCATTACAGAGCATACTTGGCCAGCATACAGGCATAATTCCCTTGATTGAAAACATCAAGTTCTGTAAGATCGCTACCCAAATACAGGATGTTCTTGCCCAGGCTCCACTCCTACGAAGTGACGACTGTGCCAACTTGGATAGCCAGCTAGTCGCATGGCACGAGAACCTCCCTTGGGTTCTTAAGTCCACCGAACCTTGTCCCGAGTCTATATATACAGCTCGATGCGTAATGAAGTGGCGTTATCAAAATCTGCGGATAGTTCTTCACCGGCCTGTATTACTGAACCTCGCGAACCGCGGCAATCAAGGTCATCCACCAACCCAAGAGGAACTGCTAGCTCTTGCAAAAGTAAGAGCAATTGCTAAGGAAACCATCGAAGATATTGCTCGAGATTGGACTCCCAATCAGATGCTCGGCTGGAACGGGGTCTGGTTTATATATCAAGCTTCTATGATTCCTCTTGTTAGTATGTTCTGGGAGTCATGGAACACCCAGCTGGTTCGGGATTGTCAGAACCAGCTCGAAATCATAGTTGATGCCTTGGAGGGCATGGCAGATTGGTCTCTGGCCGCAAGACGAAGTCGAGAGGTTGTGAGCAGGATGTATGAGGCTAGCAAAAGACCTCTTACGTGCCAATTAAGCCCAGGGTTAGGGCCGTTTATGGGAAATGGTATGAAGTATGAAAATGGGATGAATGTGATCACTAGCATGAATGGTATGACTATGAATAGTGTGCCCGGGCAACTTCATCCTATGGATGGTCACGAAATACACCCCATGGAAGGGCTTGGAGAGGAGGGAATGATGATGCAGGATCAAGGCATTTGGGACCTTGATGGGATGTTATGGGGAAATCTACCAGATGGATTGGACACTCCAATGTTTGAAGACTTTGGAATGGGGTATGACGGCAACTTTCTGATGCAACAATGATACGTTCAAGGGGCTACTTATTTAAAGAGAAGTTCACTGGAGTTCGATACCCCTTAGGACAAGAAGTTCCTTATGGTACACAGCACGTTCTTTTGTAAATACTAGCATTGAGATACCACAAACAACAGAATATACACATTCTACTTGGCACACAAAACTTTGAAAGAATGAAAGTGACCTCGTACTCTGCAACCAATCGATGGCTGCCTGTGATGTAGAAAACAAAAGTCACCAGGAGGCTCGTGGAGGGTGGCTAACTTGCACGATTATCTCAGCTGGTACTTGTTATGCATTCAACAGTATCTTTCTAGTCACTTATCGGAAAGCCTCCCTAGACACGACAACAAGCTTCCATCCTCAAATTCTGACTGGGACGCATGCCTGCCCTAACAATTTTGCTTGGTTTCTGATGCTCTCCTCCGACGCTAGCCAGCCACAATCACATTTCAATACCGAACATCATAACTCAACGTTCAGGGTCCAGCCAGCCACGCCTTTCCTATTCATTCGCCTCAGCCGCAACCCCAGCACCTGAATCGTGGTGGCGCACACGCGATGCGAGGGGAATCGACTTCAGCCTGTTTTCCTATTCTTGGCTGTGGGGAAGCGAAGCGAAACTTTTTCTGATTACCGACATGAACGAATGCCACTTAAATAGCAACGGATAAACAAGGACTAACACGCCACTACTGGTCTAAGGCCTCACTGCAAATTTGAAGGTGATATAAATTATATTGAAAGAGTGGACGGATGGAAGGCAGGACCGAAGAGTTGTCGGTAGCGACCGAGCATATACGACTTTTGGTAAGACAACTTATATGGAGGTGAATGTGTGTGGGGAAGCGCTTGAAGAAAGCCCACGTTTGCGTAGGAAAGGAACGTGGAGAACCCACCTGTCATCTTACAGATGTCGTGTTGTGTATCATGTAGGTATGTTGGTTTCTGCATTTTTGATTGCGTGCCCCTTTATGACAACGTCCCGCAGGAGAGCACAAGATTGGCCTTTCGCTCATCAAGTACTGTACCACTGACGTTTCCCTCAAGCCGCTGGGGATCTGTCGATCAAACAAGTGTAAGCCCAAAGGGAAGCACGCCTCCGACATCGTAGGTAGGTTTGGAGGGTGGTAGTTGGAAGGCTAAGGATGATCTCCTTCTCCCCGATCGACAGATGGCACCCTGAGATCTGCTCTACAAGCCCAGATATTCCGGATTGTGTAACACAATACCTGAGGTGGCTGGCTTGGGCATGAGGGTTTTCTGTGCTATCCTGAGGACCTTCTGCAATAATTTGCACCAACAGGCGTACAAAGCAAGGTCCAACTGACACCCCTAAATCTGCGTGTATCACCCCATATACCAGAACCTTCAAAATCCGGTAAGACATTAATCCGCGGTTCCAGCGCTCGAAGCTAAGGCTGTTGCGTGCATATTCATGCACGTCGTCTGTCTGCTTGTTGTGCAACTTCGACCGACTGCAACAGTGAACCTCTTCTAAGTACCGGCGCGAACCGAGACTTAACAGCTTTTGATATACATTCCCCACACTCTTGTCCTGCAGATTGCAGAAGCCTTCCTGCAACACATGCACTCCACACATGACCGGATTATCCTAAATGCCGAGCTAAACGAAGCTTCGGCTGCAATGTCCGAAAAGTGGTGTGGAGCTCCCCGCAATCATCGAAATAACCGGCCCTTGCACAACTTACGGTCGTTCGGCCCGCTTTGCTTCGAAGAAGAGCTTCTTTGAACGTCAAAGCACTGGAGTCAAAGTATGGTACGGGACGATGGGAAACAAGAGTTGAGGCTGGGGGATTGAAGAAATGAAAATGCAGCAGGACAGAATAGCTTGAAAAATGCGCACTGTTGAAAGACTGAGAAGTGATCAGATGCAGAGAGGCATGTGATGCTACAACCATCCTCGACAATGGCATGGTGTAAATAGACAAAGTAAATCTTCTCCAGTTTGAACATTCTTGTACATGCATTGTAGTGCACAACAATGTATTTTGTGGCGAGAGGAATCAATAGTGTGATGTACTTTTCAGGTGCTAACCGCAAAAAAGGGAAGTGGTATGGTGGCAGAGCAACTTGCCTCCTTAGAGTGCTGTCTTTTGATTAAATTGCCTTGGTGGGGTAGTGATGATATCTACTTGCCAGGTGACTGGAGATCATGTGCTTCCCACGCTTGCAAAATATCTCCATCGCAATATAACAGTCCCATGCCACCGATGCAGATGCAGCCTCAGGGCCGAGTCTCCTCCGTGTGCCTCTTTTTTCATTATCATAAATCGTGGATCATGACGCGTGCTGTCGATAGTCATGCATACTTCATATGCGAAAAATCTGGGTTCTGCTTTTCACTCCATCGAATACACAAGTGTTGTCGATAGGAATATATTGCTTGGTGATGATCTTGATCACTTCCTGAGAGGCCATACCGCCTGTCAAAGCGGAAATGTTATGAAGTTCTCCGCCTCGCGCTCTTGCCACTTCCTCGGCCACTTGGATGACTCTTTCATTTGAGGATGCGCCCGGAATTTCGTTCTCGATAGTGGCAAGAATATCAGATGAACTGGCACTGGCCACGTGGGAGGTGGCAACCAAGGATATATATATTGGGAATAGCGACAGTGGCATCATCGTCAGTGGCGAATTTTCATCAGCTTGAAATTGCTCATCTATTTTTGCGTCAATATAGATTAGAGTGGAGCAAGATCTTATAACCTACCAGCGATAGATTTCAGATTTCTAGGAGAAGTATCTGCACCATGTATGAGCTTGATAAAAGCAGCGTTCTTGCAGAATGTGTCCACCTCCGCATCGTCAATGTATTTGCCTCCCTCATGAGCTCGAACATTCTCTAGAACCTCGGCGGCATCTTGCTTAGCCTTCGATTTGTAAATGGTCTGCAGCTTAACGTATACATTTGATTGTGCTTTCATATCCGGAACAGATCCTGGTAAGGGGAGCTCATTATGTTTTTCATAAAACTTCTTGATGGCGTCCGCGATAATCCAGAAACTTGTCTTGGATTCGGCCTTATTCCTGTCAGCTTGATAGTAAATATTTTCAAGGTTATTACATACATCGGTACGATTGTACTCGAATACTTCTTTCACATGGCTTGGGAGACTTGAAGCAGAAACTGTCTTCAGAACAGCGGCGACAGCTTCATCGAAGTTCTCTTCCCCTCCTTCAGGAGTTTTAGTTCGGGCTTCGGCAGCAACCAGATCTCTGAAGGCTTTCTTCTCCTTATATGAGTTGGGATACTGGCCATACGAATCTTTCCACTCTTTCAAATAGTGTAGTAACAGTACAATGTATGGTATGTGTCCATGTTCATGCGGTGGTAAATCTTTAATATTTTTGGTCAAATCTTGTGCGAATTTCGATAGCTCTGGCCAAGGGGTGAGTAGTCTGAGGTCGGTAGTGGCAGTTGAGTCTGGGTGAGTATCGACGATTGGGAAATTGCCAGGCAGATTGATTCGGAAATAGGAATAGAATCCGGCAGAGTGAAGTGATATCAGTGGAACCTGGTGTTCTCGACTGTAATTCTCAATCAGGGCCAGGGTGGACGGTTCAATAGGCAAGGCGTATAGCACTAGCGTAAACTTTTGGTTCAACAGGCCATCAAATGTAGCCGCCTGCGCTTCTGTTAACTGATTGCATCCGTATATTTTCAAGTTAGTGGCCTACCTCGGATTTTGGAAACCACTCGCCCTTCACGTCCGGATTTAATTCTTGTAGTAGCTTAACGCAGACTTCAGCTCTCGACTTTCCCAAACTTTCCTCATCTAGGAAGAAGTTCACACCTAGATCTTCCTCGGATACCAAGTTCTTATCCGCAATTGTAAACTTCCCAATACCTACCAGCAAATTAGTCTTATAACTGAAGCTCTGCATGGATGCTTACTTACCAGGAAGAACAAGGTTCTTTAAAGTCTCAATTCCCACGGTGCCAGAACCCGAGTTCAGAAGCAGGATATGTGCGTCTTCCAAAGCTTGCTGTCCATTGGCAGCCCAGAGTCGTAGCTGGCGATCATACTTCTTCTCCTTGTCTGTTGGTCCCTGGAGGATAGGAGGTGTCTGCTCTCCTACTATGTCCGTAGACATAATTAGGATAGAAGATTTGGTTGAGAAACTGGACAATTGGAGAAAGCCAGCGTAAAGCTCGAAATTGCCTGAATTGCCAGCAGATAAAGAGTTACTGGTATCTGAGGTATAATGGGTCTTCTGGTGTGAGCTTGATATAATTTACATGACTGAGTTTAGACGTTGCCTACCTACGCGCCCCCTGTTGGAGCTTGTCCATGGTGGGGTCCATTATCCATGGTCACGTGTTGATCTAGACCCCGCGCCCACGCTCTTATCGAGGATTTTCTCGCAAGGCGTCACAAAACTTATTCAGCTTCGTACTGGTACTAACTTGATTGATATGAATGATTCCCACGTTATCCCACCTTCCTCCTTCCAACCATATCTTTTACTCTGTTGCAACTTTGATGCGTTGTGATATTACTATTTCTCTACATCATAGTGGCCCAGCTTCACTCTTTATCCTAAGGTCCATCCAACCTCGAGCCAGATCAAGATTGGGTAAAGGTACACTCAGGTCATACACTTCTCACCTGTCTCCAAGCCCGCTTTGCCGACAACCGGCCATATTTGCTTCTGTTCCCAAGGATAACATCACCACATCCAACTTCTCTAGAGGTGTTTATTTGAAATCAGTTTTTCCCTCAAAAGCCGCGTCACGTCTCAATATTCATTCAATGTCTAAAGCAGGTGTTCCAGCTCCACATGGAGCTGCTTCTACCCCAGTACCCACCCTATCTACTGTAGAAGCATCAAAGCGTGCAGCCGCCTACAAGGCAGTTGAGGATCATTTTGATCCCTCTTATAGATATGTAGGGATTGGGTCAGGAAGTACTGTGGTTTATGTTGTTGAAGCAATTGTTGCCCAAGGTCCAGAGATCACTTCAAAAATGCGCTTCATACCCACTGGCGAGTAAGTTTCTCCTTACAGGTATCTTATCACCAGAGGATTATCTATCACTCTCTCACCATAAGCTTCACGTATCAGAGCAGTACAGTACCTGACATGTCTTATAGTCAGAGCAAGCAGCTGATTCTAGAGGCTCACCTTCCTCTTGGAAGCATTGATGCAATGCCACCAGTAGCAGTTGGTCCATACAGCGCAGGAATAGGGTTTGATGTAGCAACTGGGGTTAAGGACTTGGGACTCAAAGGAAAACGAGAAAGTCTTGACGTAGCTTTTGACGGTGCTGATGAAATTGACGAGGATCTGAACTGCATTAAAGGTGGTGGCGCCTGTCTCTTTCAAGAGAAATTAGTGGCAACATCGGCGAAAAAGTTTGTTTGTGTAGCTGGTAAGATCAGTCTCGGGTACAACTCAGAATCGTCAACTAACTGCCTAGATTTCCGCAAACTATCGCCTCGTCTACTCACCGCATGGAAGGCAATTCCTATCGAGATATCTCCATTGGCGGCGCCCACCATCAAGCGAATTCTTATAACCCTTGGTTCATCTGATCCTAAGATCCGCCAAGGAGGCTCTGCCAAAGCTGGACCTGTGGTAACAGATAATGGCATGTGGATCATGGATGCTCCATTTGCGAAGTTACTGTTACCATCTGATCTAAAGGATGGCCAGAAGGGGGACGGCACTGATGGTATCTGGGAAGTTCAGTAAGTAATCCAAAAATTCCCGACGATACTTTTATGGTCTAGCGCAGATAAGCAAGCTGCGTCTTCGCGTCTTAGACAATTTTCGTCTGAAGTTGTACAAGAATGACAGATACTGACCTGACATAGCCAACTTGGCCGAAGGCTCAAGCGAATAGTCGGGATACTGGAGATAGGTCTATTTCATGGGCGTAATGGCTTGCAAGTAGCCAGTGCCGGAGAGGAAAGTGGTGGCCAGAAGCCAGTAGCTGCATATTTTGGGATGGAGAATGGTGAGGTAGAGATCAGGGCAGCCAAAGAGGTTGACGCAACAAGTGCCCGCAGCTAATCAAGCGAATATTAATCCCTCCATATCAAGACTCAGTACACGTATCTTATAATTCCAGGAAGAGAAATTTATCTCTCTCGCACAGCACAAGTGATTAACCTCTGTTGAGTATGTACTAGGATATGTGAAAGACGCTAAAATAGACAAAATTTATAAACCAACGATGATTCGACTTTTTGAATGTAAATGTTAGCGTCAGACACTTGCACAAGTCGTCCGCCGTGAACATCCTATCATATAAAATAGGGAATACTGCCGGACTTAAACTACTCGTTCTTCTCCATGTTCTAGCTGGCGAAATCACACCTTTTACCTTTCCTGTTTTCAAGTTAGATGCATTTACTAAACCAGTGCTGTTCTTCTGTTCTTCGCTATCTTCTGTGTTTGTGGAATCCTTTTCCCCCTTTTGGAATTAGGTTGAATGGATTTCGAGCATAATAGTACGCATCCGCATATCCACGCCACGCGTATCTCTTACATGGTAATCCAGATGCCTAAATTTATGAGACTGGTATGAGTGCCCATCTAATATGGGACAGCCCAGAATGTACAAAAGTTCTGGGTCAACCAAGAAATCGTAGGAACAGCTTATGACTTTCTTCGGTACCTGTCTTCTAAAAGATAAGTATTAGCAGATCAGTTGACTGACTGTATCACTGAATCTAAGAATAGTTTGGCAATTCTCAATATTTCCCAAGCAGTAGCCAACGGAAGGAATCAAAACTCTTGAGATCAGTTGATTTTCAATATCATGGGCCCCATGGCTGTGCACAACATCTTGTGAGACTGATAATTTCAGAGCAGGGTTTTGCTCGTATGATACTACTAGTCCACACCTAGTCGAGTGCTATGGTTTCTTTCTTTTGCCTACTCCTCCACAAAAGCAAAAAGGCAGGCACCTACCTGCCATCTACATGCAGCTGGTCTGAGCAGTTACCATACAGGAAGATAGTCATACCAAGGTAGGAGGAGAGAAGGGGAAGATGAACATGACAACAGTCTCGGTCTTTCATTTCATTTATTTGTCTACAGAGTTCTCTTGGATGCGGTCCTTTTGTGCTCCTTATCTGCTTATTCCCTGAATACACTCTCCATGTAATGCACTAAGGAACTCAAATGACATTGCCGAAGTGGATACTTAGAGTCTCTGTTTGGGAGCCGATCCGAAGACCCACTTCCTAAGGGCCGACCCGTGCGCCGGCTCCGACATGATCTTGCCGATCAAGCTAGCTTGCTAGTTTGAAAAAATGATAGGAAAGAATTTATGGGATGTAGCAGTCAACCAAGAACTACGGATAAGCCTCGTTGAAAAGACTGTGTGGAGTGCATCAGTGTTTGTTACTTAGAACTGAGTATTAAAAGTTGCAAATGGAGTTATCATTATTTTTGGGGGGGGGAAAAGGGGTTAACAGAATTAAGCGAGACGAGGTTAAGATCTGGGAGGAAAAAGTAAAAATCAATCCGGGAAAGAATAGGCTATTATCCTATGAAGCCATATACATGAGCCACTTTTGATGTGAAGATGTGTAGTCTGTAGTCGAGATGTTCAGACAAGACGTTACAGATAAATGACAGGTAAGGTTGCCGGGTATAAGCCGAAAGTTTATCCTCAGCTATATTTGACATCCTAAAACCGTGATGTTTTGTGGTTTACGCCAGATTTATGCGCTACAAAGCTCCCTGTGTATTATGCTCTTATTAGTATTCAAGGCAGATGTCTACATGGGAAGTCGCCCTTTGTTATCACTTTTGGAAGTTTCTTATCCTAACTCTTTGGACCTGAACATATAATAGAAATGGATTTGATTTACTCTAGGCTTAATTGAAAGGTAATATTCTCAAACCAAAAGTAGTGGGTGTAACACTAAGTGGCTAGCATTCATCCTCCCCAGCGCTGCAGCCCAAGAAAGATCCGATTTTGCTGTCGGATTTAATTGTCCTGTATATTTGAGATAATAATAAAGTTACGAGCTTAATAGGTTGTAATAGAATTCAAATTAAGCTCACATAATATGTCAATATAATTTTTAGAAGTTCTATTGCATCTTGGTCTTTTCCTCAACTCCTCCCGCAGCTCTTCC
>Ga0247737_1000790_pt1 | contig 13139 bp, 17 predicted proteins | sample UWRJL028104C2_FD_180937 | JGI IMG/M metagenome (GOLD analysis project Ga0247737, IMG submission 180937) | Plant litter microbial communities from Arlington Agricultural Research Station in Wisconsin, United States - UWRJ-L028-104C-2 | ecosystem: Environmental > Terrestrial > Plant litter >...
CCGTGTTCTGATACGCCCAGACGCAGCCGTCGGTCAGCTGAATAGCCGTCTTAAGTTCCAAGGGGGAATTATTGATTCGTGCACCTAAGCCCACCATACCGCCAACAAAACATCCTAAGTGCTGCACATCTGTAACTAAAGATGGATCTTCGTCCGTATTACTGCGAAGATCGCCGACAAAGAGTAAATTCTTGTTACCCGGCGTTTTCGCACGGAAAAAGTGGTATTTCGACGCACTTTCCAATGCACTGCGATACATTCGGTGATACTGATCTGTTTGACCATTCAACAACAAATGCTCCTATCTACGTCAATATGCCGGTGAAGTACACGGAGCGTTGATTCAATTGCTTACTTTGGGCAAATATTCGTACAGCGAGTCCGCCCAGGCGCCTAAGGTGAAGGACGTGCCATCGAAAGAGGGACCACGCGTATCCACCTGGGACGGCCAAAGTCCAGGAATTTGGGTGCGGTTTTGGGCGATGTCTAAGTAATCTGTAATCTTAGATATCCCGTCAAAGTATTTCCGCTTCCCTGTCAGCTGAGCGAGTCGAGTGAACTCAAGTGACAGAGACCCTATGTCAATCAATATTTGCGCTAGCTGAATTTTGAACTGTTGAATTCTTACCTATCTGTGCTATTATCACATTGCTCTCCCCCTCCAACACATCGTGAGGTTTTTCCCACCAGTAATACGGTACGGGTATGCCATTTGATGTATTGAACGAACGAAAGAGAAATTCTCCGAGCTCGTCAGCTTTCTGGAGAAGAATCGGGTGTTCCCCCCCGCTAATATCATATGCTCCTAGCATGCCCCCAAGATATCGAATTGTTGTCTCAAAGACAGGCACGCGCTCAGCATTGGGCTTTGTGAAATCAATATGTTTCAGCGCTTTCAGCGCACGCTTAAACTCGTCACGAAAGCCTAGGATATACAGTGCGTCGAGCCCATCAACCAGTGTCGCGGCCCAGCCGACATAAGGGTCTCTGAATTCACCTGACAAAGGCGAGAGTTCATCATGCATCCAGGCGTGATCAGAGTATCCTTTCCAAGCGTGGAGAAAGGCTTTGCGCACATGATGCTGGCGATCCAGGCGAATACGCTTCGAGGCGCTGCTTTCTTTCTTGAACTGATGTTGGATACGGAATGGACTCGGGTGACTATACGTCAACGGAGTAGTTGGTTCTATCGAGTGTTGCGAAAATAATACGATGAATACAGTTAGGGCAACGGCAAGTCCAATATACCGTATTTGTCGCCTGGACAAAAACTTCTGGGGCGACCTTGCAAGGAGAGATAGTCGCCGAAGCATTCTACTGATAGCAGAAGATTGAGCCAGAGCACCGGATGATCATTGGTGAGCCAGTACAGGAAAGCGAAAAACAATCAAACGATGAACTTGGTTCCAACAGATCCATGGTCAGCAAAACCAACACAACGTATCATCATGCCAGGGCTCACGGTCCGCTGCGGCTACTTGATTTATGGAGCAACGCCACTGAATGGCCTCGCTTATGTTGACCCCTGAGCTATTTCGGGACCCCCGTTGGAACAATACGCAGCTTTGATTGGCTCTATCTTGTTTCTGTTACCAAAGATCCAGATGTTGTGTGGGATATCAGCTGACCTAACAATTATCAAATCTATCCTTATGGACTGGCCCAAAGCAGCCTGCGTTTCCATGAGCACGGAGAAGATTTTGGCGTTAAAGGGGAATAAGGGGAATTCATTGGCCTATATATCTAACCAGCAATATCGATATCGCAACCACCGTCTTCAACAACACATTATAGCCAAAAGCAAGAATTCTCTTTTCTACCCTAACTAGCTGGAATTCGGTCGCCCAATATCCATTCTCGCGAGCTCTCTTTTTTGCTGCGACGTATAAGTGCAGTAGTAAATCATAAATTCGTGTCTTCCGTATTTCGGCCTGGTATAGTCCAATCCGAGGATGAATAATGGTGGCTGTCTGTTGGTGGAGTTGATGTGAGGTTTTAAGTGGGTTGGTAGGTGGAGAAAGCCTTAAGAATAAGAAAAGCACCAGGTGGATGGATATGCAAGGTAAATGCACAACGCTGATTTCACATTCTAAGGTGAGGTATCGGGGAATTGAAACGGGACGGTGATTATAAACTAGCTGTAGCATCCACGGCTTGAGTTGCAACAACTTCATTGGTCAGTTATCGGTTAAAATGCTGAGGAAAATGGCAAATAGACTTACCTTGAAGGCGATCGGCTTCATGGACCACTTGCTGTACTACGCCTTGCTCTTCAGGGCTAAGACTAGTAGTCAAAGACGTGTACAGTGCAGGTTGCTCTTGTTGCATCTTCATGAGAGCACCACGGAAGAGTTGGTATGGTTCGATCTTATCAAGAGGAGTTTCGAGAAGACTTTCTTCCCCTAGCTCATCATCAGAGTCGTTGTCTTCAAGGTTCTGGAACTTCTGTGCCTGTACAAAATTAGCTGGGCTATAGCAATATAAGCTCACTGCTAACCTCTTCGTTCAGGAATTCAAGATACGCGCTGCTCTCATCCTTCCCATCTGCCTCGTCTTCGGGTTCCGCTTCCTCGGTCCAGGCAGAGTCATCTCCACCCCACTCATCATCATCATCATCGTCGCCATAACCAGAGCCTATTTCGTACGTATTAGCGTTGCTCAAGGCTGATAAACGGTCCCAATATAGTGACCTACCATCTAATGGGAAATCATCCTTCAAAGCCTCTTCTCGATTCTTGGTAGCAGCAGGTAGCGTTTGGAATAAACGAACGATGCCCTGTAGCAACCGTGGCCAACCTTGTTGAACACTGATTGGTACCTGATCGGAGTTTAGAGTAAGTAGAGAGACAATAGCTGCTATAGACAGCTTCTTATCGTGAACTCTCGTGAAGCTGTCGATACTCGAGAACCACCAACTGAAGAATTGATTTGTCCAGTTGTTCCCCTCTAAGCATTGGAGAGTCAAAACCTGTTTTAATTAGCTACTTGAACATCACCGCATCGAAAAATTGAACATACTGGGTCGTAGTAAATAGCGTTGATAACCATCTCCATCAAGTGAATGCGATAAGATTTGACCTTCGTTTCTTTGTTTGACAAAGTTCGCATCGCCATACCAACCTAGATTATTTTTAGTGCCATGATTTGTGGAACTGGATGTGATACTTACGAATTGAACGACGTGGTTGCTAATGTGAGGTTTTGGAATGCTGAGCATCATACCCTCGGCCAATTTGCACGCACAGATCCTGTCAACACCGCCAACCTTTTCATCTACGAACATATCCTGAACCATGCTGTACATGGCATCAAGATATTGTGGGTGATTTACAAGTTCCGAGGCACCGTATTGCACAAAGTTGTCAAGAGCGGGCAGCATATCTTCGAGATAGAGCTCGGCACCAGCCTTGAAGGTGGCATGGATCAACTCAAACGCTTGCCACATTGTTGGGGAAATTGATTTGGCAGCAAAGGTACAGCTATCAATGATCTCAAATACCTCATTGTAAAGATCTATTCTGTTAGCCAAAATTCTTGGGATATTGAAATGTATTTTTGCTTACCGTAAAGCTTATTCTCGAGGGTTACTTTGATAACCGGCATAAGGATGGACTCCATGTGAAGAAGAACGTCAGGCGTACTTTCCAAGGTAAGGATTAGAGTACCAATTGTCTGTAGGACACCTAGAGCAGTGATACTCTTGTCATCTAAATAATCACCATAGCCTTCGTCATCATCTCGTTTGTCGTTCTTCTCAAGAAGCTCTCTCACAATTCTAAGATATGTGTCTCTCAGTTGCTCACTTAACGCAACAGCGAAAGGAGTCAATTCTGCTGCGAATACCTCAACGAAATCCTCCATCACGTTTGACAGAGAATCAACGTCAACCTCATTCGCAAGTTTCAATAACTGTTGCATGATCTGGGGAATATTTTGTTGCATGTTGACTCGAATTATGTCGTGTCTTATGAGTGGCTGGAGTGCTAGTGCTGCCTCCACACGAACAGGTAGCTCACTGTCTGCCATGCACTCGAGGATGTTGCGATAAATGATGAGTAGGTTGTTAGGATCCTTGAAATCCAGCTGTTCAAACTTTTCAACGGTATCACAAGCGCGAGCCCGGAGGAAGCCTTGAGTATTTCGGAAGTCTGGGAAAACGTATCGGACCAAGAAATATTCAACCTGTTCCGCAATTGGGCTCTTCTTGCCGAGTATCACACTGGACAGCGTTCCAATCATCCGTAAAGCGCCTTCCTTTGCAATATGATTTTTCTCTCCTTCCTTTGCCGTCTCGTACTCGTTGACAATTGTGTTTACAAAGGCCAGGATTGTGAATGTGTTCTTCCGTCGCACCTTTGTGAGAGTAACTAGGAAATTAGTTGCTGCGATATCAGGGGCGGAAACCTCTTCGTAGTAGTTCAGCTTGTGATGCAGATATTCTTCAGGATCAGAGTCGAATTTTTCAACGTCCTCTTCTGATAGACACATAACGGGGAAGATGAAATGGGTAACCAGGCTATCCAGATGTGGCTTGAGATGAGTCCACATTTGCTTTGGTTTCACGCACTCGTCCAAGAACACCAAGGTGTAAGAGAGGCAAGGTCTGCTGAGCCATGTGGTCTTTGCCACCCATTTCTCTATTTGCTGAAGGTAGCCCTTCAAGATCTCAGGAGCGAAGTTGACGATGAAGTTCTTGGCGAACTCGGTGTAATCCTCCCCATTTCCTTTTTGTAGTGAAGTTGGATTCCCGTACCTATAATAGTAGCCGTTGTTAGGATTCTCCCCGTCTATAAACCATTTAAATATTTGAAAAGATTGTACACACCGAACAAATAAGCGATTTAGATTAAAGTAAGCCCATTTCTTTGATTTCCACCAGTGATTTGCCTCTCGATCTGTCAAATCTTCGACCAGAGCAGTGGCTGGCACCTCTTTGGCCACGGTTTGGAGAAACAACGAGCACCACCCAATAACGACGGGTTGTGCTCTCAGTGAGACTGCCAGGTCGAACCATTAAAGTCAGCATTCTCGAATCATATAAGTAAATGTGTAGGCTTCATGACTAACGAATGTTGCATGTTTGTATGCCTTCAACACCACATGTAGCATTTCTCCGGCATCCTCGCTCATATCGTCCACCAACCCTTGTCCAATCGTCAACAATCGTGGGAAGGTTGCCTCTACAATCTTATCGAAATCTTGGCGATTCTCCCCGGATTTGAAGCGGTATACACGACATATCGCCAGGAGACACTGTAGCCCTGCAAAAATTGACGCGGCATCGTTGGTATTGAGTAACTGGACGGTGATATTTATGAAGCCGGGCCATTTCTCGGGGAAATCGTGGTGGAGGATTTTCTGCAGCACCGGGACGAGTTGCGATCGAACTCGAGGTTGGGAGGAGGCTAGAACCGGCAATAGGCGTTCTCGAAATCTCGTCTTTTCGTCTTCGGGGATCGGCTTGATCTGCGATTCTTCATTTGGTGCCCATGCTTTTGTGATTCGATTTTTCAAGTAGACCACAGCTGCACGAAAGTCAGTTCAGGGATGGCGGGGTACTTTCCCCCTGGCGGTCCCAGGGCACTTACTTGACAAACGGACTTGATCCTCCTGTTCTGCCTGCAAGATGTCGAGCAGCGCATCGGTGAATCCTGGGTGTTCCTCGGCCTACCACGATTAGTCAAGCAGTCGGTGGGACGTGTTTGGACACTCACGGTCTTCAGGTCCAGCTCAGCGCGGCGTCGAGAATCCGCGTCTGCTTCAAGGGTCGCAATAATGCGGCCACGTAGAGCACCGACATCCATCGTCACAGTGCGGTGGTATATAATCTAGAACCGAGAAAAGGAGGAATCCAATAGCAAGTGAATAGCCGGTTGTTGAAATTTCATGAAGTTGAATTTTGTGTGTTGTGGTTAGCGGGCAGGCAGAAAATAGTCAGAGCGGTCAGATCGTGGCAGAGCAGGGCGCCCGAATAAAGTTCAGTGGTGGATGCGCCAGAACGCTAATCATCCATCTACGGAGTACGACTCCAGCCCAACCTCAGACACAATAGCTAAATCCGGAGCATGGTGACACGCAGGGTTCTGGAGAAAACAGCATGTCTGTCTGGGTGAGAGAGCAGCAAATGCACCTGGCGCGGTTCAGGGCGTACCAATACTCCACGTCGCGTTACCCTCTGATCTCATCTAGAGAATTCGGGCTGCTGGAGCTAGCGTGTGGCTGTTGATCTGGCGACCATTCATTAACCACCTATAGAAAGAATAGAACAAGATGGATGATTTATAATGTATATCTGGTAATGATGATGGTAATGATGATAGTAATGATGATGATGATGTTGGTTTTGAGGACAATGTTATGCTCTTAAAGCATCATTATCAAGCACAACACCACGTAGTCCTTTAATTCTTTGCAGCTTGAATTTCTCACCTCTCTCACCTCTCACCTCTCTCACCTCTCTCACCTCTCTCACCCCCTAATAAACCATGTGTGTCTAGTCTACCCTCTTATTATGTTCTGTTCTATATAGGCTAGCTATATAACGTGCCAAGCGCTTCTCGAGGCACTAGAATGCCCCAACGGCTGCTTGTCAGTGACTTTTGACATGAATACGCGCATGTCACCAATACTGGTTTGGTATCCTGCTCCGTGAAGTCTGCAAAGTTAATTTGGCACATCGTGAAATGCTTACTGAAACTAAATATAGTAGCTTCGTTATGCGTTTCGGGTTGATGCCAAGCTCCCACCAAAAATCAGGTCAGATTCCGGCGCTGGCTAATTCATTCCTGGTTTATGGAGGAGTGATTGGCAGAAGAGAAACGGCACGGCCTCCGAAACGGTACAGTAGCAGGTATATTCCTGGATCGCTTGTCTATTCGTGGCCATCTCCGTGTTTGCTCTGCTCTCTGCGTGGTGATGATCCAACTCCCACATATTTAGAGTTTTTTTGATATCTCTCTATCGGTGGTGGGGGGATTTACTGCACTATACAGTCTGCAGTGTTGGTGCGGAGGAGGGGTCGTGGGAGTCGCGTGGACTTTCCCGATCGGGCTCTCAAGGTTGGAGCTACTACGCTGGAAAGAAGCAACACATTTGAAGTTCATTCATGTCATCATGCTTTGTTTCTTTCTCCAGGGGATTCGATACGAGAGTAGAGTGGAGGAGAATGGGGAGGAGGAGGGGAGCGGGAACGCTAAAATCAAGCACTATCTACCCATAACCTAATCCCAATATCAAGAACATCTCCTGTTCCTTTGCCACCGTGACCTTCTTCTCTCCATTCTACCTCCCTTCTCCTATACTCAGGACCAGCTCATCATGTCTACCAATACTCCCCATCCCCTGGATACACTCTCTGTTGATGAGGTTAACGTCGCTCGTGAGGTCTTGCTTGCTGCTCGGGGTTAGTCTTTCCAAGATACCTTCCTAGTATCGACTCGGAATCGACCGGTGCGCAATCAAAGCTATACTAACAACCTGCCAAGGTTCTCAATTTGGTCTGATATTTCGGTCAATCGCCCTAGAGGAGCCTCCCAAAGCAGAGCTCACTCAATTTCTTGAGTTAGAGCATGCGGGCAAAGTAACAGCTCAGACATCTCGACCCGCACGCCTAGCCAAGATTCAATACGATGTAATCCGAGGGGATAGGAATCATGAGTATACAGAATCATGGGTAGATGTGGTCACCAGAAAAGAAACAAAGCTTAGGGTTGTAGATAAGATACACCAGGCTGCCTTGACTTTGTAGGTCTTTATTCCTATACACCCGAATTCTGACGTTTGGATGAACCGCTTTTACCGACTAGAGCGCTGCCAAAGACCAAGGAAGACAATACCACTGATCAATCAGCCTTCTGGTCCTGATTTGCCGCTGCTTAGACACTTCCATAATTTCAAATCTCGAAGTCATACCAGTTGGTTTATCAATAGGAGGATTCACTAACGTAAATATCTAGTGCCGAATTCGGCGCTTTCGCAGAGGCATGTTTTGCGTCCCCAATGTACAAGGAAGCTATTGCTCAGTTTGATCTTCCGGAAGGTTTCATAGTTGCGATTGATCCATGGCCATATGGAGGCCCAGACGTCGGTGAAAACTTCGTCCGATATACCCAAGGTCTTTGCTTCGCTCGTGATACTCGATCCGGGAATCCCGAATCCAACTACTATGCATATCCCCTCCCAATCATTCCGGTCATGGATTCGGTCACCAAACAGATTGTTCGAATAGATAAGTTAGCTACTGGTGGCAAAGACGACGGTCTGGCATACGGAACTCATAGCAAGAAAATACTTGATCACTGTTCTTCGGCCGAATATGTGCCAGAGCTCATGTCACAACCACTTCGCGCTGGCATCAAGCCATTGAATGTGACCCAGCCAGATGGAACATCTTTCCAAGTCAATGGAAGCCTGATAGAATGGCAAAAATGGAGGTTTCGCCTCGGTTTTAGCCCTCGAGAGGGTGCGACACTTCACGATCTGCACTACGATGGACGTAGTATACTCTACAGACTCAGCTTGAGCGAGATGACGGTACCCTACGGTGATCCGAGGCCACCATTTCATCGGAAGCAGGCCTTTGATTTTGGTGATGCAGGACTCGGTCGTGCCGCTAACAACCTTGCCTTAGGTTGTGATTGTCTTGGGGTTATCAAATATTTCGATGCGGTAATGTCTGGACCAGATGGGAAGGCTAGCGTCAGTAAGAATGTGGTATGTTTACATGAGCAAGACAACGGTATTGGGTGGAAGCATACCAACTATGGAAGTGAGCAGCGCGGTCCTTTTCTTGAGTGAGTGACTGCCGTTGTACTAACATACAAAATAGCACAAACGGCAGTGATTAGCCGATCTCGAGAACTTGTCATTCAGTTCATCATCACACTAGCCAATTACGAGTACATATTTGCATACAAGCTGGACCAAGCTGGTGGAATTACTATCGAGACTCGCGCTACTGGAATAGTCAGCGTAGTCAACATCGACGTTGGGAAGACTAGCCCATGGGGCAACGTTGTCTCTCCCGGTGCACTAGCTCAAAATCATCAACATTTGTTTTGTGTCAGAATAGATCCAGCTATAGATGGGTATAAGAATACCGTTGCTGTGGAAGAATCACTTCCAATGCCAATTTCAAAGGAAACAAATCCTTTTGGAAATGGTTACGAGGTAAAACTACTCTCTTCAAGGGTGTCCTTTCGCTCAATGAATACTACTAACAAACATTAAAGGTCAGAACCACACCCATTCTCCGCTCCAGCTACCTCGACGCATCACCCAGCACTAATCTGACCGTCAAACTTCTCAACTCAGCCAAATTCAATCCTATCAGTCACAAACCTGTTGCTTACAAATTCACACCCTTACCCACTCAACTTCTGCTCGCACATCCAGATAGCATCGTTGCCAAACGAGCCCAGTTTGCTCAACATCATCTTTGGGTCACAAAATATAAAGATGGGGAGCTTTGGGCGGGAGGTGAGTTTACAAATCAGAGTCAAAAAGAGATAGACGGTGTCTCGGATGCGGTGAAGAGGGACGAAAAGGTGGAAAACGAGGATGTTGTAGTTTGGAATGTTTTTGGTTTGACGGTAAGCATTTTTCTCCCTATGTAAATTCATGAAAGAGGATACTAAATCTATCATAGCACAATCCACGTGTTGAAGATTGGCCTGTTATGTAAGTTCCAGTCTCTTAAATCAAAGCCTCGGTACGGGAAGTCTGTTTTACTAATTCCATAAAGGCCAGTAGAAATCTACCAGGTTCATCTCAAGCCGGCAGACTTTTTCAGCGCCAACCCGGCCATCGATGTCCAGCAAAAGAAGAACAACACTTCAGTACTTGCGCCAGACTCTCAGCCATGTTGTAAAAGTGGTGATGTGCAGAAGGCGCCTGAGTCGCATATGCAAGCAGAACTCAGCCTCAATCCGAAACGTGGGGTGTAAATGTAATGTAATGAATTCAAGAGCGGCTTTGTGTGATGTGACTGGACGTAGGTAATTTAACCAACTGGTCACTTCAAGGTATCACATTCAATCATGTGTCAACTACATCCAAGCTCATTTCTATTTATTACTTGCCGTTATCACATAAAATTGTTTGGTACAACCCAATCTCTTTGCTAGTAAGTTGTAATAAGAAACGCCCCAAGTGCCTTTCATTCGTGATCAGTAATCCTATACTAAATGGCTTGACCGTCTCCTAAGTATGTCGCTCTTTCCTTATAGAGAAGCAGATCCTAGCAAGTTGATTTTACAACCACCTGCAGTAAGTAACGCATCTTCCCCATCGAAAGGGCGTTTTCTTTTCTGTAGCTTCCGTTCCTCCCACGGTAGGAAAAACAAACCATCATAAAAGTCTCTTTTATTTGATAGTCCATATGTCAACCTAATGAACATCATCTATCCATCAACCCGATGTAAAAGCCACCACCAAAGTTTTGCCTCCATCATACACCCGACACCAAAAAGCTTTCGTGCGTATCCTCATCGTGGCTCAAAGCAAAGGCATGGGCCAAGATCCACGCTGCATCACCTAAGCCTTACCTCACCTTACCTATCTTTGCTTTTTCCATGCGAGCCTCTTTTTCTTTTTCTTCTTCTTCTTTTGTTGGTCCTCCTTGTCCAGCTGCTTTTTTCAAATTGGGACGTGGATTCGCCATGTGTGGTGCTTGGATATCAAGACCGGAGAGAGATGTTTTTGCTCTGTGCTTGAGGCGGGCGTCGAGGTGATGATGTTCTTCTGGTGGGGATTTTGGCTGCCTTTACATGCATGCATGGCTGTATCACGGGATGGGTTTTTGATATATGTGCAAGCGCGTTTATAGAGTACCATGATGTAATACATGACTGGTCTAGGCTGGTACTGATTTTTTGTTGGACTCAAGTTGGGTCGGGTTTAATCCATGTGCCCTATGGGGTTTTGTTATGGTTGGAGGTTATTGGGGATGTAGGTGTTATGTTGGCTTTCTCTATGTGGTCGGTGAAGCACTTTTGCTCGTCAGCCTGTTGTTTTGATCAAGCGCTTTATAGAAATGATAGACTGCATGGTGACATCGTGGTCGGTGATGTGGATCTGGATTGGGTTTACGCTGTAAGGGCCTTCGGCATTAGAGAGATAAAAAGGGGGTTGATTATTCGCTGTGAATAGGTTACACGACTCTAAGATGGCTTGTGATTTCGCTCAAAGCGATACACCAAGTATGCAGTTCAAGCTTTTTTAAGAGATGGGACCTGAGTATGGCGTATAATTCTTTATACGAGGTTTCCATAGGCTTTCTTATATACAGTTATCCCTATCCTACAAGTCAACATACAATATTCACTTTTAATAGATAAGTAGGATCATATGCTCAGCTTACCCTCAAGTTGCTGGTATGCAAAGTAAGAGGTGGAAGATCCCCAACTAGAACACTGTGTAATACTTATGTTACTTGACTTCGCCCGAGAAGACTGGTTGCCTTATTTTACATTTCCCGGGTGGGTTTAAAGGACATGAAACGAAAACATCCATAAAGATTTCGATAAGATGAGCGAATTTTGCCCTCGACAAACAATAAAGATAAGGCATACCCCAAGCCAAGGGTAGTCTCGTCTCGGTACTCTATCGTAGCTCTACAAGTCCCCCCGTAGCAAATACACCGCCCCCGTGATGAAATCAGTCCCGATAAAGTGGTGTTCGGAAAGAAAGAACAGAAATGTAAAATAGCAGCTAGATGAATAGCCCTGTGATCGACTCCCCTATCTTTTGAAAATAATTGCCTCCCTTCCAACAACCAACTAGTAACAAGATCTCCGCGAGAACAAAGCCTGTTCAACTCCCTCAATATACCCATCTAAACGCGTAAATTGCCGAGAAGTGATCAAGCTAAATCGTATGAGTTTCGTAGCTAAGACAGTGAGGAAATTCGACTAAATGATTCTGGTCCAAAGGGTTCATTTACTCATGACTATGAGATCACCCACACAATGTGTGTCTCAGCTTGGGTCAATGATTTAGATATTAACTCTCTATGTTTGGTTATCTCCAGAAGTATAGCACACTTGACTTTAGATTCCTCTTTAGAAATGCAGTTCTCTACTCTGATTGTTTCCCCAGTCCCGATGTATTTTGCACAGCAGGCTTATTATTTTAAACAGCTATATACCTCCTACACTTTCATTCTCTCAAGCTACTAGAAACAATGCAGTGTCTATTTTTTTTCCTTGGGATAGCGTCTGCTTGTTTCATGAAGCATAATGCACTTTGAATACAAGATTGCGACGAGAATTTTTAACATATGCCAAAGTTCTGGTTGAATCCCGAAACGTGATATACTTTAAGCCAAATGTAATCTTACCATTATATAACTCGAGGTGCATAATTTAAAATTATCACGGAACACGATGGAATAGACGTGGATAACCACCTTCATACATTATTCATATATCCAGTATACCGCATGTTCTGGTACCATAACCAAATCCCTATGCTTTGAGAAATTAAAGGGAGCAATGTCAGAATATATTCTGCTTAAAAGTTTGCGCAGGTTGGTATTTCGACCCTTTTATTTTGGAGTTTCCAAGTACTTTATACGAGAAGTGGTGTGGCGTGGGCAAGACTTCATATTGGGAGCTAGCTACGCGGTAGGTCGGGTTTGATATTGCTGAAAATAAGACTTTATACTGATAGTAGGGTGAAGGCATGGTATTTCACAAGTGTTCGTACAATAAGGAAGATTCTTTAGAGAATAACACCGGTACTCAGGCAACACGGCTGCATATGCAAATGCTTAAACGCTGCAAAGACGGTGAAGAAAAAGTGATTGTGAGATTTATGTATTTGGTAAGGTGGGCAAGATGATAAAGTGGAACTGGGGGTATACATTAATTTTGAGGTACTTCTAAGCCAGGTGGTCGTGTTTTTCTATAGCATTTAGCAGCGATTGCATTACTACAACTTCGTCTGTTGCAGTGTGATCAGGCAGCGTCACGATAACAAGGGGGCTCATCTTCATGGTCCGTGAGATTAATTTTATTGGTACTTAAGTAGAAACAAGAAGTCTCTCGAGTTCACCACCATTTCCAATAGTTGATGGTGAAATTGCTTTACCAGGAGGAGGGACACCGGGATCATTTAACGAACAGCTGTAGCTATGGATT
>Ga0247737_1000793_pt1 | contig 13132 bp, 16 predicted proteins | sample UWRJL028104C2_FD_180937 | JGI IMG/M metagenome (GOLD analysis project Ga0247737, IMG submission 180937) | Plant litter microbial communities from Arlington Agricultural Research Station in Wisconsin, United States - UWRJ-L028-104C-2 | ecosystem: Environmental > Terrestrial > Plant litter >...
ATAATTGTGGTGGGACGCTTTGATTGCCGTCTGGTTGAGAATAATTTTGATATCAGACATCAAACAATATCTGGATGGAAACCTAGAATTCTTCATCTTTGTTCGTTTTATTCTTCATAAAATATTAGAGTTTTTTTCTATGGATTGTGTTTATTATTGTTCAGCGTAGGCTCTTGTTCTTTCTAATCTGTTCAATCCCAAGCAGAGCTCAAGCTAGTCCGAGGTTATCATGATGTGACCAGCTCAGAACCAGCAAGAAAATCAAAACTCTCCTGGCTTGAAGTGTCACTCTTTTCCTCTCCTAGTATCCTTCCTTGAATATGCAAACCCTATAAGGTTATTATGTTAGTAACAGTCTAGTAAGTTAGTTCATCTTGCCATGGTAAACTCAATCACTTACACCTTTCCCAGATCTTGTCCTTTCTACCTCTACTTCTTCTAACTCCAATCGTGGACCTTCTCCCATGACTGAGAGTAAACATATTAGTAAGACCTCAAACCCGAAAGCAACGACAGTATGTGGAGCAAAACTGACCATATCTTCTGTGCCACTCGCCTACGAACATACCCTCTGGGTCATATTCCTGTCTAATATCCCCTTTATACTTGTTAGTGCATTTTAAAAAAATCCAAAAGGGTACGGATTAACACACTCCATTCCTCTAAATCATTTCCATACATAGCCTCGATATCCTTGCCTGTAGTGAGGAAGTTCTTTGCCCAATGTGGTTTCCCGCCTAATTCTTTCATTAGGTATTCAAAGCCTTCATAATAGCGGGTAGTACAAGGTGGATCGGAATTATAAGGGCGATATAATGTAGCATTGAGATACAATGTTGGCTCCAGGGTACAAGTGGGATCTAGGTGTGGTCGTGGAGTTTTGCATATGGTAGTATCTGTAACACGAACTTCGACTGGTGCATGGACGTACAGATTTTCAGCAGAGAATGGGATTCCATGAGGAACATAATCAGAATCAGCAGGTGTAAGATGATTCAACCACGAGCTGAGTCTACGAAGAGCTTCTGGCCCTTTGGATAACGGAATCGCCCATTCATTGACGAACTGCGAGTAGAGGCAGTTCATAAGCAATGCTTCTCTTGATGGTTGAATAGCAGACGTAGTGCTCCCATTAGCGAACCCATACTGCATTCCAAAAACAAACTTCTCGATCCATGGTAATATCCTAGGCACAAATTGTGCCAAGTACAGAAGATTGTGATATACATGATATCCTAGCCAAGCATCATAATAAGATCCTACAGGTGACCTTAGAGCTTCTTCACTTTTTTCTGCAGACCAGACTACGGCTCTTCGTGTATAAGGGAACCACCAAACGCGTACGAATTCGGCTTGGGTGAAGAGAGTGTCGTTCCATGAGTTGAACATTTTCAAATCTGTGTCTACAGTCTGCTTCCATGATAGAGTGAAGGCAGGTACAGCTTGAAATGTGATTTCCGTGATAATTCCCAAAGCTCCAAGTGAGATCAATGCGGCACGGAACAAGTCTGGGTTATCGTCAGGCGAACATGATTTAGTTTTCCCATTCGCCAAGGTGATTTTTAGAGAGAGAATTGAACTCGACAATATGCCATGCTTGAGAGTGCTACCATGCGTACCAGTCGAGATGGCTCCTGCAATGGACTGATGGTTAATACTGCCTAGATTAGGCATAGCTAAGCCATGTTTATCCAACTCTGCTCCAACAGTGTACAGTCGTATGCCGCTTTGCATGGTCACAGCGTTATTCTCCTTGTTGACATGTAATATCCTGTTGAAGTTGTCCAAATTGACAAGCCAGCTGGAGGTACAGGTCAAGTCTGAAGGGGAGTGCCCGCAACCAACAGTTGTGACCCTGCGTCTGCATCTCCGCGCAAGATTGACCAGCTTTTCCACCTCAGCAATAGACTCGGGCTGGATGTAGAGCTCCGGGGAGGAGTGAAATGTTCGTGCCCATGTTGACTGAGTGAAGTTTGTGATTGCACGGAAAGGTATGTCATCCTCTGCCGTGAGCTGCGCAAGTAGGGCGGGGTCCATTTCAGCAAAAGTGAACAAGAGTCGTCCTCGTCTCAAAGTTCTTCTACTAGTTGTGGTGAGTTAATGTCAGGATATGCGAAGGGTATTTGGTGGCATACCTCTACTAACGGCTGGGGAGCAATTGGATTGCTATCTAGAGATTTGAACGTCACATCGTGGTGAGCTTGTCAATACCATTCTTAAAAACATAGAGGGGCCAGCGTAGCGGCAGATTTACTCAAAACGACGACGATGTACAGGGATCACTGGATAAATGGGAAGGGGTCCAGCCCACGCGCGGCTATACCCCGCCACATACAAACAAAGTATGGTGTTTCTCGATAGACTTTGTTGCACACCAATACATGGTACCTCCCAACTCATCCCCATTGATACTTGTACAACAATTTGTCATACCTTTGCTATCTCACAAATCCATGACAGCATCCTGTTCTGATAGTATTAGTCGATAAGCACTTCAAGACCCTTTCGACGCGCAAATCGTATGGCCCCTTCAGAATATATAAAATGCGAAACTAAACTCAGCGCATATCAACTGGTTGAAACTATCAGCCTCTAGTTCCACATTACCATCAATCCACTGAAATTAGCCGTGAGGCTCACCAATCTTTCCAATTATCAATTTTGAGTATATGTTAGACGAGCGTAAGTCTGTCGGAGGGTGTATATATGAAAGATGCCGACGACACGTGATAGCGAATCGGTGCCGAGACACTTTTATGTTCTTGGCACGGTTCTGGGAACAATTGACTAACGTGTTCAAAAAAAACAATTCCGAGACTACATACGGGAAAGACCACTGTACAAAATGCCCTCCCCCATAGTAAACACTACAGTCCAGGCATGCATTCTTGCTGGGACCAGTTGCTTGATCGGCCAAGCAATTACTGCTTTCCAAAGTGATGTTAGACTTTCTGGTCCTCTTGCTCGTTCGCTACTGATGTATCCCATGCAGGCTCCTTTTTCTTTGGACTTTGCGCAATTGGTCCAGTTTATAGTCTTCAGTATACTTAACTGCCCGCCTAACTTCATATGGTAAATCTTCTACTTCCGTAGATGCACATGAACTAAGAATTATCTAGGCAAACCTACCTCGAGTCAACTTTCCCTTCGAGCCACCTTGTGCCATCTACATCTGCCATCTCAGCCGCCTCTCAAAACAATGATAAGGAACTTGACCGCGAACAAGTGGCAGACGAAATCCTGGAATCTAGACTTCACGTCCCAAATACGATAATCAAATTTGTTCTTGATCAAACTGTAGGCGCCGCCGTCAATAGCTTTATGTTTTCGTTTGTATTTGCCGGCTTTCAGGGAGCAGATTTCCAGCAAGCTATAAAAATATCGAAGCAAGACTTCTGGGGGCTGTTAAGTGCGGGGTGGAAGTTATGGCCTGCCATCAGCTTGATTAATTTCACAGTTGTAAAGAGCGTAGAAAAGAGGAACTTGGTTGGTGCTTTAGCTGGAATGGTCTGGAATGTCTACCTCAGCTTGGTTTCTGGAGCTTCATCAGAAAACTGAGCGGAGGGAAAGGATAGCTTCGAAAGCAAAGCAAGTTACGGACAAACGGTGCAAGACGGCCATCGGACACAACTCAGTTCAGGTTGGAGTGTGAAGCTCTTTAATAACCTTTTGAGGGTCAAATGCGGTCATCTACAACTCAATAGCACTACGCTCGCGCCATATCATACAACTATTTTGATGGTTATCGCTTGCGTATTCTGCAATACTATTTTGGTGCCATTGCACCATGATTGTTCTCTCAGCAAGTGCTAAATTCCTTTGTGGATCAACTCTCTTATTCGCAATAGTATCCTTGTCTATTTTATCGTAGAATGACACTTGTTTGCTCATTACGCGTGTTTTAATTTCTGTAGGAACCTCTAGCGACTGGAGGTTTGTAGGTTACATTGTGCCGTTGCTAGAAAGTTCGAGTTTTCAATTATAGAGAGATCTGAAAGTACAATACGAACTCGACATAGAAAACTTTCCCCTTCTTGTTACGGGGTTCAAAAAGCGTGGTTTTTGTACTATTGCATACTTACCTTGATTTTCCTGTGCAAAGCTGTACATATTTACTATATAGACCTTATTAGAATGCTACAGGAACTGAGCATGTAAAGAAGACAGATAAGGAAGCTCAGCCAGAGACCCTTATCAAGCAGACAGACCGAGAGCCAATATCACCTAATGCGCCTTCAAGAAAGGCAACAAGCGTCGAGAAGGCTCACAAGATAGGCATGAGACAAAAGCGTGGAAAAGATCGCCAGGCGGAGGCCGAATGTGTAAACTATTTCAGCCTTAAGAACTCGCTACATTAGTCAAGAAATTAGAATGAGGGAAGTGATTACATCAAAACTGGAAGATTTACATTTCATACTTCAACCTCAGTTATCTATGTGCCACACTACAATTTACTACTTGGTACATTGCTCCTTCCCACATCGCGATCCATCAAGGCCCACTCGCCTTCAGCCTCTGTCAATACTACTCCATCTTTATCCTCAAAGCTTCCGGTTACATAAGCCTTCCTACCATCTTTCTTAACCACCCTACCTCTACATACTACGATCGCAGGTGTGAACATTGGTTTCTTGAATTTTATATTCAACGAAGCTGTGTACGCTCCGTGGTCTACGTAGTACAATTCAGTTTCAGCTGATCATTTCTATAACCAAAATGCACGAAACCAATATATAGAAGGGAAAGGAATGTTTGCATACCAGATTGCATATTAGCAACAGTACCACAGACTTCGTCTAGAACAACGCCAAAGAAACCTCCGTGTGCTGTCCCTGCATACCCGTTAACGCCTCTCCCTAAATCTAATAGGGCCACCATTTCTAAGAAAGGCTTCTCCTTCGTTTCACCAGCGTCCCGAGTTGCTTTCGTAGGCTTTACATATCGGAGATATGTTACACATGCCTTAACGGTGTTTTCGGTGTTCATTGTTTCACGAACAAGGGAACTGAAAGGGAGTTAGTCTATCTCGAACTTCCTCTGGAGATTGGAGACTTGTGAAGAAAACGGACCTTTCAGTGGAGCCAATAGGTCTACGATCTGGAACTTGAGTCGATACATTATCACGAGCCGAGAGAAGAGTATTACACCACGGAATTGCTTTGAAGTGCGCGATTGGGTCCAAGACTGGTTGATTATGTTCTGACTTTGGATTGTTCATGTCTAATACGTGTACGCAATTGATACCTCAGTGGTGACGTCAGCCTGAAGAAGTACAGAAAGAAGCTAGTATCATAGGTTTAGAAAGGCAGAATATTCAATATGTTCAGAGATAAGATTGAGGATGTATTGGAGTTCAACATAACACTCTGACACCTTGCTACGAGGTACAAAGGTGAATCATAGAAGCACTAGTCATGATTGGACTACATAGTCTAATAATCAAGACTACTCAATTTCTTCGTGAAGTAGTGTCTGGGGATCAGCTCTAGTACTAGAGAGAATAATTCTCATCAGTGTACATTAGCTCAACTCCACGTAGAGTCGATACTGAGCCGGAGTATCCCCTGAGGATCCGCCGCCTCTCGCCAAGAAACACCGAAAAGGAGGATCAGCATCTACTGTCTAAGTAGAAATCTTCATCTTATCAATCGCCAGTTCATTCGATGAGATGAGTTTAAATAGACTTTGACGGCTTCTTTACTTCTTTGGCTTCGGGACGATGATCTTCAAGAGGCTCCGCACGGCACTCGACTAGCACTTTAGTACGATGCCATCGGTCTCAACTAATTAAGTGGGACGATGGGCATAATTCTTTAGCTTCTTGTTAGTTTCGGAAAATTACGAAAACATAACATATCTTACTGGTCAATACTCGTACAGAGCATCAAAACGGTCGTAGCGGCCTGCATCTGAAGCATCGCCATGGTTGTTCATATTCAACTGTGGGAGTTCCAATATAGCAGAGCAGGATCACCTTATGATTGGAGCAGTAAGGATGCAGTTTCCACGATTCGGTCTATTGTTTAAATCCCTGGCAGGAATTCCCTACTGCTTACGTAGTGTTACCACGTAGACACAATTTCTACATCTCCAATTGATAAGAGAGAAAGAAGAGGAAATAGGAAAGATCTTCATGACTACGGGGTTCGTATAACTACATATCTTCTCATCTTTCGTAATCAAAAAATCAAAAGTCATCTCACACCCTCATACCAAATCAAGCACCAATATCCATCATGCAAATCACCAATCTTTCATTCTTGGCCCTTCTATCGAGCTGTTTAGCCCAAGATTGGCAAGATGTAGCCAATTCTGCTCAATCGTTGGCCGCCACGATTGGAGACCAATACCAAACTGAAGCCTCTGCTGTCGTTGCATTCGCAACGTCTCTTGCTGCAACCGCTGGTGCTCCCTACACATCCATGGCCGCCTCTGTCGTATCATCGGCAGAAAGCCTTGCCGCCACAGCCGGAGCGGCATACAACTCGGAAGCTTCAGCAGTGGTCTCTAGTGCCATGAGTGTTGCGTCAACTGCGGGAGATGGTTCTGAAGCAAAATCTAGTGCAATGGCTGTTGCATCCAATGCTGTCCAGTCCGCGAGTGCTGCGGCCAGCAGTTCTACAGACCAACCAGGGGGAGCCGGCAAGACGGTGACCCCTGGTATGAGCGTTGTTGCGGGTGTATTTTTTGCTTTAACACGCTTTATGTGAGGTCATAGTATAGTGGATGATACCTTTATCAAGATATCAACACCAAAGAGATGCTGGTAGTGGGATGGGATGGGATGTGAGAACTATCAAAGGATTAAAGTATATACCATCTTCACAGGCAACAAAACTTCACAAAGGTTTAAGACGAAACTTCTTATGAAAATGAAGTGAATGTGCTATCGTGAAGCTTGTGTTAACAATTTTTGCGTCCCTAGTTCGTCCGCAGTACTCAAGTTCAACATATTTCCCTCACAGCCATTAACAGGCTTGCCATACATATGTTTCGTAAACTCTTGACTTTGAAACTTACTTCCAATTCAGCCAAAAAGATCTGCGCTCTTCAATTCAATGTACGAATTATTCTGATTCCTCTAATATTTTATTACTTTTGGTCAGGTAAGGTGCCGCAAATCCATTCTACTGTCCTTGACTATCCGGCAAGCCCAGAGCACGGCCATTAGACAACAAAGTCTGGCCTGATAAGCCCGTCGGGGTCCGGCTTATTCTGTGATTTCCAGTAGATTTGTTCTCCGATACTCTCCTTTGTTCCACTGCCTCATTTTCCCTGTACAACTCCTCATCACTTGTGGGTTTGTCGCCCTTAACACTCCTCCATTCCAAGAATAAGCATGCTACGAAGCCCAAACCAATCATGACAATGGCTGCCGTAAAAACCTTTCGTAGAGCACCATTATACACCTCTAAAAGCGCTGGCAATCGTTCAGCAGGAACAAAATTTCGAAATGTGCCTGCGCCAGCTTTTATTACAACGTCAATATTTACACCAGGGACTTCGTTTCTATTCGCAGCTGTTCGAAGACTGCTTTGAAGTATGGTATTTCCAACGGAGACGAAGATGGCACCACCCAATGACTGGAAAGCCACCACAGCCGCGGTACCGATGGCTACTTCTTCCAAAGGGAGGACAACCTGAATGGCAGTAAATCCTTGTTGAATCGCCATACCAATCCCCACAGAAGCAAGTATCTCGAACCCAATCCACATTGATGAAGATGTGTTTGGTCCAATTATGCTGATCAGTCCAGCACCAATTGTTCCAATCGCACAGCCAACAATAGCAGGTGCTGCAAAATAACCATTTTTGGTAACAAAGATCCCGGCTAGGATCGAGAAGACAGCATTTGCCACCACGTAAGGAATCATGTTGACACCAGATTGAACAGCTGAATTTCCCTTAACCGCTTGGAACCAGAGTGGAAGGTAATAAGAATGAATCAGAATGGCTGAGTAGATGAAAAATGCCGCAGCGCAAGAAGCTGCTACACTTCGTTGTCCAAGAATTCGGGGTGGCATTAAGGCACTGTCTCCTTTCCACCACTGCCAGATGCAGAAGAGAATGAACGTAATACCGGAGCCTATCAAGAGTCCTATAACTAATGAGCTGCCCCAGGACATTTCTTCTGCATAACTGAGGGCTAAAAATAGCATCAAGCATGCAGCAAGTAGTATAACGTTCCCTAGGATATCGAGTTGCAGGATGCGGCGAAGGAATGGCTTCTCCATCATGGTATGGGACTTTGGTGGATGAAAAAATACCACCATTGATATAACAGTGGCGACCCCGACTGGAAGATTGAAATAAAAACACCATCTCCATGACACATAATCTGTGAAGACTCCACCAAGAAGGGGTCCAATTGTTGCTCCTACCCCAAACCTAATTCAAATTAGCAATTACAACAATGATCAGATAAAATAGAACATACATCAAACCCACGACTGCTGTCCATACTGGTCGTTTCTTCAACGGCACAGCATGGCTAACAACTACAAAACTCCCTGTCAAGATTCCAGCACTACCTAAGCCGGCTAATGCTCTTCCAACGATCAAAGCCGTCGAGTTTGGCGCTGTTCCACATATCAAATTCCCAAGCTCAAACATGGCAAGAGACGATAGGTAGGACCACTTGATGTTGAAGAGCTGGTACACTCGGCCGTATAAAGGCTGGAAGGCTGATGCTGTGAGTAGATATGCAGATCCATACCAGCCGATATCATTGTACGACTCGAATTCAGAGGTAATGAAAGGAATTGCCTTTATTATTTATTAATTTGGTTTTCAAGAGACTGACTGATGATTGCTTACTGTAGTAATGATTGTCCGATCGAGGGAAATGAGAAAAACACTCAAACAAAGTCCCAAGATCAAGAAACCTAGCTCAAGTGAGTTGGGATATATACTCTCATCTTCTTCTCCCACTGTTCTGTCTATGGAAGGGCCAGCTATCTTTTCAAAACCACCTCCACCAAAAGAACTCTCTGCCCTTGATAGCCGGTTGGCGTTAGAATGCAATGAGTTCAATCTCGATTGCGGGAGTATTGGAACACTGGTTGTTGTTGATAAAGTAGGATCCCATAACTTCGTAGATTTAGTGATAGAGAAACCTCGGGGAGGATCAACGCGTTGATCGTCAAATGTTAAGGATGAAGGGTTGAAGTGAGTCGTCTTAGCATAAGTACTCTGGGCATCTGGTCTTTGGTGGCCATTACTACTTGTAAGTGTAGATTGGGAGGCTAAGTGTCTGAGCGGTATATTGTTGATCTCGATAGTGGAGTTGATAAAGTTTTGAAGATGATTATGCTGCCGCCGACGATAACTGCTGAACGGATCTGGTGATGACGTTTGGTGTTGGGGATCGGTGGGAAGCATGACTGGAAGTTTAGGGGTTTTGGAAGGGTTCAATTCAATGATCTTGACTATGTTACGAACCCAGACCGTGAGTTTAAAGAATGCAAAGGCAATCAGATTGACTAGAGGTGCATCAATCCGTGAAGTGAACGAAATAAGTGGCACCCTGATATCGGTATCTTGATATCCGCACTAGTAACAAAAGTCAAGAAGAACCACCCAGGAGAACGCTTAACTCTTATCAAAGCACTACGAATAGCAGATCCTTGGATCTCCATAGTCATAGAGATCGATCGTCACCAGCTGGGGCTAAGATACTAACCATAGTATTTAGTGTGGAAGGCCTGTGGGTCTCAAAGATCGCCCGGGTATTTTCAAAAAAGATCCCGCGATCATATCTCAATATTCAGTAGAAGACTCTGGGAGCTAGATGGAATGCTTTCACTTGATATTGGTTGTAGAGGCTGCAATATTCCTTGATAGCTGATGGAAATAGTAAATTTATTGCAAGTGATTTATAAAACTTGTTTTGTTTTTATGTGTGCCAGGTTCAACAGAGTCGAAACAACACCGTGGACTCCTGTTCCGTCGGTGTGTCTACCAAGGGCTTCCCCTGCCGCAGTGAATTCCAGCTCCAATGCATCCTGTCCTTGGGCAGCTAGAGTTACTGCAATCCTCATCCCGCGTTGTCTTTCCTTCTCTAGAGACTCGGATATACTCTCCTCTTCGTCACCCGCATCCACTTCGATTCCGGAATCAGACGACGTACTTGAACGAACGTCAGGGATCTTTTCCATCTGAGGTAACATATCATCCAACGATTTTTGCGGTAAGAGATTTGACTGCTTCAACATCAAAGCAGGTGAAACTGTTCGCCTTCCTTGCTTAAAAACACATTTGCTTAGTGCCGTTGCAACGACGGCTTCGTTACAAACCATGGAGTCGACGCTAGAAGTGCTGAGGTTCCGTTTTAACTCGGGGTTTAAAAGCTCTGAATCGTTTTGCTGAGGATAGAGTGAGTAATTGCCAGGCAATACAGCCCCCTTGCGGACAAAATGTGTAACGATGTAGATCCATTTCTCATCCCACGACAAAATCCTTGTCCACATTTCATAAGTTTCGTATGGCTTTAATTCACGTCTGAACGAGCATGAAACAGCTCCTAGGGCAAGACCAAAAAGAGGTCGATTTCCAGGATTCCAGCCAGCCGTTCCACCTCGCATCTTTTCAATGCCCGTAGAGAAGAGAGTGCATACTAGATGAGTTCTCGCAATGTCTATGTCGGAGAAATATGATGAATTGGTCTCTAGCAAGGTATTATTTAGCCGTGAAACTTCGTGAAGTAGTAGAAGTATATTTGCAGTGAATAGACTTACTGTGAAAATTAAAATCAATCTCCATTATTGGTGCATGGCTTGTCGTAATTAATGGCTGGAAGAGATGGGCGGATGTGATGGGATCTTTTGGTCGCTGTGTCTTACAACAAAATCTGAACGCATTTACTATGCGAAGCTGAAATGAAACAAAAAGGTCAGAGGATGCTTCTTCGGATTCAGCAGGAATACTTACATGCCATATCAACGGGACGTTTTTAATGTTTCCGAGAACTAATAGCAAAACAAAAACTCTCCATATCGTGATGTTTGAGAGGAGAACCTGAAAGACATAGCGCAGGAAGAACAACGAAGATTCTGTTAAGTTTAATGCATGATTTCCTGCCAATCCAGGAATCGGAGGAAGAGTTGTATTGGTAGATTCTGACATGATGGAGTGCATGGTGATTAAGATGTCGGGTGTGAATGAAAGAGCACCAGAGGTCAATATGGGATGTAATGCTCTCTGGAAGAACCCAGTTGAACTGGCATTTTTCTTGTGTTGACTTGCTTCACAAAGTCGGAGCTCAAATTAGACCGTGGCTACAGTAAGAGTTACCGAATTCCTCATTCTTATCAAAGGTTCCACAATTGACTCCTAGTAATGCAAAACTCAAATATTCTTTGCGGGCGATCAGTTAACAAGCGGGTGGATCTCACCATGTCTCACCACATCTGGCATATATTCTTTTGATGCATGTTAGTGGAAACCACATTTGTCTCGCACTTGCGATGAGTTCTTCATGCAGTATGTAAGATGTAGTAGACAAAGATCGCCTTTGGGATCCCCGAATTTGGACCAAAACTGTACTGGGCTTCCTTACAGCGGTTGGGAGGTATGACTAAAAGGATGCCATTGGAACGGAAATAAGTTATGACGGGGATGTTGTCATTAGCAGCTGTAGACTAGACTAGTGTTACTCACGATCTTTAAGCTGAGAGCCGCCGAGCCTCCGAGCCGTTGCGAAGGTGCAAATCATGAATCGTAGTCACTATATCTTGTAGCAAGGATCAAGAGGAATCTACAGAAAAATGATGATCCGCTAGTACTGCAGGTTGCAGGCTCTCGTAAGATGGGTCCCAGCTAGGGCGAGCTGTTATGACGATCGATAAGACGGGAGATCGGTAGCGTAACTACTTGTTTATCCTTATCACGTGGAAATCACTAAATCAACCTCACTCCGTCTCTTGACACCTGCAATCACTTGCGGTAGCAGAAGCATATGCGTTAGCTCTCCACCCTCAAACCTACACCACTATACTGAACCTATCGAGCGGGAACCTGTGGGCTGCCAAATGTGCATATTACGTGAGTGGCACTGTTGGACCTACACAGTAGCCCTGAAGGTGGACTGAGACGGGCATCTGAAGAGCGGAAGATGTTACTTGCGCTGCCGATCCGAACATTTGTTACTACTGAAGCCGGTGATTGTGCAGTAGAGTAGAGGAAACATAGTATTTGGCAATTCAAATGGCTTTCAGAGAACGCGAAAGACTTAGGAGTACTGGATTCTTTTCGAGGGCAACAAACTTTTGGGCTTATATCAACTATTATTTCGATATGCTCTAACAATTCTTCTATTCTAGCCTCCATAAATAGTTATACAGCCTTAGAAAACACCATTAATCTTTGAGGCGCATACACGAAAAGAATGGTCCTATTGCTGCACTACCCTAACTTGACATGCCTTCTTTCGCACCTTCCTGAACTGGAACATCAACCTCCTTCTCCAGCTTTAGTTCTACTTTCCGAGCAACTTTACCAGCGCTTCTCCGCTGGTTCATTCTCTTGTAAGTCGATATATAGAAGGAGATAAAGAGTACGAGGTATGAACTGAGGATGACATCTCCGGCCACAGCTGCAAGGGGCTCTCCTGCACAAGTTCCAACATGAGGGAGTTGCGGTGCATAGGTACTGGTAAAGTAATCCCAAGAGGCGAAGTAAACGAAGCCTGTGTTGTTTAGTTAGAAGATGCGCATTATGATGGGTTTATGAAGCAACATACCAAGATCAATCACAAATTGGGCAATTTGAAAGCGTGTAATCCATTGCTTCCAAGAAACACGAATTCCACGCGCACTCTGGAAATAATACCAGTACATAACAACATGAACAAATAGATTCAAGGTAATCGGAACCCATGAAACTGAAGTATGTCCTAACAACTGAGTGTAGCAAAGGAGTGCGGTTGCTGGGTGATGGTAACAGTGAAGAAGAGCTGCACATAGGTCAGTTTGTAGTAGCTTAACGATTTGTGCGAAAACTTACTCAAAGGCTTCTTCTTAACCATCAAAAATACGGTGTCGATTAACTCGACATACTTTGTAAGATAGTTGAGCTATTCTCGTCAGCAAAGATGCTGAGATCTCAGGGTCTTCAATGCGACTTACATAGTACA
>Ga0247737_1000794_pt1 | contig 13127 bp, 11 predicted proteins | sample UWRJL028104C2_FD_180937 | JGI IMG/M metagenome (GOLD analysis project Ga0247737, IMG submission 180937) | Plant litter microbial communities from Arlington Agricultural Research Station in Wisconsin, United States - UWRJ-L028-104C-2 | ecosystem: Environmental > Terrestrial > Plant litter >...
GAGCGACCGATTTGACATCGGCAAGTCGGCAGAGGACCCTTGATTGTGGCGGTTTGAAGTTAGATATTCAAGTTAGCGTTATGGGAAGTCACCCAGTGAACCGAGAACAATGTATCTAAAGCTTTCTTTTTCCCACTTGTTGATCTGCCAGTCCCCGCCGCAGGATCGACATGCTAGTGTCCGAAAGGGACGGCGATTCCAAAGTTCGGGTCCATAATTGCAACCATCACCAAGACGCTGTAATAGCCCAGTCCTCCAGAGCCAACATTGCGCTCTTGAAGGACGGGAAGCATAGTCCCCTGTCAAAAAATGCTGCCTGAATTACATGTAGAGGAAACAATATATCTCGAATTTGTCCTAGCGACGTTTTATCGTTAGTCCGTTTACATCAGAATTACACCAAGTCTCACTTTTTTCACAGTGAGTACCGCAGTCTGCGTCATTTACGATCACAGTAAGCGGGCGGGTTTGGTGTTGTAGTACCATAGCAGCTGATGCCCAGTCTCCCGGTCTTGACGCTTCCTGATGAGGTGTGCATGACGCCTTTCCCTATATTTTGGCTACTTCTGACATCCTTCATGCCACAGAGTGCACTCGTTTGGGTAACTCCCCGATCTAGAGTTACACAGTCTAAGCGCAGCTAAATTCGCGTCTATAGAAGCGAGGTGGGGAATGGTACAGATATTATTTCTGGAACTCAGCGACACCGTCACATAATTAGTTGGCCTCACTAGCCTTAGGCGCTCATCTGGAAATGCAAGGGCGAAGCACTTCACTGGCGCCTACAAGGTGAGACTTTCAAGAGTCACATGCACAGAGCACAAATCCAGCCGTAATATCCTCCTCACATCGAAAGGACGAAATTTCACGACCCTAGGAACTGGACCGCCATGGAATCATTAGGGCCCTGAGTAGTAAGCGAAAACGAATGAATGTAAAGCATTCTTTTCTTCCCGCCGCAGGATCGACTTGGAATGTGTTCTTACGTCATGGCTATAGCATTCATTCCAGTCCCCGCCGCAGGATCGACATGCTAGTGTCTGAAACGAACTGCGATCTCAAATTTCATGCCGATAATTGCAACCACCACCAAGACGACGCAATAGCCCTTACACTTGAACCGGTTAGTTCTTCCAGAGTCGACATTGCGCTCTCGAAGGACGGAAAGTCAGCCTTTCCACAGTTCCCTTTCAAGAAATGCTGCTTGAGTTAGCAGACACAGAAGAACGGGTATATCTCGAGTCCGTTGTAGCAACACTTTATCGTGAGTGCATTTTGCATCAGACTGACAGGATTCACGGTGTTGCATTCAGCACTGAACCTCATTTCCACAGTGTGTACCGCAATCTGCGTCATCTACGATCACAGTAAGTAGGGCAGGTTGTCTGTTGCAGTATGATGGTAGTTAATGCGTAAATCTCCACCCAGTCTTGACACTTCCTGATGAGGTGGGCATGGCGCCTTTCTCCTTTATTTCAGCTATTCCTGACATTCTTCATGCCATAGATCGCACTCGTTTGGGTAACTCCTCAATCTGGTATCACATAGTCCAAGTGCAGCTAAATTTGCGTCTATAGAAGCGACAAAGTTGGGGACTTGTGCAGATACTATTTTTGACTGTGAGGTTTCAACCTTCACAACTTATTGAATATTCTCAAGTCCTTTTACTAGAATCGATACGGAGGAGATGCATTCCAAATGTAAGCGACAATATGTACATTTCTCCAACAACGAACTTACTCCATCTTATAGCTATTCCGCAATCGGTAACTAGCTATATTCACTCTACAGTCCTTGCGTCTCACCCACCTCCTCGAAAGCTTATGTGTTGCCTACGATACATCCAGGAGTGCGCCCTCGTCATTTACCTTTGTGCTGCATTAATTCTAACATGTTCTTTTTATCTCTACAAACCTCGTTCATACTCTCAGAAGTAAGTACCCCGCTCTCAATCTCAAACAACCATTTCTGAAGCCTGTCTCCTTTTCTTAGATGTATGATTAGTTCACAAACTTGGACAGAATCGGTTCCAGATGCTGAAGTGAACCATCCAGGTGTCTTAAACGCTCATGTTATATCTGTATTAATGTCAGCGGTATTTTTCTCGATGCAAGGTCAGTATGCATCTTCATCACTCACTCAATGCTCAGTGACATCCGCTTGCTCGCCATATTTTCTAGCCATTATGATTCGCCGTGTTTCGAGCATGTACGGTCACAGCCGCAAGATCAAGGTCGTCCTATTGGTCGGCTTTCTACTGCACGTCTCAATTGAAGCTATAATGGTCTTTCTGCTTAGCCATGCTCCGAAAATCCGTGCGTCACCCCATCCACTCTTCTCTATTAGAATCCTCTCTGAGGCCCGTTTATCTATCCCATCCATATTGATTTGCAGACCCTGTTGCCACCTCTTCTCTCAAAGTTTGCTACCCAGATCTACCTGTAGGTTGGTGGGCTATATGGATCTCGCAAATCTTGTTTGAACTCCTCCTTTTTATCCTGGCTGTCCGGATGGGCATACAGAACTACTGTGCCATGAAGGTGATGCAAAAATTAAGACGCGGCATGCCAGGTGGTGGCAGTTCCCTCCTGTACATCCTTCTTCGTGACAGTGTCCTCTTTCCATTCCTGTGCGTATCGTCTTTTGCTCGGATGGAATTTGAGCGACTTAACTGCAAATATAGTGCAATGCTCGTAGCCACTCTGTGCCTCAGCATCCAGGTTTATCTCCCAGTAGGCGCTGCTTTTATATTGCCATTTCAACCGATTGATCACAGCTTGCACTGCTCGCGTAGGCCACACCTTACCCAGTATCTGGAAATGTCCTCGTATTTTCGGCATGCATCCTAGGTCCACGCCTCATTCTAAACCTGAAGGAGACATTTTATCATCCGGAGACACGAGACTTTCATGAAGGTAGTGTAGCTTCGCTGCCAACTCCATGACTCTTGTGGAATGTGTCCAATACGTCTTGTAACCTAAAGTTATAATTGATTGCTTCTCTGCGCATGTGTTCAATAGACTAAATGATTCTATAAGCCCCCTTCAACTTAAGTATTTGCTCTTCCGCATACGTGCCTAGTCTTCCGGCGCCTAACGCCTGCCATACGGGGATCTTGGTGGTAAAAGTAGGAGATTTTGGGGTTCGGGTATCAAGTCTCAATGAGATTTGGTGCCAGACATTGTGCACTAACAGCAAGGTCATTACAATCAGCGAACGAGGTCTTAAAGAAACGAGGGACGCTGTCCAAGAGCCAAGGACAAAATAAAAGTAAGAAGCCCAAGAAAAGATCGCTTTAACTAGACGTCGAGTTCGAACTGAGAGTCGCGTTCTGTGACGCCCATAGATAGAATCGCTCTACAGCAGCAACTCCAAGAAAGTGTTTTCTGGTTCTCGTCGAGTCGTTCACTGCGCATGATCTCTCTTCACCCTCACCCACTTTCAAACCCACCTGATCACATCACACTCAGACCGGTCCATATAAACTCCAGCCACTACCAGGTGTCCCGATCAACATCCTCCTTATTACTCTGCTTCTGAGTTTCAGTTCGAACATCCGAGTTTCGAGACTCTGAAGGCCAACAACTTCCAGGCGTCTTAGTTCTTGATTCCTTCTACTCATCTCGATGAACTGAACATTGCGAAGATGGCGTGTATCCTGTCTAAGGAAGAGTACGAATAATATAACATGTCTGATCTGATATTAACTCGCCTCCGGCCCACCCTAGCACTGTCGAAAGCGGAATCTTCCCAAAACGGTTCCCCCAAGTGGTTAAGCACTGCTGGCGTGTAAATTATGTTCATCGCTGGAGCATGCAGGCGTGCAAATACAGTTGAATTGAAAGGTACCAATACCACACACTCCAACGTGAGTCGGCGACCAAAGAACAATCGGATGTTAATAGTACCGAAGGCGTCGGTGGAAAATCTGCCGGAGGTTTCTACCAAGCAAAGTGGAGCTTAAGATAGATCGTTGATGCGCATGTACTCATTGAAATCGGATGGCTCTGCATAGCGCTAGGGATAGATAGAGTTCGATTGAAGAAGTTTAACCGCAAGCACCGCATAAATGAGATTTTTTGCGGACACACCTGATAATAATCGAGGATCGCGTCTTGAGCAGGTTGGATGATATTGCCATTCCATCCATCCGAATTCCATTTTCTATGAAAGCCCTTGTGAAAAATCAATAGTAGAATCGTTTCATCCTTGCGTGAGAGAGGAAGCACATGGGTAATACAGCGCAGAGCCACGAGGGAATAGGATTGCGCCTTCTTTTTCCAATCGTTAGTGTTGTCAAGCTCATCGATGTCTGGAGAGAGGCTAAAAATTCATGTATTAGTGTCGGAAATGAAAGGATCCATATTAAAGACTGACCTGATACCCAGATAGATGTGCATAAAATACCGGGCGACAACTGTATAATGCCAATCCGCGAAATGAAGTCTCTGCCGTTTGGGATGCAGGGTGACAATTGTCCTTAAGATATGGCGAATTCGCTGTTTTATGTCATCTACAATGTTGAAAGGAAATGCCGAAGCAGGATTTGATGCCTCAACCTGAAGAATACCAGGATAATGCACCTCGTAGACCAGCAAAGTCAACTGCTTGTCCGGGGAAGGCTTTCGGAAAGCCTGAAAGCAAATAGTTGAAAGGTCGGAGATGAGGTGAGGGAATTGGCCCTCAAGATCCTGGGATTATTTGGTAACGGTTGTGCTACAATCTAGATAATGTGACGACTTACTTGGTCATGCAACATCTCAATGATTATAGACAACAAGGACCAAAATCTGTAAGTCATATTATGCGTTTTATAGACCCCATAGAGAGTTTGAATTGGCCGACTCAGTTCTTCTTGAAGTCGAGAGGTGCAAAGCGGGCGAGCATCAATGCAGTGCCAAATGAGATTGCTGTAACGCTCACACTCTAGAATAGAACATGCGGCAGATCAGCCTCCAAAGAATAGACCTCCAAACGGTGGATTTTAAAAACTATACGCACCATCTTCATTAAGCCCTTTCCGGCACAGATGGTGCAGTCCATAAGCTGCGCAGTCACCAAAGATAGACTCTTGACAGAGGTAGAACTGATTAGATCGAGATGGGTCAAGTAGGTAGTCCGACAGTGAGGCGTGCAAAATGTGTATGCGGTCACCATCAAGCGGTCTGTGGCCACTCTGGCTTGAAGCACATTCAATGATGGATGCAAGCCGGCTTAGACAAGCTTTTGTTTCGCCAAGTTCCCAAAGTAAAAACTTATCCATGCGGTATGCCGTGTCTATGCAACGCACACAGCCCGACTTGGACTCTATTAGTGGGTTGAGGATCAGCAAGACTCCAAGAATCTGCTTCATCGCCTCTATGTCGTTGACATTAGAGAGTACATGATGATAAAGGGAATTCAGGTCTGCATACGGCATATCCTTCTCGCCCTTGGGAGGCCGCAGGCTGCGAATGACATCCAGACGATGATGTGGGAGCTTGTGTGGGTCTCCACCGACGTACTTGACTGTCGTCGACGCAAAAATGAACTGGCCAGACGATTTACATGCGAGCTCATGAAGAACCCCAACTGAAGGCCAGCAAGACGGAATATAGGAAGCGAGGGGGTGTTTGCGTTTGATCTTGTCGAACGAGTCTTCCAAGAATCGATAGATGTCCTCTTCAGCTGAGTGTTTGTCGGAAAGCGCGAGACGTGCAACACAGGGCTGTACTGAGGATGAATTGAAGGTGGATTGTAGGTAGACTTCCGGACGGCTGGCGATAATAATGCGAATACAGATCGGAGAGCGACGGAATGCGGTCACCAGCGACTTCACAAGCCTGGATTGCACACCGCTTCCTTGACACTCATCTAGGCCGTCGGTGATGATAACAAATGGAGAGTCTTTAAAGTCGAATCCAGTGGAATAAAGGTGCTTGAGAGGTTCAATGACAAGCTTGAGAAGCTGGGCGTCGACGGATTGTTGGAAAATCATGGGGTCCGCGTCGACAACCATTTCAATAAATGGGCGTGAGGCTGGAATGGCACGAGCAATTTGATAGGCAATTGTAGCGACAAATCGCGAGATATCGCTTCGTTCTGCCGCTGTCTTCCAGAAAAAAAAGGTTGCCAGAAGATATCCGTCCTTCTCGCAAATCTCTGCAAGTGAATGTGCGATGGCCGATTTTCCAGCTCCAGCGGCACCGTAGAGCCATAGAATCAAGGCTTCCAACTCGATCTCCCCTTTGATCCAACCAAGCAACCTCCTTATGATGGCGACACGAGTGTTAGGATGACATTTCGGCGCGTCAAGTTGCTGGCGCTCAAGCGAGTTGTAGGTAGCGCCGATTGCAGAGTTTTCCCCCAGAATCCAAAGTCCTTCATCCAGTGATGTTCGTCATCTTAAGAATTAACAATAAAAACCTTACACACCTGTCTTTCCTTGAACATGAACTTGGGTATTTATCTGACTATCGACAATGTTCGTGTGTTCTGCGTTGTTGAAGAGCGATACTAAAATCAACGGTCAGTATGCAGGTTATAGACATCGAGTTTCAACTCACCTGGGGGGCCATTATAGTAGAATTTATTTTCCCCGGTAAATGTACTTCTGCTGGTTTTTCCAGCGTCGTCGCCCACAAACATCCTTGCCGTAGGTGTCGTCGACGAGTCAAGGGACCAGTATGTTATAATTGGTAGACTCGGAACAGCTCAAAAGTTGTCGAGGATGTAACAAGCGGGAAGAAGAGAAGGACGAACAACGGTATGGCTGGATGCGAAGAGCCACGAGAGCGGTGGGCTGTGCTAGGCAGTGATCAATGTCTCTCGATGTCGGCGTCGCGCCGCAGAGTACCACATTCTGAAGGCAAATAGTGGGCAGCTGAGTCCTCGTACACGAAGCTTAATTCGTCCCTGAGCCGTCAGCCGGGCCGGGAGTACAAGCATTATTTTCTGGAGCCCATAATCGTGATTCGTAAGTACCTTTCCACCATAACCACCAATGCCATTTCCAATCAACCCTCTTGAATCTAATAAGTCCTCGGCCTAACTCACTCACAGCTCAACGTGTCTTCCCCGTCGCCGTCATTAGTTCCACATCCTGATATTGACCCACTCGTAGTCCAAAGAAGACCCTCGGCTCTTGCAAACTGTGGCCATGGCCGAGTTGGGGTTGCTGCGCACGGCGCTGTTGGAACTTTTACCCCCTTTTACACGCCCGCTGAACCTACATACAGCTTCCTAACGCTGGCGTCACTGAAATCGGGCAATTGAGTGAACTAAAATAAAGAACGGCAAACCAATCCCACCCAACCTCAAAACGATGGAAATAAATCTAACTGCATTCCTGTACACCACGCACCTTGCCATACATTACCTTCAACTCAATCACGACTTTTCCGCCTCCCCCGACGTCCTCTTCGTAAATTTCATCGCGTCGTGGCTCGGGATCTCGGGAGGGTCAAACCACACTGGCTCGAAGCATGCCGTACTAGGCTTATGCGCTCTTTACACCATATCCTTGGGGCGAAGGGTTTCCGCGTGGGATGCACGCTTTCTTTGCTAATATCGCCAATACCACCGTAGGCGTGTATTTCTACGCCGCTACGAATCCGGATTGGAATACGAATGGGAGTATGTGGCTATTGTTGGATAATGGGCCCATCTTCATGTTACCCAAGGACTTAGGAAGTCTATAAAATGCTTGATGATAGCGCCAATTCTGTGATGAGGTAAGTTGTTTCAAACGATTCCTTTAGCACAAGCTTTGCTTGCCCGCGGCTTCGCCGCGTGGGTAGGTCATTCGTACAATGGTCACTGCTGTCGTATTTCATTTATCAATTCAAGTTCATTTTTTTTTGATTACCTGTGCGTTACGGGTTGTATGGATTATGGGGTCGGTCGTACAGTATAAACGTTGTACACAGCCTAATTATTGGATACTACTTACGTGGCAGAAAATCTGCTCAAAAACTATGGTACATATATAAGGGGAAACACAGTGGTCACCCGTTGAAGGCCTCCAGACTTTTCCAGTCATGTCAAACTTTTACGCCGTGCACCTGACATTGCTTTGGGGTGATTACGCACGCTGGAGTAGACTGCTTATGTAGTTGTAGAGATTTACGATTGTAAAATAACACATTCATGCTCCACCTCACATATTTGATGATAAAATTTGTATTAACTTGTACTAAAATAGTGTGGATGGCCTCGGACTGGTTGGATTAAACAATTGCAGTACTTGCTATACATTTTGACCCGTGTAACCAATCACTGGTATTATAGGTAAAAGCACTATTTTATTGTATTTACAACCTCCCATAGGATATATAAATTACTTACTATTTTACTCAGAGAGAAGGGAGAACACCAAAAACCAACCCATTCTTTCTTCTTCTAATATTTTACTACATGTCACTTGTAGACACCATTTTACTATTATAATAAGGAATAAAATTAAACTCACCATCCCCCTTCTAATGTTTTACCCGTTGCCCGTAGACACAGGGCATGCGTTCAGACAGTATCACAGCTGCGGGCGCTTGTTTGGGCGTCGCCTCCGGCTCCGCGTTGCCGGGCTCGCGCTGCGTGCTCGCAGATTTCAAACTCAGCTTACACGTAATCACTTCGCACGGACTGCCTCTTAATGTATTAGATTCTGGTTGATGTCTTTCAATAGAGCTTCGGGGGGCGTCAAAGCATGGTACACATTCTTCCGCGACATTTATTGTATAATTGGTGGGCCTATCGTTAAGGTCGGGTTTAGTGCAGTTGCTGCTGGTGTGGCTTGGAAATTCAAAGATGTAATCGAAGCATACATCCGGTCATTCATTGCATGAAAGCGTAGATCATGCGCAAAATGACCTAAGAAATATACGGAGGTCCGCGTCTTACGACTATTGATGATATTTAATGATATGTTCAGTAGATTCCATGAAGTGAGGACAATATTCAGGTACCAACACACTTTTACTGATGGGTTTTCGCTGGTATTCAGATTCCCCTCTGCAGAGTCCAGACTCCAGATAACCTGGGGTCAAAACGCGTGGACAAGGGTTTCAATTCAATGGACCCTTCACGTTGGCATGGAAGTCGTTGAATGACAAAATGTCATGTTTAGAGGCGCGTCAAAGGCACGGAAGGAAGTCGCGCCCCTCGACTCCCGTATCGTGTCACATTTCAGCTTGCACTGATACCAGCCCCCATAGTCGTGTCTAATCTCGACCACCAAGACACACTGCGAAGTATTTGAACCTGAAACAACTTCGAGCTTCGCTATTCACTGCAGTCTTGAAGAATAGCGCGGCTTAGCTCATCGCTTCCGAAGCCTTGATTCCAGTACGCGGTCATAAGCATCAATTGACTGAATTTCTTGACATTTCCCATGGGGGGCAATGGGAGGAATGAAAAACTCCGCCGGTGCCCGCTAGTGAGCCCTGTTAGCATTACGAGGTGAGCACCTAAACTCAAATGAGCAAAACTTCATTCTTTACGGAGAACTAGATCGTCCCGACGCCTGATAGGGTAGTTATGCGCCTGGGGTACGTGACCCAAGAAGTGAATGCATATAATTCTTTTTCCCACTCATAGATATTGGCTGGAGTAGTTTGCCAGTCTCCGCCACAGGATAGGCATGCTAGTCCGAAAGGCCCGGTGATCCAAAATCTCAGATCCAATTGCAAACACCACCATACCAAAACGTTGCAACAACTGTCGCAGCTTGAGCTGGCCAATTTTTTCCAAAGTCGATATTGCGCTCTTCGAAGACAGGAACTGTCAGGAAGACGGCCTTTCCATACCCCCTGTCGAGAAATGCTGCTTGAGTTGGACGCAGAGGAAAGGGTATATATCGAGTTCGTCCTAGCGACACTTTATCGTGAGTGCATTTGCACTATAGTTACACTGAACCTCACATTTTTCACAGTTAGTACCGCGATCTGTGTCATCTACGATCACAGTAAGTCGGCGTGTTCTGGTGTCATAGTACAATAACGGCTGATGCGTAGTTTCCATCACACAGTTTTAACGCTTCCTGATGAGGTGTGCATGGCACCTTTCTCCATCATTTCAGCTTTTCCTGTAGCTGACATTCTTCATGCCGTAGATCGCACTCGTTTGGGTAGCTCCTCGATCCAGCCTTACTCATTTTAAGCGCAGCTAAATTTGTGTCTACAGGAGCGAAAAAGTTGGGGAATCGTACAGATATCATTTGTGACTGTGAGATTTCGCCTTTTAACCTTTACTGAAAATTTTCAAATCCCTTGACTAGAATCGATACGCAGGGGATGCGTTACAGATGTAAGCAACAATCTAGGCCTTTCGCCAACAATGAACTTACTCCATTCTGTAGTTATTCCGCAATCGGTAGGTGGCTATATTCGCTGTACAGTCCTTACGTCTCACCCCCCTCCTCGAAAGTTTACCTATTGCCCACGATCCATCCAGGAGTGCGTCCTCGTCACCTAACTTTGTGCTGCGTCTGTTCTAACATTTTCTTGCTTCTAAAAACCACCTTCATATTCTCAGGAGTAAGTCCTGCCCTTAGTCTAAAAAAATCATGTCTGAAACCCCTTTTCGTAGATGTATGATTCGTTCACAAATTTGGACCAAATCAGTCCCAGATGCTAAATTAAACTATCCAGGTATCTCGAACCCCGGGGTGGTATTTGCGTTGGCATCAGCGGTTGTTTTTTCAATGCAAAGTCAGTATGCATTATTATCACCCAGTTGATCCTCAGTGACACCCACCTACCCACCATGGTTTCTAGCTATTATGATATTCCGTATTTCGAGTTTGTACGGTCACAGCCGCAAAATCAAGGTCGTCCTGTTGGTCGGCTTCCTACTGCATGTCTCATCCGAAGCCATATTTGGCGTTCTGCTCAGCCCTGCTCAACTTGGTACGTTAACCCATTGACTCTTCCCTATAATAACCATTCCCAAATCCCACTCATTTATTCCATCTCTATTTACTCACAGATCTCGCTGCCCCCTCGTCTCTCAAATCTTGCCTCCGATTGAACCCTGTAGGCTGGTCATGGGTTGTGTGGATTTCACGAATCTTGTTTGAACTCCTCCTTTTCGTCCTGGCTGTCCGGATAGGAATACGCAACTACCATGCGATGAAGGGGATCCAGAGATTAAATCACGGCATATCAGGTAGCAGTTCCCTCCTGTATGTCCTCCTCCGTGACAGTGCCGTTTTTCCATTCCTGTGTGTCGTCTTTCATTACGATCAAATATGAGTGACTTATTCACCACTTAGTGCAATGCTCGTAGCCGCTCTGTGCCTCAGCATACATGTTCATCTCCGGGTAGGCGCTGCTTTATATTGCCATTCCAACTGATTGACAATGACTTGCACTCGTCATGTAGGTCCTGCATTACCCAGTATCTCAAAATGTGCTCTCATTTTCGGCATGCATCCTCGGTCCACGCCTGATCTTGAACCTGAAAGAGACATTTTATCAACCAGAGACCCAAGACCTTCATGACGGCAGTATAGCCTTCGATGTCAACTACACAACTTATGTGGAATATATCTAATATGTTCTGCAATGTTAACTAAAAGTTGGAATCGTCCGCTTCTCCGAAGGTACACTTTACAAATTCAGCTGTTCTGGCGGGCGAAAGTACGAATTTTCACGGTAGTCCGGGTATCAAGCCTCAACGAGATTCGGCGCCAAACGTTGTGCATTACCAGAAAAGCCATTACAACCGCAACCACCAATCGGGATGGTGCTAAGTATACTACCGAAAAGAATCCTAAAATCTAGCTAACAATGCAAGCTTCTTAGCGAATGGGGTATTAAAGAGATGAGCCGCATCACCATGGACGTGAATACGAAAGTCCAAAAACCAAGGACGAAACAAAATCAAGGAGCCTCAGAAAGCGCCCCTTTAACTCGACGTTGAGTTGCTCGGGCCCTCGTTCGAGCTGAGAGTCGCATTCTGTGACGCCTCGTAAATAGCCTCCACTGAGGCGGGCGAAGTGGAGTTGTTCCAGTTGCCACCGTTGGGGACAACGTATTGCTTGCCGAGGTCTTTGCCAGTGAAGCCCAGATCGTTATTACTAAGTGAGCCGTCCTCCTGTAAAACGTCCTTGAATTTATTGGCGATCTGCCGGTCATATCCGACGTTGTTATTCGACTTCCGTCTGATGTCCTGTCCAAACGAGCCAAGGCTGGATTGGAATTGCTGGAAAACGACAGTTTGCGTTTCGACTTCGCAGATCTGCTCAGTGATGATCCTAGAAAAAAGTAAATGGTCAGAATTACATCATGAAACTAATAGAGGGGCGAACCTCTTAGCCATCTCCTGAATGACGAGGAGACGTTGTTGGATGATAACAATGGACTGTGTGCGGCAGACCACCTGTTGTTGTTGTTGAATGATGAGGATGTTCTGGCTCTGGAGTTTCCCAGCGAAATTGTCCCGGCCATAGAAGTTGTCGAATCCATTCAATGAGGAGATACCTCCCCAGTTATCGAAGGAAATAGAGTCTCGAGCGGCTATAAGAGGAGGGAAATCATTAGGCAGTCCACTAATAATATTGGTAATAAAATTACCAAGGTCGACCGTCTCTCGGATCGCTGTGGTACGAACCCCGTCAATAACTCTTCCGGAGAGAGGAAAGGGATAACTAACCCAACTCGAGGTTCTTCATCATCTGAGGCATAGGGATGGCTGTCACACCAGCGATGGCAGAAGCGGCAAGGAGTGCGGTGTTGAAAAGCTTGGAGAACATTGTTGAAGAAATAGATTCTGGATCAACCAAAGAAAAGAACTGGAAGATACGAGCCGGCTGTCAGCACTGGGTACCGGGGCCAATATAGGAAAACTAGTAGACTGTACCTGAAAGGTGGATAATGAACGACGAAGTAACGATTGATCTGGTAATGACGGCGAAGGTACGAAAAAACAGGCAACCTGGCCAGGTGTCGAAAAGCGAATAAAGGAGAGGAAAGGGAACGAAGGAGAATGGCAGAAGATGGTGCACGCCTCATCAATTTATATCTTTCCCATGTATGTCCTACAGCAACGACTTGGAACCCAAGTTATGGTAATATATGAGGGTTGGTAGGTGATTCACGTCAGAAGCGACATATCGAACTTGGTCGTGCTCCGGTGGTCATTCGGACAAC
>Ga0247737_1000796_pt1 | contig 13118 bp, 12 predicted proteins | sample UWRJL028104C2_FD_180937 | JGI IMG/M metagenome (GOLD analysis project Ga0247737, IMG submission 180937) | Plant litter microbial communities from Arlington Agricultural Research Station in Wisconsin, United States - UWRJ-L028-104C-2 | ecosystem: Environmental > Terrestrial > Plant litter >...
CATCTCCTCCCATTGCCTACGACCAATCGCAAAAAAAGCGAGTGAGCGAACTTTTTCGCGACCTTATGTGGATGACGGAAAATAATCAACAATGAAGATTTTCCGTCTTCGATGTTGCGAATTCCGCTCCCGTATGATTATAGTTTGTCAATGATGTCGAGGGAGAGGCGTCAATGGAGGAGCAAGTTGAACGATTCCGATCGACATCGCGTCATCACTGAACTGCTCAGTGAACGGCCATTCGCGTCTGTCCGCGATCTGCAGGAGCGCCTTGGCGTTTCGCCTGCAACCATCCGTCGCGATATCGACAAGCTCGACGAAATCGGTGTCGCCCGTAAGGTTTATGGAGGCATCTCCGCGACCGAGGCCTCAGTATCCGGCCGTCTGTCGGCCAGACCCTATGACGAGAACCGTGACATCGCAGTCGATGCCAAGCTGGCGATCGCGGAGAAGGCTGCGGGCCTCGTGCGTGATGGGGACTCGATCATCGTGCATGCCGGATCGACCTGTTATCAGCTGGGTATGCAGTTGGCGCGCCGCAACGTCCGACTCTACACCAACTCAATGCCGTTGGCCGCCTATGTCGGAGAGCATGGTACCTGCAATCTGACGCTCGCGGGCGGCATTCTCTATCGGGAGCCTGGTATCATTCACGATGCTTCGGCAGGTGCACCAGACTTCTTCGCATCGCGGTTTTTCCTCGGTACCCAAGGCATCAGCAGTGAAGGCCTCCTGGAGTCGCACCCTTTGTTGACGAAGGCGATCGGAGAACTCAGCAGCTGCGCGGACGAAATCGTGTTGCTGGCCGATAGTCGAAAGCTGGCAATCCAACCGCGAAACGTCGTTTTGCCTCTCTCCCGCATAGGAACCATCGTTATCGATGATGGCTTGTCGGATGTCGGCGCGAAAATGCTCGAAGACGCTGGAATCACTGTCGTAATCGCAACGGTCGGAGGGCAATGATCGTGTCTTCAAATTCGATCGCTGTTTTCGACTTGGGGAAGACGAACTCCAAGCTTTTCGTCTTCGGTGACGACGGCTCCGTTTTGTTTGAAACCAGGACGAAGCCGAGTTGGATCGATCACGACGGAATTCGTGTACTGGATGACGAGGCCTTGTTTGAGTGGATGAAGACCGCCTTGCATGCCGCCGCAAGAGATTACTCCGTCGCACACGTCGTGTTCTCCGGTCATGGATGCACTTTTGCGCTCGTGGCAGGTGAAAACCTGACGCATCCGGTTCTCGACTACGAACAGGAGCCGCCTCCAGCATTGGCGACCCGTATCGATATGCTGGTCCCTTCGTTCACGGAGACCTACTCACCAAAACTTCCTCTCGGCTTCAACTACGGTCGGCACCTCCTATGGCTGGAAGCGTCGAAGCCTGAAACGGTCTCCGGCGCTGACGCTATTCTTGCGTACCCTCAGTTCTGGTCGTGGCGATTTTCCGGGCGAAAGGTATCGGAGATTTCCTACATCGGTTGCCATTCACATCTTTGGGCACCATTGCACGGGGATTACAGCAGCTTGGTCGATCGCCACGGATGGCGCAGCAAGATGCCGGAATTCGAAAGAGCCGGCGCGGCTCTCGGCGACTTTCACTTCACTCTGGATAACGGCACCAACGCTTCTGTCGTCGTTCATAACGGTGTGCACGACAGCAATTCCGCCCTCTATTATTATCGCTCTGTGGGTTTTGAAGACTTTACGCTCGTGTCCACCGGGACGTGGGTGGTAATTCTGAACTCGGCGTGTCCGCTGGCTGCACTGGACGAGCATCGTGACATGCTTGCCAATGTCACCGTCGATGGCAAACCCGCTCCTACGATCCGGTTCATGGGTGGGCGGGAATATGACATTGCAAGTGGTGGGTGGAATAAGCCGATCAGCGTGCAGTCGGTGTCGCGTGTGATTGCGAAGGGAGTATTTGCTCTTCCCGCGTTTGCGCCTGGTGGGCCAATGCAAGGTTTCGAAGGCCGTTTCGTGGGGCCTGAGGTCGATGGTGAGGAACGGGCGGCCGCCGCGCTCCTCTATGTCGTCCTAATGACAAATCTGTCACTTGATCTCATCAAGTCCGAAAACCCCATCGTCATAGACGGAGGTCTCGTCAAAACGGGTCTGTTCGCTGAACTGCTTGCACAGCTCCGCCCGACCCAATCTGTTTTTACAAGTGCGGCTGCTGAAGGCAGCGCATTCGGTGCCGCGGCTTTGGTTTTCGAAACCTTAGGGCGAAACCCGTTCGCCAACGAAACAACGATTGCCGCCTCGTTGCAGATTTTCGGTCTCGAGGCTTACCGAGATGCGTGGGCGGCATTGACTGAGATCGAAAGGCCGGAAGTTTCGCAGCCACGGAAGGAACTTCACGCATGAGTGAGGCGATTACTCAATCTCGCATTCCCGTCCTTGAGATGCGAAACATCAGCAAGACTTTTGCGAGTACAAAAGCTCTGACAAACGTATCTCTCACTGCATTTGCGGGCGAAGTGCACGCCTTGATGGGCGAAAACGGCGCTGGCAAGTCGACCCTGATGAAAGTGCTCTCCGGGGCTTATGTTGCCGATCAGGGTGGGACCGTGCTCGTCGAGGGCAAGCCGATTGTTGCCGGGGATCCGATCAAGGCAAAAGCAAACGGTATTTCCGTTATCTATCAGGAACTCTCTCTGGCCCCCAATCTCACGGTGGCACAGAATATGTTTCTCGGGGCCGAGCCATCCAACTGGGGGGTCGTCGACAAAGCTGCGGCTCGTGCTCGTGCCGAGCCTATCTTGAAGCAGCTCGGTATAAATTTCGGACCTTCGCAGCTCGTGGCGACGCTTTCGCTGGGCGAGCGTCAGATGGTGGAGATCGCGCGAGCACTGACCACCAACGCAAAGATTATCGTCATGGACGAGCCGACAACATCGCTTACGTCGAGGGAAACAGATCGGCTGTTCGAAGTGATCGCGGGTCTGAAGGCACGCGGAATCGCCATCATCTATATCAGTCACCGAATGGAAGAGATTTACGCGCTGGCGGACCGTGTGAGCGTCCTTCGTGACAGTGCCTATGTTGGAACGCTGGAGCGTGCGGAACTCTCGGCCGAAAAGCTCGTGTCGATGATGGTCGGTCGCGATCTGTCCTCTTTCTACAAAAAGGAACACGGCGCACCGCATCAGGCCGCCAGAACCGTCATGTCGGTGCGCGACATGGCCGACGGATACCGGGTTCACGGGTGTTCATTCGATGCAAAGGCAGGTGAGGTTCTGGGAATAGCTGGCCTTGTTGGGTCGGGCAGAACCGAGCTGGCTCGTTTGGTGTTCGGGGCGGATCGCAAGATGTCAGGTTCGGTCACGCTAGAGGGCAGGGAGTTGGCAATAGCCGGTCCACGTGACGCAATGGACGCAGGTATCGCCTACCTCACCGAAGACCGGAAGGGTTTAGGTCTGTTTCTTGATATGACCATCAACGAAAACATCAATATCGGGATCATCGGTCGGGATGCGTCTCGCGGCGGCATATTGAACTTCGCTGCTGCCAAGGAGCGCGCCACCCGGGCCATCAAATCGCTTTCCATCCGCACGCCGAGCGCCAGTATTAATGTCGGGGCGCTGTCAGGTGGCAACCAGCAGAAAGCACTGATCGCCCGCCTGCTCGAAACCAAGCCCAAGGTGATCATCCTCGACGAGCCCACACGCGGTGTCGATGTCGGTGCTAAATCGGAGATATACCGGATTATCGATGAACTGGCCGGAAGCGGCATAGCCGTCGTCGTGATTTCAAGCGATCTGCCTGAGATCATCGGGATCGCCGACCGCGTGCTGGTCATGCGGGAGGGCCGCATCGCGGGAGAAGTTCTCGCATCATCGGATCAGCCCATAAGCCAGGAGGCCATCATGGCTTTCTCCACTGGATCGGCATCGAAAGTAGCCTGAGGCCGCAAACTTAGACGACGGGATAAAAACATGACCTCGACATCGACCGATCAGACAAATGTTAGCAAGGCGAAATTTCGATCGACGCTGACCGCGCTGGGAATGCTCCCTGTACTGGTAATCCTGGCTATCGGCTTTCATCTGCTGAGCGGACGTTTTCTGAGCGTGAACAACCTGTCTATCGTCACCCAGCAAGCCTCGATCAACACCGTCCTGGCTGCGGGTATGACGTTCGTCATTTTGACCGGCGGCATCGACCTCTCGGTAGGCTCCATTCTCGCCGCGTCGGCAATGGTTGGTGTCATCGTGTCATTGTGGCCCGACATCGGAATGCTTGGCATCCCCGCCGCGATCGGTGTCGGCTTGGCATGCGGGGTGATCAACGGTGTCATTATTTCATTCCTCAAGTTGCCGCCGTTCATCGTGACGCTCGGATCGCTGACGGCGATGCGCGGTATCGCTCGCCTACTGGGCAACGACACGACAGTCTTCAATGCCGATCTCCCGTTCGACTTTATTGGCAACGGCTCGCTCTTCGGCATTCCGTGGCTGGCGATCATCGCTCTCGCCACCATTGTTATCTCTTGGTTCATCCTGAAACGAACCGTTCTCGGAACCTGGATTTACGCGGTGGGTGGAAACGCCGAGGCCGCGCGGCTGACAGGCATCAAAGTACCTCTCGTTCTGCTGTTCGTTTATTCAATGTCCGGGCTTCTTGCCGGCGTGGGCGGTGTGATGTCCGCAGCCCGTCTATACGCCGCCAACGGGCTCCAGCTTGGACAATCTTACGAACTCGATGCGATCGCGGCAGTCATCCTCGGTGGCACGAGCTTCGTCGGCGGCGTCGGCTCGATTTGGGGCACGCTCATCGGAGCCCTTATCATTGCCGTGTTGTCCAACGGGCTGATCCTCGTCGGTGTGTCCGACATCTGGCAGTACATCATCAAGGGACTTGTCATCATCGTTGCCGTTGCGCTCGACCGCTACAGGCTGAAAGGACTTAGCCGCACATGATGTGCGGTTTTGGAAACCGGGTCTACCGGATCACGGGCGCGGGGAGCGCCATTATGGAGGAAAGTATGCGTCTGTTTTCTAAACTGCTCATGGGCACCGCAGTAGCGGCTGCGATCGCAATGCCCGCTTCTGCCAAAGACCTGCAGAAGATCGGTATCTCGGTCGGCCTGCTCGGAAACCCGTTCTTTGTCGCCACGATCAAGGGCATTGAGGACCGCGCAAAGGAGATCAACCCAAACGTCCAGGTGACGTCGGTTTCCGCCGATTATGACCTCAACAAGCAGGTCTCGCAGATGGACAGCTTCGTTGCGGCTGGCGTCGACATTATCATGTTGAACGCTGTAGACGCCAAGGCGATCGCACCTGCGGTGAAGAAGGCGCAGGCGGCTGGCGTCATCGTTGCCGCGTTCGACGTATCCGCGCCGGGTGCCGATGTGACCGTGATGACGAACAACATCAAGGCAGGTGAAGAAGCCTGCAAATACATCGTCGACCAGCTCAAGGGCAAAGGTGACGTCGTAATTATCAATGGTCCGGCATCGTCGTCGATCATCGATCGCGTCCAGGGTTGCAAGAATGTCCTCACGAAAAGCCCGGATATCAAGATTCTGTCTGACGACCAGAATGCACAGGGATCCCGCGATGGTGGTCTTGCCGTTATGCAAGGCCTGCTGACGCGCTTCGACAAGATCGATGCGGTGTTCGCGATCAACGATCCGACCGCCATCGGTGCCGAACTCGCCGCAAAACAGCTGAACAGAAACGAATTCTTCTTCACGGCCGTCGACGGCGCGCCGGATATCGAAAAGTCGCTCGCGAGCGGCAGCTCGATGATCAAGGCTTCTGCTTCGCAGGATCCGTACACGATGGCCGGTGACTCTCTGAAGATGGCAGTCGACGTCCTGAACGGCAAGAAGCCTGCGCAGGATACCGTCCTTCTCGATCCTCAGCTGATCACGGCAGACAACATCAAGGACTACAAGGGCTGGACCGCAGCTCGCTAAGGTCTCCTCCCGAGCGGCCCGCCGGAGCTTTCGAGCCCGGCGGGCTGTTTTTCCAAGATTCATCAGGAATTATTGCCATGTCCAAAATCGGCGTTCACTCGTTTGTATGGAGTGCCGGCTCATCAAAAGACGAGCTGGAAAGGACCCTCACGCGTTCGCATGAGCTAGGCTTCAAGCTTGTCGAGTTCTCCTACCTAGATCCAGAGCAGGTCGACGTGAAGTGGCTTGCGTCTCGTGTCCGGGAGCTGGGACTTGACGTGGCTGTGAGCATGGGCTTGCCGACAGAAGGCGATATATCGAGCCAAGACCCGTCTGTTGTTGCAAATGGGGAAGCGATTCTCGATCGTGCGGTAGCCTTGGTCCGCGATCTGGGCGGCACGAAGCTCGCAGGCATCCTTAGTTCCGGCCACGGCAAGCAGGAGCACGCGCTCTCGCGCAAAGACTGGGACACGAGCGTGACCACGCTGTCGAAGGTTGCTGACCGCGCCAAGGCGGCGGGCGTCACACTGAACCTCGAGATCGTCAACCGCTTCGAGAGCAACATGCTCAACACAGCGGCCCAGGGCCTCGCCTACATCAAGGATACAGGCGCGTCGAATGTCTTCCTGCACCTCGACACCTTCCATATGAATATCGAGGAAGCCGACGTCGGGCTGGCCATCCGCAACGCAGCGGACAAGATCGGCTACGTCCACATCGGCGAAAGCCACAGGGGATATCTGGGAACTGGGAACATCGACTTTGCGGGCATCTTCGATGCTCTCGTTGCCATCGGATGGGAGGACTATGTGACCTTTGAATCGTTCTCGACGACCATCGTGGACAAGGACCTGTCGCTGAAGACCGCTATTTGGAGAAATCTCTGGGACGACAATGTCGCTTTGGCAAAGCATGCCAAGACATTTATGGAACTCGGGATGGAGACCGCACGCATCAAAGCTAATTTGGTGAGGGCAGCACATCTACCGAAGGCGTGACCAGATCATAAGGATTTCAAAGCTACGTCGGGTCGAATTGGATCCGACGATCACGATCTCGAAGAACATAGGCGGCTATATGGCTGGCGGCCGCAACTCGACCGATAGTAAATAATCGCATGGACGAAGTGCGGGACCTGCACATAGACACCCTGGGGAAATTCACTGCCATGCTCAAGCCTCGATTTTCAAGAGGACGCCCATGCAGGGGTCTTGCAGAAATCTGCTTGTTGCATTGGCGCTAACAACCGTCGGCGTCGCAGCATTTTTCCTTTTTCTCTATCTAACTGGACACGATCCCGACGAAAGTCCATTGACGCTGAAGGAGTGGATGATTGCCGGGGTTCTGATCGGACCAGGCTTCGGATATCTCATAAAATGGCGTCGCGCGAGGAAGAGTTGGCTGTCGCGCTCAGCGAAGCAGGCCATCGATGTCGAATTCGTCCCAGCCTCTTAGCTGTGACGCCGCGTCATCTGGCTCCTCTCGTTTTGCTTTCGTTGTCTTGGCACGCTTCTTGAGGGACTTTTTCAACTTCGCCTCGTAGGCTGTCTTACGACGTTTCTCTGCTTTGGCCTCGGCGTCTTCGGCGCGCCACTCATCTACCACTCCGCGGTCAAGCAAGTCTTCAACGATCTTGGGATCGAAGACGTGGAACGTAATTTTCCGAGCGCGACCGTTCAATCGAACGGTTCGCGTCCCCGCGCTTGGAAGACGGCCGTCTGCAAGCCATCGGTGCCTCTCGGTCGGCTTTATGGTGAGTATGTCCTGGATTTCGCGCGGAATTACCGGAAGGGTCTCGGCCTCCGCAACTTTACTCGAGATGATCGATGCCGCAGCGTTGAAAGCAGTCTTTTCGCTAGCCGACATAGCCAAAATAAGCTCAACGCCATCCAACGAGATGGATTTCTTTGAAGTAGGGGGGAGGCGCGATTGGATTTCCTGGAGGATTCCCTTGGCGCGCACCGCGGACCCTAACGTCGCGGACGCGGGCAGCGTCCATCCCCGGATGAGTTCGACGTCGTTCTTCTCTTTTTTGGGCATGCAGAATAGATGGTGAAGGTCTCGTTTATCGTCAATGCGGGTTCACCCAAGTTTTGTTGCTAGGCGATGGCCCGGGCGGCGGCATACCCGCAGGCGCTTGCATCGCTGGTTAGGACGGTTCCCCAAACCATATCAACAAGGCTCAGCCTGACGGGCCATCCTTTCAGCGTGGAAAGGTTCGTCATGTCGTAGGTGCCGTATGCGGCAAGCCCAAGCACGGCACCGTACCCAATCGCGACCCAAACCGAACCCGCACCAAGAGCCGGCCGCACCGCAAGCACCACGATAGCAATCGCAAGACGAAGTAGAAGACTGTGGCGACGCCGAGGTTGGGGGAGGCTTCTAACGGGTGGACCGGTTTAAAGTCGCAGTCCGCTATCACGAAGAAAGAGGAGAGTTGATGCGCTCTCCTCTTCGTCAGGCCGAACGTCCGCAACAGGATGCGGACGTTAGGGTTCGGCAATCGTAATACTCCCAGCTGGCCTATAAAGTTTCATCAAGGAAGCTACTGCCTTCGAGGTACCCACGAAAAAGCCCGCCGTATGTATCCGAAGACAAGGTCAGCGACGATATCGCCAACGCGACCGTGCGACCAAAGTGCAGTCGCATCGAAGTCTGGTGAACTCATCGACCAGGCCGTGACACAGATTAACCGTGCTCATCGATTAGGCCATGGAAACGCCAATGCCACTGGACCGATCACAACCTCTAAGATACGCCTTCAATGTAATAAAATAGCAACCATGTTTCCGACGAGGACGCTTTGCCGTTTGAAGCTCTGAACAAACTCTGGTCCGGCGTTCGCGAATCCAGTCATGACTTCCGCGCCTCGACGGAGATTTTCCCACAACTCGACACGGACAAGCTTATCCAGACGTTGAACGTCCGTGAGAAGGGCGAGGGGAATGGACGGGTCAACCGCCCGGCAACTTCTGCACAGTCCTTGGATGAGGTCGAGCAGAGGATTGTGGGTCGTATCGAGCAGGAGAAGGCGTCTGCTTACCAAGTTCTCGAGGATCAGTTTCAGACATTCGATGGCAGGTTGCGGAACCTGGATTTCGAGGGGCAGTTTGGACTGATCCGTCAGGCAAACGCGTCCAGTCTTTCCGATTTCAAAGCCGAAATTGCCAGTGGGGTCGACGAACTGCATGGCCTGCGCCGCGACCTCAAGATCGCCGAAGACGAGATGACGTCATTCAAGCGACAGCATCGGCTCGATCGCGCGGCGAAGGTTCCTAGCGCGGGCGCAACAAGTGTCAAAATCGCCCTGCTTGTTGTCCTCGTCCTCGTCGAAATCGTTATGAACGGCAACTTCCTCGCCAAAGGCAGTGAGCAAGGTATTATCGGTGGCATTACAGAGGCCGTCGTATTCGCTGTCCTCAATATCGGCGCAGCGCTGTTGTTCGCCATCTTCTGCGTTCGAAACCTCGTCCACCGATCCTGGCTGATGAAGCTATTCGGCTTGCTCGGCCTGGCTGCCTACGTTGCTGTCGCTCTTGCGGTGAATCTCGCTTTGGCTCACTACCGCGAAGTGTCGGCGACCATACTCGAGGGGGCAGGGGCTGAGGTCATTCGCCGGATTCGGGAAAATCCGCTCGGATTAGTGGAACTGAATTCCTGGATGCTTTTCGCCATCGGGATTTTCTTCTCGATTTTGGCGTTCATCGACGGATGTATGTTGACCGACCCGTATCCCGGCTTTGCAGGGGTCCAGCGCCGTTTGGACGAGGCACGGCACAACTACATTTCCGGGAAGCTCGATTTGATCGACAACCTTCGCGAAATCCGTGACGAGCACAACGGCAAGATCGAGGAAATCGTCAGGGACCTGAGCTCCCGCCGTCAGGAGTCTGCAGCCATTATCGCCCACCGGACACGGACAATGGGGCTTTTCGCGGAATACCAAAGTCATCTCGAACGGACCGCGAATTCGGTCCTCACAGCATATCGAGAGGCCAACCGTACTGCGAGAACGGACGCCGAGCCCCAATATTTCGCGATCGCGTACAAGCTCGAGCGGATCACCCCGGTTTTGAAGACTAGCGAAGACTGGGACGATCGCGTTTTGACCGATCGAATTCAGATTGCCCAGGCCGAACTCAGCGATCAAATCAGCAAGATCGGGTCCGCCTTCGAGGCCGCCGTCGCTCAATATCACAAACTAGACAATCTATTCCCGGAGGCAGGCGTTGGCTCGGAACAGGCGGCGTAGCAATCGGTCAAGAAAAGGCGGCTTCTCGACGGGCGCTGTGATCGGAACGATCGCACTTTCGGCAGTGGCCCTTGGTATGGTCGGGGCATTCGGCTGGCTCAAATACCAAGCGATGTCGACGATCGCGCTGGACAAGGCGTCTCTTTGCCCAACAACGGGACCGACGAGCGAGACCGCCATCCTGCTGGATGTGACGGATCCGATCTCCGAAGCGACATCCATCGATCTCAAGAACCAGTTCCAGCGACTGATTTCAAACGTGCCTATCAACGGCGCGATCGACGTTTTCGCTCTCACTGCCGAGGAGGGTAAGCTTGAGCGTACGTTTCATGGTTGCAATCCTGGCAGCGGCGACCTCGCCAACGAGTGGACGAGCAATCCCAAGCTCGTACAGCAACGTTGGGAGAAGGGTTTCCGAAAGCCCCTGGACGACATCGCGGGCAAGATCGGCTCCGGCGCTTCCGGTGAGCACTCTCCGATTATGGCGGGCATCCAACGAATAAACCTCCAGGCCTTTCAGCCTTTGCCTGCTGGAATAGATAAGACCTTGTACATAGCCTCGGATATGGTCGAGCATACGGCTGATTTCTCCAGCTACCGTGACGGGGTTTCGGTCACGAAATTTGAAGCCAGCCCGGCGAGGGAGAAGTACCGGACATCCCTGGATGGAGTGCAGGTAAAAATCCTTGCTTTCCAGCGGCCGGGTCAGAAGTTTAAGATGGAGGACCTCGCCACGTTCTGGAAATCATGGGTGGAGAAAAACAACGGAGAATTCGCAGGCTTCACCCGCTTGGAGGGGGTGCAGTAATGGCGACAAGCGATACCGGAAGGACCGAATTTCGAGACTGGGCTCCGATCGTGCTATTCGCAGCCGTGACGATCGGAGGCATGGCATTCATCTGGTCGGCTAAACTGGCCGCTTGGTCAACTCTTGTCGTGACTGCTGTTCCTTTGGTGCTGATGGCCATCTACTTCCTGACCTCGATCACGCTCGCAGGCTTTCGTCTCCACAACGAACAAGCGGGCGATAACCTCTATTACATGGGGTTCCTCTTTACGCTCTCCAGCCTTGGTGTATCCCTCTACCTGTTCGCCGGAGAAACCTCGATCGAAACCGTTGTGCGCAACTTCGGAATCGCGGTGACGTCGACGATCGCCGGCGTGACCTTGCGCATCCTGTTCAACCAGATGCGCCGCGACCCGATCGACATCGAACGCAGCGCCCGCTACGAGCTTGCGGAAATGACGAGGCGCGTGCGCACCGAGCTCGATACTTCGGCTCGCGAGTTTTCGAACTACCGTCGCGTCAGCAACCAGATGCTGACCGAAGGCTTTGAAGAGATCGGCCGCCAGGCGGAGAAGAACGGCGAGGAAATCCGGAAGGTGATCGAGGCGATCTCGAGGGAAGCCATCATCCCAATTCAGGAAGCCGCAACCAAACTGTCGTCCATTATCGAGGACCACAACAGGTCGGTCACCGATCAGGCAGCGGAAGCGACAAGGAAGCTCACCGAAACGACCGACAAACTCTCCACGATCATCGACAGGTTTGGTGTGGCCGTTGAGGGCGTCGGTGCGCGCCTTGGTGAAATCAGGAAGCCGGAGGACGTGATCCGCTTGGAGCTCACCCCCGCAGTCGACGCAATCAAGGACATGACCGACGCACATTTGCGTAGGATGGAGGAGGGGGTCGCTGAGACCCGTTCGCAGGCTACCAAAGTCGACGAGGCACTCAAGCCGCTCAACAGCATAGACAGCAAACTGGATCGCATTGCCGAAGCTCTGGAACGCCAAAGCGAGCCGCGTACCTTTTCTCCAGCGGATACAGAGAACATTGGACCCGCTGTGAGCGATCGAACGACGGCAGACGCTACTAGCGGCCCATTGGAGGATGTCGGGTCCGGGCCAACGGGATCGGGCGCTGAACCGAAACGGCGGCTGTTTAGATGGTGAGTCGAGCAGAAGCGAGCCCGAAGCTGGAACACAAGGGCTATAACCGCGGCCTTATCCTCGGCCTAACAATGGCCGAATCCATGCTCCTGCTCGTTTTTTGCCTCCTGTTGGTAGCTGCGGCGATGATCACTGCCGAGCGCAAGCAGCGCATGGCTGCGGAACAGCGGCTGGTCGAGGCGCAGTCGAAGCTTGGCTCGCATATGACCCCAAGTGACCGCGCCAAGTTCGAGAGCGAATGGCGCGAACTGGTGTCCGCTCGCCAGATCATAGACAGGCTCAAGATGAATGACGCAAGCCCGGGCGATCTTGGAAAGCTCGCGGCCGTGGCGAAGGTTTTCGCCAAGAACAACGTGTCCCTCGACCAAGCACCACGGAAACTTGAGGAGATGCTCAAGGGCAACATCCAACCGCACGAGTGGCCTCCCATCATCAATCTGTCTGAAGCGGGAGGCTACTACTTCACGTCGGGTAGCGCGGCGCTGACACCTGAGTTCGAGGGCAAACTCGAGACTTCTATCGCTGAACAGATTGCCGACAACCTCAAGCGCTACAAGGTCGACGTCGTCGAGGTGATCGGTCACACTGACGAGCAACGTGTCGCCAGAAGCACGTCCAACCTCGATGACGCGTCGATCGGGGTCATCGATGGCCGGCTTCCGGTCGACGCTCTCCAGCCGGCGGATAACGCAGGACTTGGGCTGGCCCGAGCAATCGCGGTCGCGAATATCTTGAAGGCCAATGCAAACCTCAAGGACGTCACGGTGTTGCCGATGTCGGCGGCCCAGCTTGTCGTCCCGGGGGACAAGCTCACTGCGGGGCAGGCAGGGGATGTCCAGGAGCGTCGACGCATTGAAATTCGGATACGCAGACGGGCGGAATCGCTCCAGCCCTGATCAAACTCCTTCGAGCGGGAACAAATCGGACGCAGCTTCATTTCACGTCGAGATTTCACGTCGCGCCAAGCCGGAGCTTGAAAATGTCCCGTAATAATAGTGGCAGCACTCAA
>Ga0247737_1000797_pt1 | contig 13118 bp, 14 predicted proteins | sample UWRJL028104C2_FD_180937 | JGI IMG/M metagenome (GOLD analysis project Ga0247737, IMG submission 180937) | Plant litter microbial communities from Arlington Agricultural Research Station in Wisconsin, United States - UWRJ-L028-104C-2 | ecosystem: Environmental > Terrestrial > Plant litter >...
CGGGAGCATTCTGCGCATCTCGGCGGATGGCGCGATCAGCCCGCTCGGCAAGTTCACGCGCATGGGGCAGCTGTCGATCGACGATCGGGTACTCACGGTCTTCGACCAGTTCGGCGCGCTCGCGCTGTCACTCGACACCCTCAAGACGCAGCGCATCGAGCCGTCGCCGCTCGATGGCGAGCAACCGAGCGGGAGCGCCGTCGACGTGCTGCCGAACGGCGATCGTGTTCAGCGGGTCGCCGTCTTCCACGCCGACACCGGCCGCTTCGACTCGCTCGTTGTGCTCGACGATGGCACGGAATCGCGCGTGCTGTACCAGACACCCAAAAGCGAGGGGTCGATCGAGGGTTTCCGCGTCTCGCCAAACGGGCAGTACGTTGCCGTCGAGGCGATCCCGAGCTACGAAAAAAGTGTCGACGACGGCTACGCACTCGACCGTCGCTCGACGAGCGTTCAGACGATAATCGTCGAGATCGAAACGGGTGCGGTTATCCGTATCGTCGATGGGTTCGGGCTCGACTGGTGAAGAATTTCCCGCAGTTTCGGTACAAATCGACCCGGTGATGCTTATCCTGATCGCGGGGGATGACAGCAGAGTGTTGTTCATGATTACCGCTTCAGGGGGAACAATGCCTGCAATCAAACGAACAGCCACGCGTGCGTGCGTCATCGCGACGACCGCGATAGCCGCGGTAGTTATTTCAGGCATATCGGTGGATGTCGCCACTCAGCCCGCGCCGGCCGCAGCCGCCGAGCTGGCTCCCGGAGTCGTTGCGGCTCCCGGCGCCGTGGGCAACGGCCCGCTCGAGCTGGTCTGGGAGCGCACCCTCTACGCGCAGCCGATCACAACCGGTTCGCCGGGGCTCGGTGTGCTCGACGAGCAGGGCAACTCGGTAATCGTCGGCACGATGGCGGGCACGGCGATTGCCATGCACACGTCAGACGGCTCGACTGTCGACGGCTGGCCGTACTCAACCGGCGGGCTGGCGATCACCTCGACTCCCTCGGTAGCCGGTAGCGGCGACGCTGCCCAGGTCTTCATCGGCGTCGGCTGGGCCGGCGCGCGCACAAAGGGCGGGTACCTCGCCCTCACCAACGACGGCAACAAGGACTGGTACCGCCAGGTCACGCTCTACCCGAACAACCGCGGCGAGAAGCGCGGCGTGATGTCGTCTCTGTCCGTCGGCAACCTGTACAGCGGAACCGACGTCATCGGCGGCTCGATGGGCCAGATGCAGCTCGCCATGGGCGCGCGCACCGGCAAGACGATCCCGGGTTTTCCGTGGCTGATGGCCGACACCAACTTCTCGACCCCCGCACTCGCCAAGATCTTCACCTCAGACAAGGACTACATCATCGAGGGCGGCGACTCGACAGCGGGTACGTCGTACAACCAGAGCTACAAAAACGGTGGCCACCTGCGCATTTTGCGCCCGACCGGCAACAAGTCGAAAAAGGCGCCCAACGACGGCCTCATTTGCCAACTCAACACCGACCAGGTCATCCAGTCGTCACCCGCCGTCGGTCGTATCCTCGCCAATAACTCGGTCGGAATCGTCTCGGGCACCGGGGTGTTTTACTCGAAGGCCAAGTACACGAACAAGATCGTCGCCATGAACACAAAGTGCACCAAGAAGTGGACGGCGCTGCTCGACGGCGACACCCGCTCGAGCCCGGCGATCGCCGACGTGCTTGGCCGCGGAACGCTCGACGTCGTCGCGGCGAGCGGCAAGGGCACGATCTACGCCCTCAACGGACGCACCGGCAAGACAATCTGGTCGAAGAAGCTCGGTTACAGCACCTTCGGTGGTCCGACGACCTTCCAGGCACCGGGTGCCGACTTCCAGTACGTGCTCGCGCCCACCAAAAAGGGCCTGTTTATGCTCGACGGTCGTGACGGCTCGATAGTCGCACTCGTCGGCGACTTCACGCTCAAGAGCTCGGCAACAGTCTCGCGCAACGCTGATGGTTCCATCGGCATCACTATCGCCGGCGCCGACACCATCAACGGAACCGCGAGCGGTCGGGTCGCCCACTACAAGGTCGTCGGCAGCTCGGTCGAGACGGTCGACACGCCCGGAGCGTGGCCGATGTTCCACCACGACCCGAAGCTCTCCGGCTACACGTCGCAGCCGCTGAACTAGCGGGCTAGAGGCCGCGCTTCTCCCGCTGGGTGATGCGCAGGCCACTGTCGCGCAGGCGCGTCACCATTTCGCGAACACCAACGGGATGGGCGCCCTGCGCGACAAGAGCGTCGTAGCGCTCTGCGGGCACGTCGTAGTGGTCTCCGTCGAAGCCGCGGCGGGGGATGCCTGCGGCCGCCGCGAAGGCGTGCAGCTCGTCGAGCGAGAAGTCGCTCACGAGGTGCGCCCAGAGAGTGTTGTGGGCCGGCCAGATAGGTTGGTCTATCAGCACGGTCATGTGCCGATTCTAAACAGGGAGCACTGGATGGCGCAGTCACTCGGCAAAAACCTTCGCAGGCGCGGCGCACTTCCCGCGTTGATCACGGCCCTCGGCATCGCGGCCTGGCTCATCGTCGAGCGGGGAGTGGGATCGTTGATCTGGCTCACCAGCTACGCGCAGCCTGCTGATGTTGGCACGGTTGCCGATTACGGCCTCGTCTCGCTGCAGCAGTTCGGCTTCAGCGTGCTGTGGGATGTGCTGCCCATCACTCTCGGTGTTTTCGCGAGCCTCTGGATTGTGGCTCCCGTTGCCGGCGAGCTCGCCATGCGATTTGTGATCGCCCGCGCGGTTCTCGCTATGGCCTGTGGCGCGGTGCTTTACCTTCTCGCCCAGTTCGCCAAGGCCAGCTACGAATATTTCGCCTTCGGGTTTGATCCGGCGCTCGACGCGATACCGGGAAACGCGCTGCAATTGTGGACCCAACTGGGCACCTCGTTTGCGAGCGGAATCACCGTTTTCTTCGCGACACTCCCGCTCATTGTTCTCGGCGTGGTGCTGCTCTGGTTATGGTTGCGAAATCGCGATCCGAAGCACCCCGTTTATGGCATCCTTGATGAGGTGTGATCGGTTTGACCGACACAAGGGAATCAGCTAGAGTTGACCCTTGGTGTGCGCTGGCCTCGAGCCGCGCTATCTCACCCCAAGCTGTCGAAGTGATAGCTACCAATCTTTAAGTAAGGGCAAATCGTGGTTTACGCAATTGTGCGCGCCGGTGGTCGGCAGGAAAAGGTCGAGGTCGGCACGATCGTCGTTCTCGATCGCATCAAGGCTGACGAGAACGGCAACGTAACTCTCGCTCCCGTGCTGCACGTCGACGGAGACAAGATCACGCACGAGGCCAAGGCCCTTGCGAAGATCACCGTCACGGCTGAAGTACTCAACGACCTTCGCGGACCGAAGATCGTCATCCAGAAGTTCAAGAACAAGACCGGATACAAGAAGCGCCAGGGCCACCGCCAGGAGCAGACTCGTATCAAGATCACCAGCATCGCGTAGCGCTAGCTAAGAATCAGGAAGCTATAACTCATGGCACACAAAAAGGGCGCGAGCTCCACACGTAACGGTCGCGATTCCAACGCTCAGTACCTCGGCGTTAAGCGTTTCGGCGGCCAGGTCGTCAAGTCGGGCGAGATCATCGTTCGCCAGCGCGGCACGCACTTCCACCCCGGCGTGAACGTCGGCCGTGGCGGAGACGACACTCTCTTCGCTCTCGCAGCTGGCTCGGTCGAGTTCGGCGCAAAGGGCGGCCGCAAGGTCGTCAACATCGTTACGCCTGCGTAACGACTTCTACTCGCTGCTCCGGCAGCACGCGTGGGCGAGCTTCGGCTCGCCCTTACGTGTTTTATCAGCACGCGTTGTAAGGCGCAGAAGAAAGGATTGGGAACCATGGCATCGTTCGTAGACCAGGTAACCCTGCACCTTCTCGCCGGCCACGGCGGCAACGGTTGTGTTTCAGTCAAGCGCGAGAAGTTCAAGCCTCTCGCTGGCCCCGATGGCGGCAACGGCGGTAACGGTGGCGACATCGTGCTCGTCGCCGATGTGCAGACGACAACTCTGCTCAACTACCACCGCGCGCCGCACAAAAAGAGCGACCACGGCCAGCCCGGCCAGGGCGACATGAAGTCCGGTACCTCGGGCGAGGAGATGCTCCTTCCCGTTCCCGTTGGCACTGTCGTCAAAGACGCCGAGGGCAACCAGCTCATCGACATGGTCGAGCACGGCATGCGGTTCATCATCGCCGCCGGCGGCCAGGGTGGACTCGGTAACGCAGCCCTCGCGACAAACAAGCGCAAGGCTCCCGGTTTCGCGCTCCTCGGAACCCCCGGCTACGAGGGTGACGTTCTCCTCGAGCTCAAGGTCGTCGCCGACGTCGCCTACGTTGGCTACCCGTCCGCGGGCAAGTCCTCGCTCGTCGCAGCGATGTCTGCCGCGAAACCGAAGATCGCCGATTACCCCTTTACAACTCTTCACCCCAACCTCGGCGTCGTCGAGTCGGGCGAGAACCGCTACACGGTCGCCGACGTTCCCGGTCTCATCGAGGGCGCGAGCGAGGGCAAGGGACTCGGGCTTGAGTTCCTGCGCCACGTCGAGCGCTGCTCAGCACTTCTTCACGTCTTGGATGTCGGAACTCTCGATCCGGGCCGTGACCCGATCAGCGACCTCGACATCATTCTCGGTGAGCTTGCCGCCTACCCCGTGCCCGAAGGCCAGGTGCCCCTGCTGGAGCGCCCACAGCTCATCGCACTCAATAAGGTGGACGTGCCGGAGGGCAAGGAGCTCGCCGACCTCGTGCGCCCCGAGCTCGAAGCCCGTGGCTACCGCGTCTTCGACGTGTCAGCCGTTTCCCGTGCCGGACTCCGCGAGCTGTCGTTCGCGCTCTCCGAGATCGTTGAGGCCGACCGCGTCGTCAAGGCAGCCGTCGAGTCCAAGCCGCGCATCGTCATTCGTCCGCGTGCTGTCAACGCAGTCGAGTTCACCGTCAAGGTCGAGGGTGGATCGTACGGAAACGTCTACCGCGTGCTCGGCGACAAGCCGACGCGCTGGGTCGCCCAGACCGACTTCACAAACGATGAGGCAGTTGGCTTCCTCGCCGACCGTCTCGCAAAGCTCGGTGTCGAAGAGCAGCTCTTCAAGTCGGGTGCAGTTCCCGGTTCGACCGTCATGATCGGTCTCGTCGGCAAAGAAGTCGTCTTCGACTGGGAGCCGACAGTGTCGAGCGCCGCAGAGCTCATCGCGAGCCCGCGTGGAACCGACGCGCGCCTCGAAGAAGGACGCCGCCTTACAAGCAAGACCCGTCGTGCCAACTACCTCGAGCGTATGGATGCCAAGACGGCAGCCCGTGCAGAGCTCGAGAAGGAGGGCGCCGGCGGCGTCTGGAACGACGACGAAGGCTTCGAGGTCGAGATGAGCCGCACCGAGCGCGCAGAACGTGAGTCAGCTGAGAGTGAGTAGCATCACGTCGCGATCGCAGGTTTCCTCGGCCAGACGCATCGTCGTCAAGGTTGGTTCTTCGTCAATCAGTGGCGAAAACGTTGGTCAGATCGCGCCGCTCGTTGATGCACTCGCCGCGGCTCACGCTCGGGGCACCGAGGTTGTGCTCGTTTCGTCCGGAGCGATCGCAACCGGAATCCCGTACCTCGAACTGAGCTCTCGCCCCACCGACCTCGCCACGCAGCAGGCGGCGGCGGCTGTCGGCCAGAACGTGCTCATCTACCGCTACCAGAACAGCCTCGACCGCTACAAGATCGTTGCGGGCCAGGTGCTGCTCACCGCGGGCGACATGGAAAACGACACGCACCGCGGGAACGCGCAGCGTGCGATGGAGCGGCTGCTCGACCTGCGCATCCTGCCAATCGTTAACGAGAACGACACCGTCGCTACCCAGGAGATCCGCTTCGGCGACAACGACCGTCTCGCGGCGCTCGTCTCCGAGCTCATCGGTGCCGACCTGCTTGTGCTGCTCTCCGATATCGATGCGCTCTACACTCTGCCGCCCTCCGAGCCCGGCGCCCAGAAAATTGTGGATGTCGCGTTCGACGACGACCTCGCGGGCGTCAAGTTCGGCGACATCGGTTCTGCCGGTGTCGGCACCGGGGGAGCGGGAACAAAGGTTGCGGCAGCCAAGTTCGCCGCCGCCGCGGGAACTCCCGTTCTGCTCGCCTCGACCTCGCAGGTGGCGGAGGCGCTCACGGGCGCCGCAATCGGCACCTGGTTCCACGCCCGCCCGTAGCACTCGCTGGTTGAGTAGGCGCGCCAGCGCCGTATCGAAACCCCAGCCCCCTTGCCTCACGCGTGAACCCGTTTCACACTTAACCCATGCTGAAAATCGCAACGATCGCATGGGGCGGCCCCGATGTCGCCGCGGGCGTCGAATTCTGGACTGCCGCCCTCGACTATGTCGCGGCTGCCGAACCCGATATCGACTGGGTGCTCCTTCGACCTCGTGACGGCGAGGGAGTGCAACTTGCGATCGACCAGAAGCAGTCCGACCACCAGCGCCGACACCACATGGATCTCTACTCCGACGACCAGCAGGCCGAGGTCGACCGGCTCATCGCGCTCGGTGCGACGCCCGTCGAGTGGGAGTACCCGGTCGATGCCGACTACATAGTTCTCGCAGATCCGAACGGCAACAACTTCTGCGTTGTGCAGGTCTAGCTTTTTGTTCGCTGCCCGGGCACCGCACCGTGGCAGGGGTTGCAGCCCGCGCCACGGTTCCGTGCCCGGGCAGCGAACACCTTCGGCTCGCTAAACTTGGGGCATGCCCGAGACTGCTGTTGCCGCGACATCCATCACCGATACTTTGAATGCCTCGCGCCGCGCATCACGCGTGCTCGCGACTCTGAACGCCAACGCGAAGAATGCCGCGCTCGAGGCCATCGCGACAGCCGTCGTTGCGGGTGCCGACCGCGTTATTGCCGCGAACGAGCTCGACCTCGCAAACGGTCGCGAGAACGCTATGACGACCTCGCTGCAGGATCGCCTCCGACTCGACGAGGCTCGGCTGGCGTCGCTCGCGTCTGCGGTGCGGGAGATTATCGGTCTCGTTGACCCGGTCGGGCAAAACGTTCGCGGAAGCACACTGCCCAACGGCATCAACCTCGCGCAGGTGTGCGTTCCGTTCGGGGTTGTCGGTGCGATCTACGAGGCCCGCCCGAACGTCACAATCGACATCGCGGCACTCGCGCTCAAGAGCGGCAACAGTGTTGTGCTGCGCGGCGGGTCTGCGGCGCTCAACACGAACCGGGTGCTCGTCGAGCTCATCCAGGATGCGCTCGAGGGTGCCGGGCTTCCGCGTGAGGCAGTGCAGACGATCGACGAGTTCGGCCGCGACGGCGCAAAGCAGCTGATGCAGGCGCGTGGGCTCGTAGACGTGCTGATTCCGCGGGGGAGTGCCGACCTCATCAACACCGTCGTCGCAGAGTCGAAGGTGCCGGTGATCGAAACCGGCGCGGGCGTTGTGCACGTCTACCTCGACGAGAGCGCCGACGAGACGATGTCGGTCGAGATCGTTCACAACGCGAAGGTGCAGCGCCCGAGTGTGTGCAACGCGCTCGAGACGCTGCTTGTGCACCAGGCGTCCGCCGCCCGGCTGCTTCCGCCGGTGCTCGCGAAACTTCGCGCCAGCGGGGTGACAGTGCATGCGGACGAGCGTGCACTCGCGATCTTCCCCGACGCGGTCGCGGCCACTGATGACGACTGGGCGACGGAATACATGGGGCTCGACATCGCCGTGCGCGTCGTCGACGACCTTGACGAAGCCATGGATCACATCGCGCGCTGGTCGACACATCACACCGAGTCGATAATCACAAACGACGTCGCGCGCGCCGAACGCTTTCTCGCCGAAGTCGACTCCGCGGTTGTGATGGTCAACGCCTCAACCCGATTCACCGACGGCGGCGAGTTCGGGTTTGGGGCCGAAGTCGGCATCTCCACGCAGAAGCTTCACGCGCGCGGACCCATGGGACTCGCAGAGTTGACGAGCACTAAGTGGATTGTGCGCGGCAACGGCCACGTGCGCGGCTAGTATTTAGAAGGCTTGAAAGAGGAGAAAACCATGTCGTTCACCATCAGCATTGTCGCGGAAGCCGCGGAACACGTTGAGTCGATCAACCCGTTCATTCCCGCGGGCATCGCGTTCGCTGTTCTCCTCCTGCTCGGTATCGTCACGTGGAGCTACCGCGACGTCGCCAACCGTCACGCGCCCAAGGCTGGCGAGCACGACGCGCACGGCGCGGGCCACTAAGGCAACCGTGGGTGAGGTCGCACCACGCCGCGAAAGAGTCGGCGTTATGGGCGGAACTTTTGACCCCATCCACCACGGCCACCTCGTCGCCGCGAGCGAGGTGCAGCAGAAGTTCGACCTCGACGAGGTGATCTTCGTTCCCACCGGCCAGCCGTACATGAAGACCGGCGTGAGCCTCGGCGAACACCGCTATCTCATGACAGTGATCGCGACGGCGGCGAATCCTCGGTTTACTGTCAGCCGGGTCGACATCGAGCGCAATAAGCCGACATATACGGTCGACACCCTGCGCGACATCCAAGCCGCTCGGCCGAATGCCGACCTGTTCTTTATCACCGGAGCCGACGCCGTCGCCCAGATTATGGAATGGAAGGATGTCGCGGACGTCTGGTCGCTCGCCCATTTCATAGCTGTTTCACGGCCGGGACACCGCTTGAGTGTTTCCGGTTTACCCAAGCAAGGCGTAAGCTCGTTAGAAGTGCCCGCTCTGGCAATCTCATCAACTGATTGTCGCAGCAGGGTGAGCCGGGGTTTCCCGGTTTGGTATTTGGTCCCCGACGGTGTTGTTCAGTACATCTCCAAACACCACTTGTATCGGAGTAAATCATGACCACCTTCCAGGATTTGCCGCCTCAATCGCGGCGTGCGGTCCGGCAGAGTGAGCGCGACGGCGATGCCAGTGCCGCAGTCTCGTCAGCTCCGCTGAATCTTGCACAAACTTTTCTACCCACGCCCGATGGCGCTCCAGCGAGCCCGCAGGCGCCTCCGGCGACCGGTCGCCGCTCCCGTGCGACGCCGCAGTCGGGCCTCGTCGACATGCCGACTTCGCCGCCCGCGGGCTACACCGCTGACCCGCGCAACGCCGAGCCGCTCAACTACATTACGCAGGGTGCACCCGGATCTTCGCAGCCAGCACCCCTGGCCGCACCGCAGCCAGCAGCCCCGCAGCAGACCGGCGAACAGCCCGCCTTCCGAGTGCGTGACTTCAGCCCCGAGGGCCGTCGCGCGGCTCCAGTGTCTGCTCCGCAGCCCACCGCTGCTCCTCTCGACTACCGCACGCAGGCGGCTCCGGTTACGCCCAGCGCTCCCGCTGCAGCTCCTGCACCCGGCGTGCACGCCACCGGCCCCGTTTCGCCGGTCGCAACGCAGCCGCCGGTTGCAGCAGCGCCGGATTCAGTCGCGCCGGATTCAGCCGTGCCGGTTTCAGTCGCGCCCGTAGCTGCGGCTCCCACTGCCGCTCCTGTCGCTGGTGCAGCCGCACCTGTTGGCCCTCCGCTCAGTCGTCGCGAGCTTCGTGCGCGTGAGGCCGAGGCGCTTGCCGCATCCGGTGCTTTCTCCGGTGTCATGCCGGTACCCGAACTTGTCGAGCCGGCCCCTGCGCCGCAGGCAAACCTGTCCAATGCGATGGCAGAGTTCGAGGCGCTCACGCGCGCCGCCGAATCCGATGCCGAGAACCAGCCGCGCGATGCAGCGCCGCAGGTGGCAGCACAGCACGCGACCGGCGAGCAGGCGTCTCAGCGCACGGGCGAGCAGTTTGTGCAGCAGCGGGCGACCGGTGAGCAGGCGGTAGCGCAGCAGGCCCAACAGGATTCAGGCGAGCAGGATTCTGCCGAGCAGGCAGCGCCGCAGCACGCAGAGCAGGCTCAGGCGGAGCAGGACCAGGCCGAGCAGCAGCAGTCAGCACAGGCTGCGGCAGCCACGGAGCTTGAAGCGGATCACGCACAGGCAGAGCAAGCAGAGCAGGCCCAGGCGGAACAGCAGCGCGCTAGCGAAGAGCAGGCAGAACAGCAACGCGCCAGCGACGAGCAGGCGGCGCAGCACGCAGCCGACCAGCACACAGCCGACCAGCACGCAGCCCAGCAGCAGGCAGCCGACGAGCAGGCCGCGCAGTACGCAGCCCAGGCCGAGGCAGCACAGCAGCAGGCCGCCCAGCAGCACGCCGCCGAGCAGCACGCCGCGGAGCAGGCTCACGCCGCCGAGCAGCAGCGCGCACGCGACGCAGCGCTTGCCGCACAGGCCACAGCCCAGGCCGAAGCCAACGCTCGCGCCGCGGCCGACGAACTCCAGCAGTCCGAACTGCTCGCGGAACGCAAGCGCGAGTACGAGGCAGCCCAGGCCGAGGCGGCACAGTCGCAGGCAGCACAGTCGCAGGCAGCACAGGCAGCACAGCCGCAGGCGGCATTCCCCGCACCGGCTCCCGCGAACCCGTTCGACGCGCTGTTCACGTCGCCCGGCACGGCGTCGCCCGCCGCCGCGCAGCCGTTCAATGTTCCGTTCGTCGAACCCGACCTCGAGCAGACCGGCAGCCACGCGACATCCACCGGGCATTGGTCACGTCAGGCGGCCCTCGATGACGAGTTCCAGCCGTTCGAGAACACGCTCAGCCGCGATGTCGGCGGCGGAAACGTCGCAACGACGACGAGCGCACTTGTTCTTCCCATCGCACCACAGGACACCGACTTCGGCTCAGTGCTCAACGGAACGGGCGAGGTGCTCATCACGGGCAGCATCGACCTTCCGCGCAGCCTGAGCGCGACCGGTGGCGACGCTCGCCGCTACGACGACCCCGACGTCGACAACCTCTTCGATGCTTTCGACAACGAAATCATCAGCACGGACTCAGCGCCCGTTCGCGCCATCCGTGCAGTAAGCACCCACACGTCGACTCATGGCGTTATCACCTCGGCAAAGCCCAAGGGCAATCGCCTTCTGATTGGCGCCGCCATCGGCGCAGTAGTTCTCGCGATTGTTGTCGTCGGACTGCTCATCGTTGTTGTTCAAACGATGAACTAACTCGTGACATTGATCACACACCCACAAAGGACCCAGTGACTGCATCCCCTCGCGCCCGCGAACTCGTAAACATCGCGGCGATCGCCGCCGACTCGAAGCAGGCAGACGACCTCGTCGCCCTCGACGTGTCCGGCCCGCTTCCCCTGACCGACATTTTCCTTCTCGCGACCGGTCGCAACGAGCGGAACGTTGTTGCAATCGCCGGCGAGATCGAAGACAAGATGATCGAGGCCGGCGCCAAGCCGCTTCGTCGCGAAGGTCGCGCCGAGGGTCGCTGGATTCTCCTCGACTTCGGTGACATCGTCGTTCACGTCTTCCACGAAGAAGACCGTATGTACTACGCGCTCGAGCGCCTCTGGAAGGACTGCCCGCCCGTCGAGCTCGACATCCCTTCCGTTGTGAACCCCGCCTCGGTCGAAGCCGGCGAGTAACTCCCGCTTAACACTGCGTAACACTGATTTGTTTGGTGTCACACAAGTTGCCACACTGAGCATTCCGTCGCCCGCTGCCGTGTGACTTTGTCCGCGCAATATTTACCCGGGTCGCCCATGATTTCGATTGATTCCGTCAGCAAGTCCTTCGGGGCAACGCTGGCTCTTGACTCCGTGTCGCTCGAGGTCGAGCGCGGCGAGATCTTTGGCGTCATCGGGCAGAGTGGCGCGGGCAAGAGCACGCTCATCCGCACGGTGAACCTGCTCGAGCGACCCGACTCGGGAACAATCACGGTCGACGGCACCAACCTCACGAACCTCGGCGCCAACGACCTGCGCCTGGCTCGTCAGGGCATCGGCATGGTCTTTCAGCACTTCAACCTCCTCTCGTCGCGCACGGTACAGCAGAATGTCGAACTCGCCCTCGAAGTGACAGGGGTGGATGTCAGAAGCCGCCGCTCGCGCGCTGCGAAGATTCTCGATCTCGTCGGTCTCACGGCCAAGGCGAACGTCTATCCCTCGCAACTCTCCGGTGGACAGAAGCAGCGCGTCGGCATCGCCCGCGCGCTTGCCACCAACCCCAGTGTGCTGCTCTCCGATGAGGCGACAAGCGCTCTCGACCCGGAGACGACCCGCTCGATTTTGGAGCTGCTGCGCACTCTGAACACAGAGCTCGGCCTCACCGTGCTGCTGATCACGCACGAGATGGACGTTGTGAAGTCCGTATGCGACTCCGCTGCTCTCCTCGAACACGGCCGCATCGCCGAGCAGGGCAAGCTCGTCGAGCTCATCTCTCGCCCCGGTTCACGTCTCGCGCACGAGCTCTTCCCGCTCGGCGACGTACCCGCGAGTGCCACGGGAACCGTCATCGACATCACCTTCAGTGGCGGGGCCGCCGACCGTCCGGTCATTGCGCAACTCGCTCGGGATCACAACCTCGACGTTTCAATTCTCGGAGCCACGATCGAGACGATTGCCGGGAGCCAGGCCGGTCGCACCCGTCTCGAACTGCCGGGCGAGGCATCCAAGCATGTGGGGATCATTGCCGACCTGCGCACGCAGGGTCTACTCGTCGAAGTTGTTCGAGGGGACGCATCGTGATCGATCCCACCGCTCCCGGATTTTGGGCCGACCTGTGGAAGGTGCTGCTCGTCGGCACCGGCCAGACGCTATACATGACGTCGATCGCCCTCGTTGTAACGATCATCGTTGGCCTTCCGCTGGGTGTGCTGCTCGTCGGCACCGAGCGCGGAGGCCTGTTCGAGAAGCTCTTCGGCTCGCGTCGTGCGGGAATCATCGTCAACCGCGTTCTCGACTTCATCGTGAACCTCGGTCGGTCGATTCCGTTCATCATCCTGATGATCGCGGTTATCCCGTTTACGCGCCTCATCGTCGGAACCTTCATCGGCTCGACCGCCGCGATTGTGCCGCTCGCCCTCGTAGCAATCCCGTTCTTCGCCCGCATGGTCGAGATCGCGCTCAAGGAGGTCGACCCCGGGCTCACCGAAGCGGCCAACTCCCTCGGCGCATCACGCTGGCAGATCGTGCGCAAGGTTCTGGTGCCCGAGGCGCTGCCGAGCATTCTTCTCGGGCTGTCGACGACCGTCACGTCGATCATCAACTTCTCCGCGATGGTCGGAACGGTCGCCGGTGGCGGTCTCGGTGACGTCGCCTTCCGATAC
>Ga0247737_1000800_pt1 | contig 13091 bp, 11 predicted proteins | sample UWRJL028104C2_FD_180937 | JGI IMG/M metagenome (GOLD analysis project Ga0247737, IMG submission 180937) | Plant litter microbial communities from Arlington Agricultural Research Station in Wisconsin, United States - UWRJ-L028-104C-2 | ecosystem: Environmental > Terrestrial > Plant litter >...
GCGGAGAAGCTCATCTCGGGTTGTCCCTTCGCGCGACGAACCGGGCGACCGAGATCGATCCGAACACACCCACGGCGGCGATGATCAGCAGCACCGGGAGCGACCGCGTGTGGTGGTTGATCACCATGTCTGCGCCGAGGATGCACATGATCTCGGTCAGCAGTACGTCGCTCGCGACGACCCGGTCGAGGATCGACGGGCCGATAACGATGCGGATCAGGGCGAGCAAGGCCGCGACCGCGAAGACGATCAGGATGATGACGATGAGCGGGTTCATACGGGGGCACCGCCCTGGCGTGGGGTGTCGACTGTCGCTTCTCGGATGGCGCGCATCTGTTCAGCCGAACCGACGGCCCGGACGATACGGGCCTCCCAGCCGAGCACGGCCTTGCGCTGGTTCTCGACGTCCTCGTCGCTGCGGACCCCGATCACGTGCAGATAGAGGACGCGGCGATCACGGTCGGCCTCGATGATGATCGAGCCGGGGATGAGGGATGCCGTGACGGCCGTGTGCGACATGATGAGGTCGTCGTCGGTGCGAAGCGGCACGGCGATCACCGCGACCCCCGGCTGGCGGCGCCCGTCGAGCACCTGCCACGCGACGAGCAACGAACCCCGCACGAGCGCGGCGAGGAAGGTCGCGACGAAGACGAGTCCGTACCACGGGTTCAACCGCCCCGACAGGTCGACCGGCGGCAGCCGGAAGATGCGGGTCACGAACAGGGCGACGATCAGTCCCGACAGGAATGCGAGCCAGGTGAACTGACCCCACAGCAGCATCCAGAGGGCGATCAGCCAGCCGAAGAACGGCAGCTGCGCCCAGATGTGCCGGACGTGCGAGGCGCGGGAATCGGGGCTCACGGCGCCGCCCCCTCGTCGATCTGGGTGATCGTCACCGGATGCGTCAGGACCTCGCCCGCCCGCAGGCAGATCTCCAGCAAGGGGCCGGCGAAGATCGTCAGGGCGACCGTGACCGCGACCATGCCGCCGGTCGCCGCCGTCATGATGCGGGGGATGGCCCGGCGTTCGGTCTCGACCGTGGCTCCCGTGGCCCGTCCGAGGTGGGCGATGCGCGCCTCGGTCTCGGAGGAATCCTCCTCCTCACGCCAGAACGACAGGTTCCAGGCACGCATCAGGGCGTACAGCGTGAGCAGCGACGTGACGATTCCACCGACGATCAGGACCATCATGAGGGGCGTACCGACCTCGGCCGCAGCCTCGAAGAGCGCGAACTTGCCGATGAACCCCGAGAAGGGTGGCAGGCCGCCCAGGTTCACGGCGGGGATGAAGTAGAGCACCGCGATCACGGGCGCCGCGCGCATCAGCCCCTTGACCCGCAGGATCGACGTGCTGCCCGCCCGCCGCTCGACGAGTCCGACCGCCAGGAACAGGGTCGTCTGAACGATGATGTGGTGGACGATGTAGTAGATCGTCGCGCCGTACGACAGCGCGGTGCCGATCGCGAGCCCGAAGATCATGTAGCCGACATGGCTGACGAGCGTGAACGACAGGATGCGCTTCAGTTCCGCCTGCGCGACCGCGCCGAGGACGCCGACGATCATCGTCGCCAGCGCGATCACCATCAGCAGCATGTTGACGTCGCTGTTGGGGAAGATCTGCGTCTCGGTGCGGATGATCGCGTAGACGCCGACCTTCGTCAGCAGTCCCGCGAACACGGCGGTCACGGGCGCGGGCGCGGTCGGGTACGAGTCGGGCAACCAGAACGACAGCGGGAAGACGGCGGCCTTGATGCTGAAGGCGACGAGCAGCAGCATGTGCAGCACGAGTTGCACGTCCTGTGGCAGCTCCCCCATCCGCTGCGCGATCTGCGCCATGTTGACGGTTCCGAGCGACGCGTAGATGGCGGCGATCGCCGACAGGAAGAGGATCGACGAGACGAGCGAGACGACGATGTAGACCACGCCGGTGCGGATGCGCGACTCGGTGCTGCCCAGGGTGATCAGCACGTACGAGGCGACGAGCAGGATCTCGAAGCCGACGTAGAGATTGAAGAGGTCCCCGGCGATGAACGCGTTGAAGATGCCCGCGGCGAGGATCAGGTACGAGGGGTAGAAGATCGAGACCGGCGTCTCTTCGTCGCCGTCCGCGGCGCCCTGACCGATGGAGAAGAGCAGGACGGCGATCAGGACGATGCTGGACACGAGCACCAGCAGCGCCGCGAGTGGATCGACGTAGAGCACGATCCCGAACGGGATCGGCCACCCGCCCACGGATACCGCGATGGGCGCGCCCTGGTCGACGGCGACGAGCAGGATGGAGGCGATCACCAGCACGGCTGTCAGCGTGACGACCGAGACGGCCACCTGCAGCCGGCGACGACGGCCGAAGACGAGCGTGATGGCCGCGCCGATCAGCGGCAGGGCGACGAGCAGGGGGACGAGGGAGCTCACGCGTCACCACCCCCGCTCCGCGGGCGACGGGGGGTGTCCGTCGGGGCGTCGTCGCGCAGGCCGGGGAAGTCCCGGCTGTGCAGCACCGTGATCGGTGCCGTGTCGACGCCGACGAAGTCGGTCGGGGCATCCCCGTCGCTCGTGCCCTCGTCATCCATCGCGTCCTCCGCCTGGACGCTCCGCTCGCGGAGGGCCACGTCTTCTTCGTCGTCCATGACGGTGTCGGCCTGTCCGAGCTGCCAGGAGCGATAGATCAGGGCGAGCATGAAGGCCGAGATCGCGAACGTGATCACGATCGCGGTGAGCGTCAGCGCCTGAGGGAGCGGGTCGGACATCTCGGCCGGGTCCCCGGAGCCGAAGAACGGCGCGATACCCGGCCGTCCCATCACGATGAGCAGCAGCAGGTTGGCGGCGTTGCCGAGAAGCAGGAAGCCGATCAGCACGCGGGTGAGGCTGCGCTCGAGCATGGCGTACACGCCGCACGCGAAAAGAGCGCCCATGACGATGACGAGGACCAATGAGACGGTCATCAGCTCACCACCGTCCCCGCCCGCGTGGGCTGGCTCTGCCGGTCGACCTCGGCGCCGAGGCTGCGGAGCACGTCGAGCACGAGCCCGACGACCACCAGGTAGACGCCGATGTCGAAGATCGAGGTCGTGACGAACTCGACGTGGCCGAGAACGGGAAGCTCCGCCTCGAAGAAGGCACTCGTCAGGGGCGGCGCACCGAAGAAGAGGGGAACGACCGCGCACGCGACGGCGATGGCCATGCCCGCGCCCAGCAGGCGTCCGGCGTCGGTCGGAGCGGCCGCCCCGAGCTCGTACCGTCCGCCCGCCACGTACCGCATCACGAGCGCCATGCCCGCCACGAGGCCGCCGGCGAACCCGCCTCCGGGCAGGTTGTGGCCGGCGAAGAGCAGGTAGATCGACACCACGATGATCGTGTGGAACAGCACCCGCACGATGACCTCGAGGATGATCGAACGGTTCTCGGGACGCATCCGTTGCCCGCCCACGAGCCACGTCTGCGGGCTGCCGACGTTGTCGGCCGACTGCGGCCGGGGACCCGCGAGGGTCTCGACCAGCGGTCGCCGACGGCGGCGCGCGGGCATGGTCGGGACGCCCGAGGTGAGCCGCTGCAGGTTGTCGGCGCGGTCGGTCACGAAGACGAGGGATGCCACACCCGTCGCCGCCAGGACGAGCACCGAAAGCTCGCCCATCGTGTCCCAGCCACGGATGTCGACCAGGGCGACGTTGACGACGTTGCGGCCGTGACCGAACTCGTAGGCGATCGCCGGCCATGCTTCCGAGACCGGCATCTCGATGCCGGCCCCGGTCGCGATGACGGCCACCATCGCCATGGTTACGCCGACGCCGATCGCGAGGATCGCGCGCGGCAGGCGGGCCACCGAGGCGTTGTGGTCACCCATCTGCGCCGGCAGCCGGCGGAGCACCAGGGCGAATGCCACGAGGGTGACGGTCTCGACGAGGATCTGCGTGAGGGCCAGGTCGGGCGCGCCGCTCGTGGCGAAGAGCAGCACCATGCCGAGGCCCGTCGCCGAGACCAGCACCACGCCGGTGTAGCGCTTGCGGGCCAGCACGGCGGCGATCCCCGCCGCGATCATGAGCGGCGCGGCGACGAGCTGGATCGGCGACTGCCAGGCGTCCAGCTGGGCGCGCCAGGTGGGCGAGGCGAACATCACCGTGGCCTCGGCCCCGACCAGCACGACGAAGATCGTGCCGACGTAGATCGGGAGCGAGCCGCGCTGCGTGAGCATCGTCGTCACGACCGAGAGACGGTCGAGCTGACGCACGGTCTCGTAATAGACATCCGACGCCGTGAACTTCACCAGGCGCCTGCGGGTGTCCCACTTCACCGCCTGGGCGAGCGCGAAGACGAGCCCTCCCCCGACGAGCGTCGCGAGAGAGAGGAACAGCGCGGGCTCGAGGCCGTGCCAGAGCGCGAGGTGGTACGCATGCTCCGGTGCCGTGACCCCCGGCGTCGATGCCGGCGCGGTGTCGGCGTAACCCTGCAGCACCGTGTCCACCCAGGGTGCCGCGATCCCCCCGACGATCGACAGCCCCGAGAGCACGATGGGTGCCGCGAGGAATCCGATCGGCGGGTCCGGCCACTCCGTCACGGGAACGCCGCGCTTGCGGAAGAACGCGCCCCACAGGAATCGGATGCCGTAGGCCACCGTGAAGATCGACCCGAGAACGACCCCCACCAGGGCGACGAGCCCCCATGGGGATCCACCCTCGGCCTCGTGCAGGAAGGCGGTGAGCACACCCTCCTTCGCGACGAATCCCAGAGTGGGGATGACGCCCGCCATCGACGCCACCGCGATGAAGGCGAAGGTGGTCATCACCGGGGCCTGCCGGCCCAGGCCGGAGAGCTCCGAGATGTCACGCGTCGACAGCTGGCGGTCGATCACGCCCACGATGAGGAACAGGCTCGACTTGAACAGGGCGTGTGCGACGAGCAGCGCGAGGCCCGCGAGCGCGGCGTCGCGGGTGCCGAAGCCGAGAACGACCGTGAGGAAGCCCAGCTGACTGACCGTACCGAACGCCAGGATGCGCTTGAGGTCACGCTCGCGCAGGGACTGGATCCCGCCGAGCAGCATCGTCAGGATCCCGAGCGAGATGACGATGGGGCGCCACGGTGGTGCATCCGCGAAGACCGGCGCGAGCCGCGCGAGCAAGTAGATGCCGGCCTTGACCATGGCCGCCGCATGCAGGTACGCGCTCACCGGCGTGGGAGCGGCCATCGCGCCCGGAAGCCAGAAATGGAACGGGAAGATCGCGGACTTGCTGAGCGCACCGACCAGCAGCAGCACGAGCGCGGCGTCGGCGACGGGACCGGTCGGGGCGATCTCGAGGATGCCGGAGAGGCTCGACGTGCCGGTCTCGACGACCAGCAGCACGACGCCGATCAACATCACGAGTCCGCCGAGGGTCGTGACCAGCAGGGCCTGCAGCGCCGCGCGCCGACTTCCGGCTCGACGGTGGTAGTACCCGATCAGCAGGTACGACAGGACGCTCGTGATCTCCCAGAACATGACCAGCACGACGATGTCGTCCGTCAGGACGAGCCCGTACATCGTGCCCGCGAAGGCCAGCAGCACCGCGGCGAACTGACCGAGCCCCTCGGGCTTGTCGCGGAAGTACCAACGGCAGTACAGCAGCACCAGGGCACCGACGCCCGTGACGATCAACGTCATCACCCAGGCCAGCGTGTCCATGCGCATCGACAGCGAGATGCCGAGCGCCGGGATCCAGTCGAAGGATTCGAAGGGGGTCCGCCCCGCCAGCACGTCGGGGGTGCGCACGACGGCCTCGGCGAAGGCGATGGCCGCCATCGCCGCGGCGATGTAGAACGCCCTCGATCCGAGCAGCCGCACGAACGTCGGCATGAGCAGCGACGCGAGCGCGAACGCAGCGAGGATCAGCAGCATAGGCGTCTCCTCGGTCGTGTCGGCCGGGGTGGCTCAGGGGGGTGGACGGTTCTTCCATCCTACGGGGCGACGGGCGAAGCGATGCCCGTGACCGTCCCGGTGCGGGTCAGTCCTGCGTCACACCACGGGGCGGACCCGTGGTGTTTCCCACGCGGAATGTACACGTGAAGCTCAACGAGGCGACGTCGAGTCCTTGGATCATCCGTGTGACGATCGTCCCGGCCGCCCGACCCTTCTCGGCCGCCGGCTGGACGAGGGTCGTCAGCTCGTAGGGTGCGAAACCGTCGACCGTGATGCCGTCGAATCCCGTGACGCTGATGTCGCCCGGCACCGAGAGGCCGAGCTCTTCCGCCGCCCGCACGACCCCGGCCGCGAGCAGGTCGCTCTGGGCGATCACGGCCGTGGGACGCGCCGCGGCATCGGCCAGGATCACCCGCCCCGCGGCGAGCCCCTCGTCGATGAGGCTCGCCCCGGCGGCGTACACCCGGGCATCGGGAAAGACGTCTCGCGCCCCCGCGAGCCGGTCGCGCGTCACCTCGACGGTCGGCGTGCGCCCGTCATCCGGTTCGACCCAACCGCGCCAGCGATCCGCCTCGAAGGGCAGCGTCACGATCGCCACCCGCTGGTGACCGAGCGTCCGCAGGTGGCGCGCGGCGTGGCGCTGCGCCTCGCGATTGTCGAGTTCGACCCGCGGCACTCCGGGCCCGGCATCCCCTTCGATGACGACGACGGGGATGCCCCGGCCACGTATCGCGTCGAGGGACTCGGTCAGCCGGCCCGAACAGCCCACCAGCACGACCGCATCGACGGGGGCGGAGCGCAGGCTCGGAGCAGGCAACGCCGCCCCGGCGGACTCGCCCGGACCGGCATCGTTCGCGCCGGCATCGTCACGAAGAAGAAGGAGGCCGGCACCCAGGGGCGCCACGCCGTCGGCGAGGCCGTCCATCATGACGGCCTTGATCGGGTCGCGGAACGCGCTGCCCAGATGCTCTTCGAAGACGACGCCGACGATGCCGCTGCTTCCCCGGCGCAGCGACGCCGCGCGCGGGTCGGGCCCCGTGTATCCGAGTGAGGCCGCCGCGTCGAGAACCCGCGTGCGCGTCGCCTCCGTGACGGATGCCTTCCCGCTGAACACGACGGATGCCGTCGAGGGCGAGACCTGGGCGGCACGCGCCACGTCGGCGATCGTAGGCCTTCCGGCAGCCATCTGTCCTCCGGTCTCCGGGATCGGTGAACCGATGCTACCCCGACGGGATCGATGTGCGCCGAATCGATTCGATAGACTCACGCCCATGTCCGAACTCGCATCCCCCGTCGACCGCAGATCTCTCTTGCGGTGGCGCACCGCCGTGTTCGCCATCTTCACCGCGAGCGGTCTCTCGATCGCCACGTGGGCGTCGCGCGTGCCCGCCATCAAAGAAGCGCTCGAGATCGACAACATCCAGATCGGTTTCGTCCTGCTGATGGCCGGGATCGCCTCGATCGTGGGACTCTCGCTCAGCTCGGTCGTGCTCGCCCGGTTCGGCGCACGACGCGGCATGTTCGTCGCCATGATCGTCATCGCGGTCGGGGTCGCGATCATCGGGATCGGCACCGACGGCCTGCACTCCTACGCCGTCGTGGTGCTGGGGCTCGCCCTGTTCGGCCTCGGCAACGGATCGCTCGACGTGATGATGAACGTCGATGGGGCGGTCATCGAGAAGCAACTCGGCAAGACGCTGCTGCCGCTGTTCCACGCCTTCTTCAGCTTCGGCACCGTCCTGGGCGCGGGCATCGGGGTGCTCGCGGTCGCCTGGGGCCTCAACGTGCTCGTGCATACGGCCGTGCTCGCGGGCGTGATCCTCGTCATCGCCTTCGTCAGCATCGCAAACGTGCCGGCTCGCGCGGTCGCGATGGACCCGGCTCCCGACGCGGGGTCGGCCCCCGGCTGGCGCAGTCGTCTGCACGAGTCGCTCTCGGCATGGCGGGAGCCGCGCACCTACACCCTGGGCATCGTGATGCTCGGCATGGCCTTCGCAGAGGGCGGGGCGAACGACTGGCTCGCCCTGACCGTGGTCGAGGGCCACGGCGCGAATCAGGCGCTGGGCGCCGCCGGGTTGGCCGTCTTCTCGGTCAGCATGACCGTGGTGCGGATCGCGGGCGGCCCGCTCGTGGACCGCTTCGGACGCGTGGCGATCCTCCGCGTGCTCGCGGCCGCGGCCGCCGCGGGGCTCCTGCTGTTCATCCTCGCCCCGTCGATCCCTCTCGTCTTCGTCGGAGCGGCGCTGTGGGGTGCGGGTGTGTCGCTCGGCTTCCCGCTCGGGATGTCGGCCGCCGCGGACGACCCGGCGCGCGCCGCCGCACGGGTCAGCGCCGCCGCGACGATCGGGTACATCGCGTTCCTCTGCGGTCCGCCCCTGCTCGGTTTCGTGAGCGAGCACATCGGGCTGCTCAACACGCTCTACATCCTCGTGTTCCTCATCGTCGCCTCCGGGCTGGCTTCCGGTGCCACCCGGCCGTTGCCGGGGTCGCACGTCGGCGAGGGGCACCGCGGGGATCGGTCGGCGCCGCGCGCGGATGAGGGCGCCTCGGCCGGGTAGCTCGGCCCGGGCCACCCCGACGGCCGGGTTAGGCTCGCGGGGTGCGTCTCGTCATCGCCCGCTGCTCGGTGGACTACTCCGGCCGACTCAGCGCGCACCTCCCCCTTGCAACCCGCCTGCTCCTTCACAAGAGCGACGGCAGCCTGCTCGTGCACTCGGATGGCGGAAGCTACAAGCCGCTCAACTGGATGAGCCCGCCGTGCTCGCTCGTGAGCCAGACCCCCGACGAAGACGCCCGCGAGGCGGGGATCATCGAACAGTGGCGGGTGACGCACGCGAAGTCGGGCGATGCCCTTCTCGTGAGCATCTACGAGATCATCCACGACACATCGCACGAGCTGGGCGCCGACCCGGGTCTGCAGAAGGACGGCGTGGAGGCCGACCTGCAGCGGCTCCTCGCCGAACAGGTCGGGCTGATCGGCGACGGCGTGACGCTGGTGCGACGGGAGTTCCCGACGGCGATCGGACCGGTCGACCTGCTGCTGCGCGACCCCGCCGGCGGCACCATCGCAGTCGAGGTCAAGCGACGCGGCGACATCGACGGTGTCGAACAGCTGACGCGCTACCTCGCCCTGCTCTCTCGCGACCCGCACCTCGCCCCGGTCACGGGGGTCTTCGCGGCGCAGGAGATCAAGCCGCAGGCCCGCGTGCTGGCCGCAGACCGGGGCATCCGCTGCGTCACCCTCGACTACGACGACATGAAGGGCATCGAGTCGGGCGTGCCCCGCCTGTTCTGAAGCGTCCGCCACCCCGCCGTCGAGCGGCCGAGCGGCGGCTTCCGCGCCCCGTAGGCTGGTGAGCATGCCCGACGCTTCCCCCTGGTCCTGCATCCTCTGGGATGTCGACGGCACGATCATCGACGCCTCGGACGGCATCCTGCGCCGACTGACCATCACGCTGGAGCACTTCGGACGCCCGGCACCGACGCGTCCCGAGCTCGTCCACTGGATCGGTCCGCCGATGTTCCAGTCCTTCCAGGACCAGGCCGGCATGACGCCCGACGAGGCGACCACCGCCGTGTCCTGGTACCGGGCGCTCGGCCTGAAGGACGGCTACACGACCGGCGCGCGCCTCTTCCCCGGCGTCGCGGACCTCATCCACGACCTCCATCGCGCGGGAGTGCCCCAGGCGACCGCGAGCAGCAAGCCGGAGCAGCAGGTCGTGGAGCTCATGCGCTTCTTCGATCTGACGCCGGACTTCACCACGATGGTGGGCGCGACGCCCGACGAGCGAACGCTCAGCGCGAAGGCCGACATCGTGGCCGAGGCCCTGCGCAGGCTGCAGGTGGCCGGCGTGGACGTCTCGCGACCCGTCCTCATCGGCGATCGTCACCACGACATCGAGGGCGGTGCGGCCCACGCGGTGCCAGTGATCTTCGTGCGCTGGGGCTTCAGCTGGCCGCACGAGTCCGAGGGAGCCGCGGCCGTGGCCGACGACATGTCGCAACTGCGCTCCCTACTGCTGCCCGGCGCCTGACATCCGCCGCCGCGGTCATCGTGTGCGCGACGCATCGTCGCTAGCCTGACACCGTGAGCGAGCAGACCCAGAGCCCGAGGCACCCCGCACGCGCAATCGGACGGATGCTGCGCCTGGTCCCGGCGACCCTCGTGCTGATCGCGCTCATCCTCGTGGTGGGGGTGGCGGGTCAGGGGCTCTGGCGCCCGGTCACCGAGCAGCCCTGGTTCGACGCCGTCGCGTACGGGCTGCCGGCACTCGAGGCCGGCCGCTGGTGGACGCCGTTCACCGGAACGTTCTTCGTCACGCAGCCCGTGGTCTACATCCCGACCATCCTGGGATTCGTGGGGATGGCCTTCCTCGAGGCGCGCCGCGGCTCGAGGGTGGCCCTGCTGTACTTCGGATTCGGTCAACTCTTCGCGATCTTCGCGTCCGCCGCCTTCCTCATGTTCGGGCGCCTGCTCCCCTGGCCGTGGGCCGTGGCGCTGGCGAGTCAACTCGACGTAGGCGCTTCGGGTGGCACGATGGCCTGCATCGCCGCCGCGATCGGATTGCTGGCCGCCCCCTGGCGTCAGCGCGGATGGGTGACCGTCTTCGCCTATGCGACCATCAGCCTCGTCCTGCTCGGGTCGCTCGCCGACGTCGAGCACGGCTTCGCGATCCTGCTCGTGCTGTTCATCGACCGGTCCTTCCGTATTCAGCGCACGACGATCCGTGAGCAACGGCTCATCGCCTTCGCGGTGATCCTCTCGCTCGCCGCGGTGCAGATCCTCACGCTCGTCCTGCCCACCGACGGCCCCTTCGGCCCCACGGCACCGCTCGACGGACCATGGGCGGATGTCGCGATCGACACTCTCGTCGTCCTGATCGTCTCGCGCGGCCTGCGCCTCGGACGCCGTTGGGCGTGGCTGCTGTCGCTCATCTGGTCGGCGGTCAACCTCGTCGTCGCCGCGTTGATCATCGCCCTCCTGGCCCTCGACCCCGGCGGCCTCGACACGTCCTACGGCGACCCGGCCGTCGCCCTCGCGACCTCCATCCTCTGGGCCCTGTTCTTCGTCTACCTGATCGTCGTGCGGCGCGCGTTCCGCGCCACGCGCCGCCGCCGCGTCGGCACGGGGTCCACCGTCACCCCCGACGAGGTGCGGCAACTGATCCGCAGCGACGGCGGCGGCAACCTCTCATGGATGGCCACATGGGACGGGCTGCGCTATCTGCGCACGGAGGGCGGACTCGTCGCATTCCAGCCACGCCTCGGCGTCGCCATAGCCCTCGCCGATCCGCTCGGGCCCCCGGCATCCGTCGCGGACTCGGTGAATGCGTTCGTCCGCGTGACCGAGGGACAGGGCCTCATTCCCTGCTTCTTCAGCAGCAGCCAGATCACCCGCGACGCGATGCCGGCAGAATGGCGCGCCCTGGTGATCGCCGACGACACGATCGTGGATCTTCCGGGTCTGGAGTTCACCGGCAAGGCGTGGTCGTACGTGCGCCAGGCCCTCAACCGCGGCGAGCGCGACGGCATGACATTCCGCCTCACGACCCTGGCCGCCGAGCCGTGGGGGGTCCGGCAGCAGCTCCGTGCGATCTCGGAATCGTGGGTGGGAGAGAAGGGGCTGCCCGAGATGCGTTTCACCCTCGGGACGCTGCAGGAGGCCGAGGACCCCGACGTGCGCCTCGCCCTGGCGATCGCCCCGAACGGCGACGTGGACGGATTCCTGTCGTGGCTGCCCGTCTACGGCGCAGGCGGAGAGGTGCACGGATGGACGCTCGACCTCATGCGCCGACGCGACGGCGGTTTCGGCGCGGTCATGGAGTTCCTGATCGGATCGTCCGCGCGCGACTTCGCGGCCGAAGGCGCCCGCACCCTCTCGCTGTCCGGCGCTCCCCTCGCGCACGAGGCGACACCCGACGAGGGAGCGATCGCCCAACTGCTCGCGTCCCTCTCGACCGCCCTCGAGCCGGTCTACGGATTCCGTTCGCTGCACCGCTTCAAGACCAAGTTCAACCCGCGCTACGAGCCCATCTACCTGCTGTACCGCGACGAGGGCGACCTCACGCGCATAGCGGCCGGGCTGACCCGCGCCTTCCTGCCCGACGCGACGCTGCGCCAGTTCGCGGCCGCGGGCGTGGACATGCTGCGGCACGACTGACGGCGAGGGGACGCCGGAAAAGCAGAACGCACTCCAGAGCGGATGCCCCGGAGTGCGTTCTTGTGTTATTCGCTCCCTTAGACGGGGCGGATGTTCTCGGCCTGGAGACCCTTCGGTCCCTGAGCCGTCTCGAACTCCACGCGCTGGTTCTCCTCGAGCGAGCGGTAGCCGCCCGCCTGGATAGCGGTGTAGTGCGCGAAGACGTCGGCGCCACCCTCATCGGGGGCGATGAAGCCGAAACCCTTTTCGGCGTTGAACCACTTGACGGTTCCCGTGCTAGACATGCCTTGCCATTCTCTTCAGCCGCGTTGACCTGAGCCACGCGGGTATAAGCCGCGAAACCGAAGAATCGCGGGATTGTGCTACCACGCTACCCCGCCGAGGGCAACATCGCGCAATGCCTTCGAAAGAAGGTGACACAAACGTTGCGTGACGTGATCGCCCGAACGGCGCGATGAACCGGGTACAGCGGCGCCCGAGTGCGAAGTTCACGCACTCGGGCGCCGACGGATCCCCCCGGATAGTCACAGATGCGACAGAGCGAGAATAGCGATATATCAGCTCGACGGGAAGCCGGGACTCACACCGGCGTCACGGCGTCGTCTGCGTAAGATGTCTCGCATCACCCCAACGGCGCATCCCGCCGTGCCTTACCCGAAAAGGCAAACCCGAATGCCTCTCGACGCACCCGCCGAGCGTCTTTCGGCCAACGGTTCCGCGTTGGCCGACGACGTGTACGAGCTCCTCGCTCGTGCCATCGTCGATGGGCGACTGGCTCCCGGCGAGCGCGTTCGCGACGTCGAGATCGCCGATCTCTACGGAATCTCGCGCACGCCGGTGCGGGAGGCGATCCAGCGTCTCGAGAGCCAGGGCCTGCTCGAGGTCGCGGCACACCGCTACACGCGCGTCACGACGCCCGACGAATCCAGCCGAGCCGAGGCGGTCGAGTACATCGGCCAGCTCGCCGGCGTTGCCGCACGGCTGGCGCTCCGTCGCGCAACCGACGCCGAGATCGTCGAGTTCGCCGAGCAGTTGGACACGGTGA
>Ga0247737_1000802_pt1 | contig 13088 bp, 12 predicted proteins | sample UWRJL028104C2_FD_180937 | JGI IMG/M metagenome (GOLD analysis project Ga0247737, IMG submission 180937) | Plant litter microbial communities from Arlington Agricultural Research Station in Wisconsin, United States - UWRJ-L028-104C-2 | ecosystem: Environmental > Terrestrial > Plant litter >...
GACTGTGCCGAGCCGTCGTCTATCAAGTGTTAGAAGTGCATGGGTGCGCTATTGTGTAGAAATAACTTACGATTTGAGACTTAAACCTTCTCGAACATATATTAAGACCCCATCCAGATACGGAGCTATCGCGCTCTTTACAGCATTAGCAATATTTCCAATAGCCATGAATGCATCATTGCGATCCCTCTCCTTTTTCAGCATGCCAGAGAGGAACACCATAAACTTATGCAGGTAGGACTGAGCGAACTCAGTAGGTGAGTAATTCGCTAATTCTGGAATCAGCATCACAACAGTCCTTCGAATCTGAATATCTCGATGGTCTTTGTGACGGAAAACAATTTCGCAGACCTCTTGGTAGTGCTCATGCATAAACATGCCCCCTTGTTGAAGTAGCTCTCTGATAACTAGCAACGACCCATGGGTGCACTCCAATGTATTCTGCCTGATGCCCTGGACAGCCTCATCGTATATCTTGGTCTGCCACTGTTGCCGCATGCCTTGGTCTCTTTCCCGGATAATTTGAAAGCAAGCACTGATTGCCTCTGCTGCAGTTTGCCGAATTAACAGGCGCTGGTCACGAAGGCCAACCCATATTTGATCAAATATGAGACCAACAAATGTGTACATCAGCGTAGGAGCATTTCTACCTAGCTCTCTGAGAACGAGAACAGCACTATATCGCCTCTCTTCCACTCGGTCCGATTGAAGCCATTCCAAGGCGGTTTTGACCTCACTCTCCACAAGCTCCGAAATGAGTGCACCACCAGGTCTGCATATTTTCCCCAAGGCAACAGCTGCAGGTTGCATAGAGTTCAGATCCTTGCCTCTCAATACAGTTCGGAGTGACTGAGTAAAACGGGTTATCTTTTGGGCAACATCAACACCCTCAAAGTCGATGAGGGCATCCAGGGCGTGAATACCGCCCAATCTATCTGCTGTATCATTTCCATGGCTGATGAGGCCTGTGATCTTCGAGTTGACTAGGTTGTAAAACTCCAAGAAGCGTTCTTGTGGATAATCTGCAACAACATGAGCTCCAGCGAAAGCGAGGGATTTTTGTCTTTAGGCGCATACCTCTAGCAGTAACCACCACCAGCTCTCTCAATTCTATTGCCGCTCTTCTTCGTATATCATCGCTGTTTCTATCACCCGTAATATCAGCAACTTAACATTGCGTATATTAAGCAACCCAACTTACCTTGACCGTAACTCTCCCAGAATCCGGGTCAAAACATCGACAGCTTGCTGAGACATTTTCTTCTGCCGTTTCGCTTTCTCACTGCTTGCCCCTCTTCAAGCTTGCTGCGCCCTTCCTACCCATATGCGCAGACAGATGCTTCAAAATATATGTTATATTATATAGCCTCAGAGTGGTTGTCTATTTCAAGGTCTATTTGGAGCTACAATGTTCACATCAAGTGATGCTGCCCACCTTACCTAATAAAGTTAGAGCGACAGGGGCAACCTATCGCGATAAGCTAGTTCATCAGCAACGGCGAGGCTGTATCTAGTCACTGCACGCGTTTTCACAACCACACGAATATAAAATAGTGGACGCATTACTAACTACAATCACAACAAAGAGAGATAAAAGAAACAAAAATGGGCAACGATGGAGGATCAATACCAACCCGGAGGGAACTTGTCAAGAACGCATCTCGGCAGAAGAACACCACAGAAGTAAAAGCCACCCAACTGGAAGCGCAAACCCACGCCTGGACATACTGTCCTCTCTCCAACAGTCCTCTCATTGCGCCCATAGTCTCTGATTGTGCGGGCCGGTTGTACAATAAAGATGCTATATTAAAACAGCTCCTTCCCCAAGACGACGATATTCCCGCTGCATTAGTCAAAGAGAAGGAGGAAATTTTAAAGGGGAAAGTAAAGAGTCTAAAGGATGTAGTTGAGGTCCGATTCTCAATTGCAAAGGATGGTAAAGACGAAAAGCAGATATGTCCTATCACCAGCAAAGAGCTTGGCCCAAGTACGAAATCTGTATATCTTGTGCCATGTGGTCATGCATTCTCTGAAGTCGCCATCCGTGAGGTTTCGGCAGATGCTTGTGTAGAATGCAATGAGCCCTATACGCTGGACAACATCATTACTATACTACCTGTTGCGAAAGAAGATGTCGATAGGCTAGCAGTAAGGGCAATTAGGTTGAAGGAAGCTAGCTTGACACACTCGTTGAAGAAGGCTGCGAATGGCAAGAAGCGGAAGAAGAACGTTACAACGGATACAGTTGAAGTTACGATTTCCGCAGACAAATCCGATAGCCGTTTGATTGAGATCGTCAAACCAGTCGAAAAAAGAGCTGGATCAGGACTCAAAAATGCTGCCACTGCATCTTTGACCGCAAAGGTTATGGAGGAACAAGAGCAGCGAAGCAAGCGGCAGAAGTTAGGGCTCAACGACAATCTAAAGAGTCTCTTCTCAAATACAGGCTACAGTGCACAAGCACACAAGGGCGGTGACTTTATGACCCGAGGCTTCTCGTTACCGAAGAAAACTTAGGCGCCAAAGGCTATTATATCAAAGAGACGTAGAAATATTCTCAATGTATAAGAAGTAGTTTGATTTTCCGGTGTAATGGCGTTTTATAACACTCACTTTCTGAGACTTGTTAGCACTAGCGGAGTACTGCAATACCAGTTACGATTAATTTGTAGTTTGATAAGTTTGACAATCTTTGCTCATGTTGTGACCAATCAAAAGGATCCATACAGATTCACCTTACCAAGAATATCTTTAGAAATGCTCCTGAAATTCAGGGCTTATCACATAGATAGATAGAGCTTCTGATATTTAGAGATCTTTCATTTCTCTTTAACTTTACAATATGATCTACTCAGTCCTTATGGGTTGCAGCTTGCAGCTTGCAGCTTATTCCTAAATACTTAACACACAAAATATTTGGTTTAAAAAACATCTAGCGCTGCTATAGTTCTTCATTGCAATGAAAATAAGTATTTTTGAAACGATGAAATCACTTCTATATTGCAGCCTCCTATTTATATGCAAGAGCTTTGTTGGAGACTTGTTGGGGTCTTGAACAATGTTAGGATCGCGCCAAATACTTCCTCTAGACCACGCCTAAGACTCAGCTAGAAAAACTCTTGATATTTAAGACATACTGCTTTTCAGGATGCACCTTCAGAATATTTGGTGGCAAATGTCCTCGTATTTCACGCTAACAACCTAGATTTAGTCAACTTCCATTCACTGACATAAACAGCACCATCGTCTCTCCCTCAGGTTGTGTAGTCAAAATATTACTCCTAGACAGTCTCGCCTAAAACCTTATCCCCGACCTATAGATGTGGCGCGAGGATATTATTTAGTTTGTAACTAGCCGACGATGTAGTAGTAGAAACAATAAGAAATTATGTGCAAACGACTCACACATCTTCCTACTAACAAAGTCAACGATAGAGCTCTTATCTTGCGTTCTCCAACAGAAGCTATTGTTAGTAAGAGGGCCCGCTATTCAGTGGTTCTAGGAGGAGATTGGAGAGGTCAATATAGCCACTATGATATATTTCTCATGAGTTGCGATGCCCATCTCGCATCATAACACTCAATAGTCCAGTATTCAAAAATCCATTATTCGGAATGAATGGTTCAATTCGCGTATTCAATAACGGATTAAGTCAATCTTGATCTCTTAAATATTAGTGTTGCTGTTGACTTTGATGCCATCTATAACTGGAAGTGCTCAGCGGCGATAGAAGATGTGGGGATGAAAGACCACATTCGCAAGAAGTTTTATCTCAATGCCACATTAGCAGAGCCCTAGAGATGTTTGGGAGGAAACAGAATGCCCGCCTTTACACATTTATCAGGTTGAGAGTATGGGTTTTAAAAGACATATATGGACATAATTGAGGCCCACCATCTAAGCTACTATTATTAGATCATCCCCTTGTCTATGATCTACATCACGTCACACAGACAAATGTACGAAACCTGGCAGTAAAATGTTATGATTCTCTATGCTACGAACGGAAACACATCTTAGATCGAGTGCTAACACTTACAAGGCAAGATTTCTTCTAAAAGTAATCTACCAATCTACAATTGACTGGCTGTGTTGAAATCCTCAAGTCCAATCTTAACACGAGCGCTCATACTCTTTTCTCCCTCGCGGACCCACACTCCTAATTTATGTCAGAATGTTCTCTTGAAATAAGACTGTAACGGGTTACTTACTTGGATCGAAGTACTTCTTGTTTGGCTTATCCTCTCCATCAGGGTTGCCGACTTGCGCCATGATGTAGTCCTTTTTGTTAAGGACATAGTCTCGGATACCAGTAAGATAAGCGTATTGCAAATCAGTATCAAGATTGACCTTGACGACACCAAAGCTAATTGCCTGTTGGAACTCCTCTTTCGACGAACCAGATCCTCCATGGAAGACTAGGAAAACAGGCTTGTCCTCCTTGGCCTTGATGGCGGCCTTGACGTGAGCTTGGTGCTTGCCAAGAAGCTCGGGTTGCAACTTGACGTTACCTGGCTTGTAAACACCGTGAACGTTACCGAAACCAGCGGCAATGGAGAAGTATGGGGAGATAGGAGAAAGGGCGTTGTAGATGTTAAGGATATCCTCGGGTTGTGTGTAGAGGGAGTTGTTGTCGACATCTTCGTTGTTGACGCCATCCTCCTCACCACCAGTGATACCGATTTCCTGGAAACTAGTTAGACTCTATTTATGATAGAAACTGTGGCGACTTACCATTTCCAACCATTGCTTCATTGGTGCAGCACGCTTCAAATATTCGGCAGTGGTCTTGATGTTGAATTCAACATCGTCCTCACTGAGATCGATCATGTGGCTGGAGAATAGGGGCTCGCCGTGCTCTTTGAAGTATTTCTCATCTGCATCCAAAAGACCATCTAACCATGGCAAGAGCTTCTTGGCACAGTGATCGGTGTGGAGGATAACTGGAATACCGTATGTTGGAGCAATGGCACGAATAAAGAGAGCTCCTGCAATACCACCTGCAATAGAAGCCTCTTGCTTGCCATTGGCGACACCCTGTTTCCCAGCTGATTAGTACCCGCATCATGTATATCGATTATGTATGCAAACGTACCTTTCCTGCGAAATAGGCAGCGCCTCCTTGGGACATCTGGAGGATGATAGGAGCCTTAGCATCGCGGGCAGCTTCAAGAGAAGCTATAACGGTGGAGGAGGAAGTAACATTCTGCGAATTGTTAGAAAGGATGAAAAAGATGGGATTGAGTGTGTATGAATGACTTACGATAGCTGGAATAGCAAACTTGTGCTCTTGAGCATATTTGAAAAGCTTTAGGACGTCATCTCCAACGATGACACCAGTCTTGCGTGTAAGGACATCTTGAGCACCCATGATTATGATTTGTTTAGCTATTGTGAATTAGCAAGATGAATATGGGGTAATATGGTTGATATACGCACGAATTTGTTGAGTGAAATGAGGGCTTTTCTGTTTGGAAGACTTTGCTTTTGTCGATAAGCTTTACTGTGACGAGGTGGGGTGGTGCGGGGTTGTTTCAATGGAAAAGGCCCGGTGAGTGGAGGTCGCCGTGAGTCAAGTCGTGCAGATGAAGTTTGAAGTAAGTATATCTTCAATACGAAGGTCTTGAGAGGAGAGAAGCAATAAGTATTTAGGGCTAATTAATTTAGGAGAAAGGCATGTAAGGATCAGTGACTAAAAAGGACAAAGGAACCTGGGGTAACCGCCAAAATCATCGCCCATAGACACCAATGGAAGGAAAGACCAGGCGCGAACCACCAAAACTATGATCAGTTCCGGCTGTTTGCCTAGCGAGAACCAAAGAGCTCTCCGAACACTTCCGAGAATCGGTATCTCATAGGCACGCATTGTGTCTATCCTCAGACACAAGCCATTTAGCTTCACTAGATGCCGTATAGTATAACCTCGGGTGCTGCACTAACTTCCAGTACAGGTATATAAACTGCAAAGGCGTGAGGGAGGGAAAACGTCCGTCTGATGATGTGAAATTTTCATCGAGGGAAGTATGCCACAATGTAGTGAAAAGCATGCACATCACACAAAGGCGCATTAATTCATGAAATAGACGGGATCACCGAGCCCTTTCCCCCACGCGTCAACCCTGCAGCTAGGCTTCCAATGGTGGTAGGATAGATAGCATGGTAGCATTAAAAGCAGCAACTTGAAGTCAAAGTTGATAAATGCGCTTAGTACCGTAAGTTTGGGAGAAGAGATCTCCTAACTTGCCTTTTGTCAATTCTGTTGTAGAAGCTCTGGTCTGTTTACTAGGTTGAGAGACACACGTTTCATACTGCATAACACGACGTGCAGCTACTCTAGCCTTGTGCAATCCCTGATATTCGTACATTATAGCAGTCATATATACTTATACATCCGTACATTCAGCTTTCACCCTGAGCCACAACCCGTATCACTCTTTTGACAACTTCTGCGCTTCCCTCCAGGTGGATATTCACTTCAAAAGTTCCCAGATGCTTAATACCCTCGTTATCTGCCGTCTCGTCCCTCAGGGTAACGTTTTTTGCTGATAGCGCAATTCGACGTCCTTCTTCATCTGCTGCCAGTATTGTCTTCAGCGTTGCTTCAATATCACTTTTACTCACAGATCCATGGATCTCATTCTTTTGTTTTTTTTCTTCCGCCAGCGTTTTAGCAGCTTGTGCTCTAGCGGCAGCCGAGCGAACAGCTCCAGATGACAATGACGAAGAGACAGCCTTTAATGGTTTTGTCGCAGGTATCCGAAAGAAGTCGATGGATTCTGGCAGTAGCTTGGATACTATTCTCGTTGCGATTTCAGGCTATAGTTCATGTATCAGCAACAGCTTTAATTCAACTACTTTGTGGGAATTTTACCGTCATCAACTCAGCTTGGGGAAGCTCAAATGCAGGAGACGAGGATCCCACCATTCCTTCAGAGACCAAAGAACCACTCTCTTCTGCAGCGGGCGGAGGGTTTGAAAGCTCTAGCAACGTCGGTGAAGCTGAATCGGTACTTATTTCTGCAATTGATGGAGTATGCGACGTTGGAATCGCAACGGTCTCGATGATGGCCTCTTCCACAGGTATGGCAGCTGCAGCCTTGGCTTCTCTTCTCTCTTTAGTTGCAGCTTTTCTCTCTTTGTTTGTGCCAAACAGCGGATCACGTTCTGCCGCAATATCTTTGCCTCCAAGCCCTTGAAGTGTAGACATTGTAACATAGGTTGCCATTTTCCTTGGATACCATATATTTCTCATAACTCCAGGCGTAATTGGTACAACTGAACCTGAATAATGCATTAGAAACTAGATATAAGGATCATTACCTTCAGAGTAATCAACGTAGTTTACCTTTCTTGCCATAGCCAGGAATACTTTGAAGTAATTGTACTTTAACACTTGACGGCGTTTTAGCTACAAATTTCTTCCCTCGGGTCTGTTGGCGCCCTAAGGGTGAAACCACGTCACCAAATAATGATATGCGACGTGAACATGACATGCAATTGGGAGCACGAGAAACAATTGGCGACGCCATGATGATGTTGACTTGGACTACCTACTCCTGATTCTAGGGAGAGTTAAGCTTGTAAAACACATAAAATTATAAACAAACGGTTACAATTGATAGACAGTGCTCCAGGTCGGTGCTCGGCAAGTTTTTTGCCCGTTTACTAGCTTTGGTAATCCAAACACTCCTCCATCTTTGAAGACCTTAGGTTTGAGGTGAATCTTCTCACTCTGGTTTTCAACCAACAAATCCAGTCAATCGCTTTACCTATACTATAACAAATATCGGAATGGCAATTTTCTTCGGCTACAGACTTTGTAAAGGGGGATAAATATAATCAATAAGGGGCATTCTAGTGTCCCATCGTCGTCATCTTCACCACATCCGAAAAGTGCATCCTGGCCCACTCTGCAGCGAGCTCAACAAACATAAAACAGATCATAGAGTACGGCAGCCTTAGATACTATTGTTCAGTAGCCAATATGCCGGATAAACAGCTCACCGTTGCTACCTACGCCGCTGGCGCATCTTTGGCAGCAATCACCCTTGTTTAGTATGAGACAACCTTTTTATGCGCCTACAAACATTGGCTTGTCGAATTCGAGGATGGGAGTCTGCAAGGCCTTATTGTCCCATTGTATCAAACTCCATGACAATCTACAATGGAGGTCATAATATGGAACCCACCTTTTGGCTGAATCTGTGGCTATATCTTGGGAATGTTTGGAATGTGGTACAATGAAGGCACTAGACTCTTGGATTTTATCTCTCACTGAATTTCAGTTGTACTTTACTGACTTTTCCACAAGTGTCTTCGCTCCAACATTCTTCATTGACGGAGATGCGGCTGGATCTGCAAGCTCACGAAAAAGAGGTGTAATTGGACTCTCTAATGTTGGGAATGATTGCTTCATCAATAGCGTTCTGCAGGCACTCGCCGGACTGGGAGACTTACGGCTGTACTTGATTCGAGAGACGCATAGGAGAAAGTTGGATGGCCCAGAGGTGTACGCACAGCTTGTAGAAGATCCAGGACGGAAGAATTTGGCTCCAGTAAAGATTGAAGGCTTACAGACAGGGCTTGTCACACATGGTTTAAAAGATATTCTGGACTCCTTAAATGAGCGTCCGTTATATAAGAAGACGATATCTGCAGGACAATTCATTGGATGCCTGGAAACCGCATTTAAACAGCGAATAAGCAGGCAACAGCAAGATGCTCAGGAGTTTCTCCAAGTAGTTGCTGAGAGGCTTTGTGATGAATACCATGCTGGCCACCGGGCTAGACGGGTTGCCAGAGATATCATGGCCGGGGGAGACTTGTCTGCTCCATTAAGTGATCCTCCAATTGCTGTAACCAACCTAGGGCCTGGGTCTCTTCAACCTAGTGATAGTAGACTTGTATCCGAAAATGCGCAAGACCAATCAAAGGGTACCTCAGATCTAGATGATGAGGAAGGGTTTCCGATGGAAGGTGGCTCCGAATCGCAAATTGAGTGTCTGACTTGCAACTTTAAGCCAGCACCTACTAAGACCACATTCTGCTCTCTAACGCTGAGTGTTCCCCTAGTCAATTCCACCAGTCTGACTTCTTGTTTTGATCAAATGTTCAAGACTGAATATATTGAGGATTTCAAATGCGAAAGATGTAGGCTGGTCCATGCCTTAGGCCTGCTGAAGGAAGAACGTGACAAATCAAATTCGGAAAAGTTTCGACAAAAGACTCAACAGGCTATTGACAAGCTAAACTGGATAATCAACAACAATCCTGAAGATGATATAGGAGACTTGGAGCTTCCTGACATGAGATATGCACCGAAACGGAAGATTGCGAAGCATGTCCGAATAATCAAATTCCCAAAAGTGGTTGCTATCCATCTTTCTCGATCGATTTTCGATGCACGAACGACAATGAAAAACTCAGCCAAGGTGTCGTTTCCAGAAAGGCTTCCTCTAGGAGGGCTTACCGAGCGACGAACATATCGACTTCTGAGTGTAGTTTGCCATAAGGGCAGTCACCACTCTGGACACTATGAATCCTTCAGGAGACAAAACGTATATCCTCCATTCTCTACGCCCAATGCTTTCCAAGGATCAAACGTGTATAGCAAGCCTCCTACCCCCAACCCATCTCAAATATCAACACCACAGTTAAGACCTGCTCAAAGGATCGAGGACCCAAACCTAGATAGCAGTACGCTATCATCGACTCCGGAAATGCTTTCTCCTACCTCGGCAGCATCCAGCTCATCGCTTCCTCTCACAAACGGGAAATGCTCCGGGGAGTCTTCCAGGGACAACACTAGTGGTCCTTTGTCTGCTAATAGAAGTCCCGGCGCCGCGTTAACGGCACGAGATTCCGAGACCAGCAGCTTAAGATCGGTTGCTCGTTCGGCTCGAGAATCACTATCCTCGAAGCTCTCATCCAGTTTAGGGCGAAATAACGATGACCGCGCCACCCTCTCAGCCCCTACCAACCTGACATCTCCTTTTCCGCCAGGCAACACAAGTAGAGTCTCGTTGAGTGATACGGTCCGAGGCAAACGAAAGAAACCTACGGGGAGCAATCGTTGGTGGAGGATCAGTGATGAGAAGGTCAAAGAAGCCAAGACAGGTGAAGTTCTTGCAATGCAGAAGGAGGTGTACATGCTGTTTTACGAGTTGGAAAAGGACGAATAGTTGTCAGGACCCGATTTGTATGTTCTCTGATTAAAGCGGGCTGGATATTGTGTATATATGGGAAGGCTTTTGCATATGCTTGTCACATTATTTGACACATCGGGGAAACGGCTAGTAGATGTAGATGAGATACAACAATAGACGCATTTGGGAATAGATGGCTAGCGTAGATCAATGTCACCGATGTAGCAATGAAGCTTCTGTAATGATGTTAGATACAACGAGAACAATTGAGCATATCTGAGACACGTCACGGCATATTCGATGTGCAACTCTAGACAGCCCGGTGTTCACACATCCAAGCAAGCTTAAGTCATTTGGGCGGTGTTTTAATGCCACAGTTTAACAAGATGGGAAAAGGTGCGGTAAATATGGCATGTCAAACGCTGTGTCTGATAGAGCACCAGCCACGGTGTAGGCTGCACTCTACATTCCTTCTCCCAACACACGTGCAATCATGGGAACGCCGTGTTCGCCGGCAGTACAGTGCGACAGTACCTACATGTGTTGTTCCTGTTTGCTCTTTGACCCCACTCGTGTTTTGAACGCAGGACCTGCTCAGCGGGCTAAGCAATAAACCTAATGGCAACGCACCCAGTAACATGAGATCGATTGCATTGCGAGGAGGAAGGGGGTGTCTATTTGGAGCTGTTCTGACTTGCCATCAGGCTCAGAAAGTATGGGCTCCATCAGTCAAGTGGTTGTGGGCAGGGCAGGGTTTGCATCCCAAATTCAGGGTCTTCCCTTCCTAGTGCTTAGTACAGTGCTTTTATGGCCGTGCTTCATACTATACTGGTTGGGTTGTGCTTGTTGCATATCTAGGGACCAAGGCATCATTCATGTTTGTACGCTAAAGTACAGTACGAGAGCATCTGCTTGCATAGAACGTTTTGTCCTGATACTGACTGACTGATTTGGTGGTGGCGGCGCCAGTCGCTTAACGCCGACCAGTAGAGCACAGTCAGTACAGTGAGCCGCTACAGGGCTGTAGGGCTATAGCGACCCCTAAGAATAAACTTCAACTGTCACTCCAAAACTCAAAAGAAAAATAACCCGCTTCCGCGTCATCGGCGCTTCTCTTCTCTTCGCTTTTCCACAAACTCGTCTTGTGCATCGGTATCTTGAGATCTCGTATTCCCTTTCTCCCCTTTCATCCTTTCATCTCACTTCCCCCCTCCTCATCCTGTTTTCCCACTTTACTTTAATTCCTTTCTACCTGCTTCACTCTCAATCTTCTTTAGCTCATTGATTCCGGCTTCCCGTGGCAACACTCGAGTTACTGCGCATCCGTCTCTATACTGTACATACATCAACGACGCATGTCTCCCTCTGAGTCTTCGCGCTGAAGGCATTTGGTCGGGATATCTACCGCTTTGGCTACACATCAACTTCATTCTTTCTCCGGCCGCTGGCCAGTCATAGTCACTCGCTTTACACCATGGATCTTGTGCACATAAATAGCTTCTTATCCAAGCGGCAGAGCGATGGCACCAAGAAGCTGTTGGAGCTGTTGGAAGACCCCTTCCATGAACAGGTGAGTCTTGGTGCTAGCGTTCCACCGCCTATCTAATCTCGAAATAGCTCGTCCAAAACTCCGTATATGCCAGCTTAGGAACTTCCGTTGGGTTCACTATTCTCCTGGCCGTGGGCTTTTCCCTTCTCCGACCCTATAACTCGGTCGTCTATGCTCCGAAACTCAGGATCGCTGACGACAAACATGCTCCGCCGCCTATGGGAAAGGGAGTGTTTGCCTGGTTTGGGCCGGTCATGCAAACGAAGGAAGAAGACTTGGTAATAAATATCGGGCTAGATGCCACCGTCTTTTTACGCGTACTAAGAATGTGCCGCAATATATTCCTTGTTCTGACTGTCTTGGGATGTGGGATTTTGATTCCAACGAATTTGATCAGGGGACAATTCGAGAAGGAAGATATAATCACCAGAGTTACACCAGTCAACACCTTTGGAGATGCTAACTGGGCAATTACGATATGTGCGTGGCTCTTCAATATCGTGGTTGCTGGTTTTCTATGGTGGAATTACCGGGCTATACTGAGACTTCGGAGACAATATTACGAAAGCCCTGAATATCAGTCCAGTTTACATGCCCGCACCTTGATGGTAGGTCTTTTCTTCCCTTTTATGCTGTATCCAGGTCTTCGAGAAAATTCTAACCAACACTTAGATCAATGATATCCCGAAACCACTACGTAACGATGAGGGAATCTCGCGCTTGATTGACAAAGTAGTGCCCACTTCGTCCTTCTCGCGAACTGCTGTGGCTCGAAATGTCAAGGAGTTACCAGATCTTATCGAAGAACACAATCGAACCGTGCGATCGCTTGAGAAGACGTTAGCCAAATATTTAAAAGATCCTGCAAATCTGCCAGCCAGCCGCCCACAGTGCCACCCGTCAAAGAAAGATCCAAATTGGGGAACATACACCAAAGGTCAGAAAGTAGATGCCATTGAATATCTGACGAGCCGCATCGAGGAGCTAGAAACAGAGGTCAAGGAAGTAAGATTGAGCGTTGATAAGCGGAATCCGCTACCATATGGATTTGCCAGTTTCGATGAGATCGAAGAGGCGCACAGTATCGCACATGCTGCTAAGAAAAAGCATCCTGATGGCACAACCATAGTCCTGGCACCACGGCCAAATGATATCATTTGGAAGAATATGCCCTTGACGCCTGGCCAGCGGAGAACACGCAGGTTGTGGAATAACTTGTGGACTGTTTGTCTTACGCTCGTGTGGATTGCGCCTAATGCCATGATATCGATATTCTTGGTCTCCTTGTCAAATCTCGCTCACGTGTGGGATGCTTTCGCAACATCTCTGGCAGCACACACCACTTGGTGGGCAATTGTGCAGGGAATCGCATCCCCAGCGATATCATCGTTGG
>Ga0247737_1000803_pt1 | contig 13087 bp, 13 predicted proteins | sample UWRJL028104C2_FD_180937 | JGI IMG/M metagenome (GOLD analysis project Ga0247737, IMG submission 180937) | Plant litter microbial communities from Arlington Agricultural Research Station in Wisconsin, United States - UWRJ-L028-104C-2 | ecosystem: Environmental > Terrestrial > Plant litter >...
TTGGCGATCTTGTTGTCGCGGTTCTGCACGACGTAGAGCGCGCGCCCCCGCAGCCACAGACCGTCACCGTTCACGACGTTCTCGTGGCCCAGTGCGATCTCCGAGCTCCGGCCGTCGTACCCGACCCGGAAGAGCTTGCCGAGGTTGGACTGCACGACGATCAGGGCACGGCCGTCCGGCGTACGGGAAATGCCGTTGGCGTTGTTGCCGGGCGCGTACTTGAGGTCACCGGTGAGCGGGACGGCGATCGCCTTGTGCGGCAGGCTGCCCCGGTGGCCGAGCGGCAGCTTCCACAGCACCGGGTTGGCCGAGTCGGTGAACCAGGCGGCGCCGCCGGCCAGCACGACGTCGTTGATGAACCAGGTGGCCGTGCCGGGTGCCTTCAGGCTGTACGACTTCAGCACCTTGCCGCTGCGCAGGTCGACGACGCGGGCGCTGCCGGCACTACCGCCGGAGACGAAGAGCCGGTTGTCGTCGATCTTGAGGCCGAGCGACGGGTTCCCGGCGCCCGGGCCCTCGCTGAAGACCGAGCCCTTGCCGGTCTTCAGGCTGACCCGGTAGATGTCGCCGTCGACCCGGGAGCCGAAGTACGCGTACGGCTTGTCCCCGATGGCGATGCCTTCGGGCTGGAACCCGGCGGGCAGAGTGAGTGACGAGGGCCACCGTGCGGAGGAATGCGCTGCGGCGGGCGACGCGCCGGCTACCACGGCGAGCACCGTGGAGATGACAATCGCGAGAGTACGTCTGGACACGGACAGTTTCCTTTCCAGGCGGAGCTGAGCTGTCACTCGGTATGTACCCCTCGTGACCAGCATCGGTTCGTATTGCACATATAGCGATGTACGCATACATTGGCCGAGGCGTAGGGCACCGACGGAGGGTTGACTCATGGGAGCCGGTCACGATCACGGAGGCCAGGCGCTGCGGGCGGGGGCGAAACACCGCAAGCGGCTCTGGTGGGCGGCCGGGCTGCTCGCCGGCTTCTTGGCCGTCGAGGCGGTGGCCGCGTACTGGACCGGATCGCTGGCCCTGCTCTCCGACGCCGGCCACATGTTCACCGATGTGCTCGGCATCGCGATGGCCCTGGCCGCCATCACCGCGGCCGGCCGCGCCGCCACCGACTCGCAGCGCACCTTCGGCCTCTACCGACTCGAGGTGCTCGCCGCGCTGGCCAACGCCGTCCTGCTTACCGGGGTTGCCGTCTTCGTCCTGGTGGAGGGCGTCCGCCGGTTCAGCGATCCGCGCGAGGTGCCGGCCGGCTCGATGCTGGTCGTCGCGGTCGGCGGCCTGATCGTCAACCTGATCGCCTTCGGGCTGCTGCGCGCCGGCGCCAAGGAGAGCATCAACGTGCGCGGCGCCTACCTCGAGGTGGTGGGCGACCTGCTCGGCTCGGTCGGCGTGATCGTGGCCGCCGTGATCATCGGGTTCACCGGGTGGTCGTACGCCGACCCGATCGTGGCCGTCGTCGTCGCGCTGATGATCCTGCCGCGCACGTTCGCGCTCGGCCGCTCGGCGGTACGCATCCTGGTGCAGGCCGCGCCCGAACGCCTCGACATCACCCAGGTGCGCGCCCGGCTGGCCGCCGTGCCCGGCGTCTGCGACGTGCACGATCTGCACGTCTGGACGCTCACCTCGGGCATGGACGTCGCCTCGGCCCACCTCAGCCTGGAGCCCGCCGCCGAGTTGGGGACCGTGCTCACCAAGGCCCGCGAGGCGCTGCACGACGACTTCGACATCGACCACGCCACCCTCCAGGTCGAACCGGGCGCGGCCGACGGACGGTGCTCTCCTGCCGGATGGTGAGCCACCGCGGGAGAAATATGGCGATCATCACACTGAACGGTGCACGATCATCACATCGGTCACCACATGTGCCGACCGCCGCCCGGCTTTCGGCCTCCTCTCTACGCTTGGTGACCATGTCATCACGGGAGGACGTCATCATGACCACGGTCATTCACCAGCCGAGAGTCGCGTGGGACGGCGCCCGCGCGATCGTGCGCGCGGCGGGCAGTCCACACTCCGAGGGTTTTGCCGCCCGGGTGCTGAGCCGGCTGGGCAGCGAGATGTACGGGCACTTCGCCGACACCCGCCAGCGCCTGCTCACCGCCCTGGTCGAGACCGGCGGCGACCGATACGCGGCCGACGTCGAGGCCGGCAAGTGGCGGGTGCGCCTGGAAGACCTGCTGCGGACGCGCCCCGAACTGGCCGCGCCCGTGCTGGAGCTGACCAACGAGGGATTCGAGCTCTGATCGCCCGCCCCGGCACCCCTGGGGGCCGGGGCGGCTTTTGCGGTAATCCTCACTTACCGGGCCACTAGCAGCAACAATGCCCTTTATGGGCGACGCTCGTGTCATGGTCTTCGCGCCGGCACCACAGCTCACGGTGACCATCGAACAGCAACACAACCAGCCGGAACTCCACGTGCACCCCGGTGGTCAGGGCATCTGGCAGACCCGCATGATCACTTCCCTCGGCGCCGAGGTGACGCTCTGCACCGCGATCGGCGGCGAGGTCGGCCGGGTCCTCGAACCCCTGCTCGACTTCAAGGGCGTCCAACTCCGCACCATCCCCCGGGAGAGCGGCAGCGGGTGGTACGTCCACGACCGCCGTAACGGCAAGCGCCAGGAACTCGCCGAACAGCCCGGCGCCCCGTTCACCCGGCACGAGCTCGACGAGCTCTACAACCTGGCGCTCGCCGAGGGCCTGCGGGCCGGCAACGCGATCCTCAGCGGCCCGGCGCACCCCTCGGTGATCCGGCCCGAGGTCTACGGCCGGCTCGCCCACGACCTGCGGGCGCACGGCTGCCGGGTGATCGCCGACCTCTCCGGCGACCACCTCAAGGCGGTGCTCGAAGCCGGGCTGAGCGTGGTCAAGGTCAGCCACGAGGAACTGCTCCGGGACGGCATGATCAAGGACGACTCGGAGAAGTCACTCACCGAGGCCCTGATCAAGCTGCACGAGGACGGCGCCGAGGCGGCCGTGCTGTCGCGGGCCGACGCGGGCGCGCTCGCACTCTTCAACGAACAGATCTACCGGGTCGGCATCCCGAAGCTCACCATCGCCGATCATCGCGGCGCCGGCGACTCGATGACCGCCGGCCTCGCCGCGGTGCTGGCACAGGGCGGCGAGATGACGCAGGCGGTCCGCACCGGGGCGGCCGCCGGAGCCCTCAACGTCACCCGGCACGGGCTCGGCACCGGGCACCTGGACGCCGTCCAGGTGCTCTCCGAGCGGGTCAAGCTCACCCCGATCAAGAAGGCGTGATGACAAGAATCCTGGTCACCAACGACGACGGCATCGACGCGCCTGGCCTGCGCTGGCTGGCGCGGGCGGCGGCCCGCGAGGGGCACGACGTCGTGGTCGCCGCGCCGGTCACCGAGGCCAGCGGCAGCAGCGCGGCGATGACCGCCGTCGAGGAGCACGGCAAGATCATCCTGCACAAGCGCGAACTGCCCCACGCCAAACACATTCCGGCGTACGCGGTGGCGGCCTCCCCGGCGTACATCGTGCTGCTCGCCCTGCGGGAGGCGTTCGGGGAATCTCCGGAGATGATCTTCTCGGGGATCAACCGGGGCGCCAACGCCGGGGCCGCGGTGGTGCACTCCGGCACGGTCGGGGCCACCCTCACCGGCTCGTACGCGGGTCTGCACGGGCTGGCGGTCTCGCTGGACGTGCTCTCGCCCCGCAGCTCCACCGCGCGCAGCGGAGGGGCCGCCCTCGCGGCTCTCGACCACGAGGAGGACGAGAAGCGGCACTGGGGCAGCGCGGCCGAGCTGGCCGTTCGCCTGGTGCCGACCCTGCTGCACACGCCGACCGGGACCATCTTCAACCTCAACGTCCCCGACCTGCACCTCGACGGGATCCGGGGGCTGCGGCGGGCGGCCCTGGCCCAGTTCGGGCAGGTGCAGGTGAGCATCGTGGAGGAGGGCGAGGGCTTCGTCCGCACGGCCGTGCAGGAGGCGGACGACACACTGCAGCCGAACACCGATCTGGCCGCGCTGGCCGAGCACTTCGCCGTGGTCACGCCGATCCGGCCGCCCCACGAGATGACCGAGGTGAAGATCAACCTGGAGGCGATCCAGGTGCACGCGCCGGCGCTGCAGTAAGCACCTGTTCCACGCCTGACAAAACGAGACGCGCCCTCGGTCCGACCCCGTTCGGGGCGGGCCGAGGGCGCGTCTCGTTTTGTCAGGCTCCGGAGACCACCGGCTGGGCCGCGCCGGCCTCGCCGAAGGGCTGCGGGTTGCCGAACAGACCGAGCAGCCCGGTCACCCAGAGCTGGCGATGCGCGAACCGGCTCGGTCGGGTGACGATCAGTTTGACCCCACTGACCTGCGCGAGCTGGAACGCGGCGACAAGCGCGCTGATGCCCACGGAGTCGATGAAGGTCACGTTCCGAAGATTGAGTTCGATGCGTACGACTTTTCCGCCAGCAAGCTGCGCCCCCACAGCCTCGCGGATCTCGTATGCGTTTTCGACGTCGATCTCGCCGCTGGGCGAGACCTCCACCACGTCGTCGGCAAGCGTCGACGTCATTATCGACAGCGTCACGCCAATTCCCTCCACCCGCCCGGAATTTCCGAGCGTCGTTCCTCTCACGGGCAACATCCGGGCGCTTCTCGCCCGGACACCACCCGCTGGTCGGGGGCGGTCGAAACTACCCCCGGAAGGTTCGGTGAAACTGACCCGAAGATTAGGACCCGAACCTGTCAGACACCTGAGTGCCTCGTGTGAACCTGGTTCAGAGTACCGGTGACCGGCCAGTCGTTTCCGAAACGTGATGACGTCCACACCGGACATGTTTTGTGAACGACGCTTGAGGGCACGGTTAACCACGATCGGCGAGCGCGAGAGGTAACAAAGATGTTCTCCAGCAAGAGCAAGACCGAACGTACGGCCGCGCAGGCCTGGGAATACTTGGCGGCTGCCATGACGGCCGCGGGCGAGACCGCCCGGGACACCAGCGACAAAGCGGTCAAAATAGCAGGAAAAGCCGGCGATCTCGCGGGCCGGGCCGGCGACTACGCCGGCCGGGCGGGCGACCTCGCGGGCCGGGCCGGCGATTTCGCGGGCCGAGCGAGCGATTTCGCGGGCCGAGCGAGCAACTTCGCGGGCCGAGCGGGCCGAGCGGGCAACTTCGCGGATCGGGCGAGCAACTTCGCGGATCGGGCGAGTGACGAGGGTCACAAGTTTGTCGGCAAGGCCGAGGGCAGGGCTGACGCGGCCTGGGCCCGGGCCAACGCCGCCGCGGCCGCCCTGGCCGGGCGCAAGCCCTCGCGGCCCTGGGTCCTGATCGCCGGCGTCGGCCTGCTCGGCGTCGCGGTCGGCTATGCGGTGGCGAGCTCGACCCAGGCGGCCCGCAAGCACCAGGCCGAGCAGGAGGAGCGGGAACTGACCGAGACCGCGGCCGTGGTCACCCCGACGCACGGCAGTTAGCCGTGCGATCCCTCCGGGCGGCCTCGCCGGCTGCCCGGATGTCGTACTCCATCCCTAGGCTCGGGTCATGGAGGCAACGTTCTTCGACACCCCGGCCGAGCTGCGCGCTTGGTTCGAACAGCATCACGAGACGGCGCCCGAGTTGTTCGTCGGTTACTGGAAGAAAGGCTCTGGCCGAGTCGGCGTCACCCACCCCCAGGCGATCGAGCAGGCGCTCTGCTTCGGCTGGATCGACAGCGTCGGCCGCACCATCGACGACCAGCGCTACCAGGTGCGCTTCACGCCGCGCCGCAAGGGCAGCGTGTGGAGCGCGGTCAACGTGGCCAAGGTCGCCGAGCTGACCGCGGCCGGGCTGATGCGGCCGGCCGGGGTGCGGGCCTTCGACCTGCGCAAGCCCGACCGGGTCGCGGTCTACTCCTACGAGCAGCCGGCCGACGCCGTGCTCAACCAGGAGCAAACCACCCGATTCCAGGCGAACGACGCCGCCTGGCAGTGGTTCTCGGCCCAGTCCCCGTCCTATCGACGGGCGGCTGCGCACTGGGTGGTCAGTGCCAAACGGGCCGACACCCGGGAGCGCCGGCTGGCGCAGCTAATCACCGACTCCGCCGCAGGCCGCAAGGTACCCCCTCTCGTCCCCCGCTGACCGACCCCGCTCGGTACAGTTGAGCCCCGCTCGCTTCCCGTCTCCCCGCTGTGGCTCGGCCACCTGATTAGATAAGGTCCGCAGGTGCTAGCTGCCGGTCACCTCCTGGGCAACCGTTACCGGTTGGACGAGCGCATCGCCACAGGCGGCATGGGTGACGTCTGGCGTGGCACCGATGTCGTGCTGGGCCGGGTCATCGCCGTCAAGGTGTTGCGCACCGCCATGATGTCCGACCCCGAGTTCGCCGCCCGTTTCTACGGCGAGGCGCGCATGATGGCCGCCTTCCGTCACCCGGGCGTCGTCGAGGTCTACGACTACGCCGGTGCCGCCGAGTCCGGCAGCGAGGACGGCGTCGCCTACCTGGTGATGGCCTACGTCGAGGGCGAGCCGCTGTCGACCCGGGTCAAGCAGGGCCCGATGCCGGTCACCGAGGTCATGTCGATCGTGGCGCAGGCGGCCGACGCGCTGCACGCCGCCCACGAGAACGGCACAGTCCACCGCGACGTCAAGCCCGGCAACCTGATCGTCAAGCCCAACGGCACGGTGGTGCTGGTCGACTTCGGCGTGGCCCGCTCCGCCGCGGTGACCAGCGTGACGGCGGTCAACGCGATCGTCGGCACCGCGCTCTACATGGCGCCCGAGCAGGTCGCCAAGGGCAACGTCAGCGCCGCCACCGACATCTACGCGCTCGGCGCCGTGGCCTACCACTGCATCGCCGGCGAGCCGCCCTTCGACGGGGACAACGCGTTGCAGGTCGCCCTTCGTCACCTCGAGGACGAGCCTGAGCCGCTGCCCGACGACGTGCCGCTTGAGGTGCGCGAGCTGATCCAGCGGGCGATGGCCAAGCAGCCGGGGGACCGCTTCGAGACCGCCGCCGCCTTCGCCGCCGCCGCCTTCGCCGCCGCCGGCCCGCTCGACTGGAAGAGGCTGACCGGCACCTCCATGGTCGCCCCGCTCAGCCCGGCCGCGCCCACCCGGGCCGTGCCTCTTCCCCGCGACCTGCCCCCCACGTCGTCCTCGGCCCCCGCACTCACGTCGACGGGGATCAAAAAGCCGCCCCGCAGCCAAACCGCGCTTCTGGTTGCCGTGGTCGCACTGCTGGTCCTGGCCGGCGGCCTGGCCATCGCCATCGCCCTGAACAGCGGCGGCGACGACAAGAACGTGGTCAACGACCAGATCCCGGCCGGGCCGTCCCATTCGGTCGACTCCGTCATCAAGGAAGATTCGGCCCCGCCGAGCGACGTGCCCACGACCCGACCGACCCCACGCGGCAACTCGGTCCCGCGCAATCGCAGCTCAAGCGTTTCACCCAGCATCTCGGCCTCCTCCTCGGCGCCGCCGTCGACGCCGCCGACGTCGAAGCCGACCACCACGCCGACCCCCACCAAGACGTCCGCGTCGCCGCCCACCTCGACGCCGCCCACCTCCCCGCCGACCACCACCACCGAGCCTGCCGAACCGGGCGAGGGCGGCGGCGGCGGCAACGGAGCGAACCCGAACCCCTAACCCGCTCGGGTTCGCGGTCGAGGTCTACCTCGACTGCCCGCCGGACGACGTCGACCAGTGGATCACCGAGATGCAGGTGCCCGTGCGCAAAGCGGCCGAGAACTAACCTCAGGTCGGCGGGTGGGTGGCCGATGAGGGCGGGCGGCACGGGACAGCAACCGGGCCGCTACCGAAAGGCCGCCTATGACAGCTCCGATCCCGTACGGCGAGTACTCGACCGCGCCGCCGTGGGTCACGCCCGAGCCGAAGTCCACGCCCGCACCGGACCTCGCCGCGTGGGCGGCGCACGGGCGCTTACTCGTCCGCTTTCCCGAGGAGATGGCCCGGGCGGCCCGGCCGGCGGCGCCGTCGTGGGCGCCGGTGGCGTTCTGGACTGTGCTGCTCGTCGTGCCGGGGCTGATCTCGGCGGTGCGGCGCGGCACCGAGGCCCGGCGCGGCGGTAACGAGCGCTACCCGTATTGGATCGCCTTCGGCTCCGTGCTCGCCACCGCCGTCGTGCTGTTCCTCAGCCTGGCCGCCGGCTGACCGAACTCAGGGGTACGCCGGTCGGGCGTACCCCTGAGCAGGTCAGAACTGGATCGGGGTGCCGGCCCGGACGAGCTGCCAGTTCTTGACGAAAAAGTCGGCCGGGTCGATGGCGCCCTTGGCCTGCGCCCAGTCGATCAGGAGCTGGCGGATCTCCTGCTGCGCGTTGTAGATCTGGGCCTTCACGATGCCGGGGAAGTTGCCGCCACCGGAGCGGCGGTAGTTGTTGACCGCGACCACGAAGCGCGCGGCCGGGTCGACGTCGGCGCCGGCGATCTGGAGGCGGGTGATGCGCGAACCGACCGGACGGCTGATGTCGATGTCATAGTCGACGCCGGAGAAGACGTCGTAGTTGTAGTCGGGCACAGCCGGGTCGCTGACCGTCGCCGGGTCGACCGGGTCGGCGGGCGCGAGCGTGCGGAAGTACTTTGCCGAGTACTCCAGGTAGGCCTTCACCTCGGCGCCGGTCAGCACGACCGCCTCAAGCGTGTTGTCATAGATGTAGATGCCCGCCACATCCTTGATCTTGACGTCGCCCTGGGGGAAGACCGCCGTGCGGCTGAACGGCGCGGCGATCGAGAGCACCGGCAGGCTCGCGTACTCGGTGCCGGTCAGGGCCGCGGTGACGGTGTCAGTCTGCACCTTGTTGATGAAGTCGAGGATCGGCGTGTCCTCGTACCGCGACGTCGCGGCCGACAGCTCCTGGGTCGAGGCGGCGACGACCTGGTTCACGTACGCCACGGTTTTGTTGTGCTGCGCCCGCACCACCGCCAGAACCTTGGGGTCGGCCTCGACGGCGTTGGTGTTGAGCAACGCCGAGGACTTGGCGGCGATCGACCAACGGCCCTTCACTCGGACGAGCTCGAAGTCCATCTTGGTGAGCCGCTGACCCCACTTCGACGGCTCGGAGAGCAGCACCTGCTCGCCGGTCTGGGTGTTCGTCACGAAGCGTTGCGCCACTTCGGCGTGCGCGTGTCCGAAAAGGATCGCGTCGATGCCGGGCACACGCTCGGCGATGAGCGCCGACGGGTTCTCGTTCGGCAGTTCGGGGCCGTAGCTCGACGTGCCGCTGTCGCCGCCGTGGGCCGAGATCAGCACCACGTCGGCGCCGCGGGCCCGCATGATCGGCACCCACTTCGCCGCCGTCGCCACCAGGTCGAGGAACTCGAGCTTGCCCTCGACGTGCGCCCGGTCCCAGATCGCCACGCCCGGATTGGTCAGCCCGAGGATGCCGATGCGCAACGTCGGTGCGTGCCGGCCGAGAGAGACCTTCTTGATGACGTACGGGGTGAAGGCCGGCCGGCCCGTCCGGGCGTTGACGGCGTTGGCCGCCAGCGCCGGGAAGCCGAGCTGCCGGACCCACAGGTTGAGCAGCGGCAGTCCGTAGTTGAACTCGTGGTTGCCCAGCGTCACCGCGTCGTAGCGCAGCACGTTCATGGCCCGGGCCATCGGGTGCTTCTCGCCGGTCGTGGTGATCGGCTCCTGCTTGGCGTAGTACGTCGCCAGCGGCGTCCCCTGGATCGTGTCGCCCGCGTCGAGCACCAGCGTCGCCCCGGTCGCCTCGCCGCGCAGCTTGTTCACCAGCGCGGCGAGCTTGGCCACCCCGACGTCGTTGTGCGCACTGTCGTCGTACTCGGCGGCCTTGTAGTAATCCCAGTTGTAGACGTTACCGTGGGTGTCCGAGGTGCCGAGCACGGTCAGGTGATACGTCTGCTCGCCCTTGGGTGGGTGGGCCTGAGCCGCTCCGGCAGCGACCATCGGGGCCGCCACGGAGGCGGCGCCGGCGGCCAGCACGGTTCGCCGGGAGAGAGTCATGTCGAGACCTTTCGCTGTGGAGAGACGCGCCTCGTGGGCACGCACAGTGGGCACCCTAGCCGTCGATATAACGCCAGGTCGATGCCCGTGTGCTCACATCTCGTCAGGGATCGGGACGCCGAGCAGGTCCAGACCGAGCCGCAGGGTCTCCCCGGTGCGGGCGGCCAGCGCCAGCCTGCTCGGGGACGACCGGATCGGGCAGCGCTCGTAAAAGGCGGAGAACGCCACCGCCACCTCGTGCAGGTGGCCGGCGAGCCGGTGCGGCTCCCGCAGTTCGATGGCAGCGGCCACAGCGGGCTCGAACCCGAGCAGGGTCAGCGCGAGCCGCCGCTCCGCGGGGTCGCCGAGTACGACGGCGCCGGGAACCACCTCCGCCTTACGCAGCAGGGACCGGATCCGGGCGACGGCGTACTGCAGGTACGGGCCGGTGTTGCCGGTCGCGGCCAGCATCCGGTCCCAGTCGAACACGTAGTCGCTGCGCCGGTCGGAGGCCAGGTCGGCGTACTTGATCGCGCCGATGCCGACGGCCGGGGAGGTGGCCCGCTCGTCTGCCTCGTCGAGCAGGTCGACCAGCTTGATCGTCTCGCCGGACCGAGTTTTGAGCATCTTGCCGTCGGAGCCCAGGATCGACCCGAAGCCGATGTGCTCGGCGGTTATGCCGTCGGGCAACCAGCCGGCGTTGTGGGCCACGGCGAAGACCATCTGGAAGTGGGTGCGTTGCGGGGCGCCCACCACGTAGAGCAGCCGGGTGGCCTTCAGGTCGCGAACCCGATGCCGCAGAGCCGCGAGGTCGGTCGCCGCGTACCCGAAACCGCCGTCGCTCTTGCGCACGATGAGCGGGAGCGGTTCGCCGTCACGCCCGGTGAAGCCGGCCGGGAACGCGCAGAGGGCGCCTTCGCTCTCGACCAGCAGCCCCCGCTCGGTCAGCTCGTCGACCACCGACGCGAGCTGGTCCTGATAGGAGCTCTCGCCGGCGAAGTCGCCCGGGCCGAGCGTGATACCGAGCCGGGCGTAGTCGGCCACGAACAGCCGCTCGGACTGCTCGACCAGCCGCCGCCACATCGCCCGGGTCACCTCGTCGCCGCCCTGCAACGCGACCACCCGCAGCCGCGCCCGGGTGCGGAACTCGTCGTCGTCGTCGAACTTGACCCGGGCCTGCCGGTAGAAGTCGGTGAGATCGCTGAGGCTGAACTCGTCGGTGTCGCCGCTGCTCAGGTCGGCCAGGTGCTCGATGAGCAGGCCGAACTGGGTGCCCCAGTCGCCGAGGTGGTTCGCCCGCACGACGTCGTGGCCGGCCCAGGTGAACAGCCGGGCCAACGCGTCACCGATGACCGTCGAGCGCAGATGGCCGACGTGCAGCTCCTTGGCAACGTTGGGACTGGAGTAGTCGATGACCACCCGCTCACTCGTGATCCCGGGCCGGGAGTCGGGCTCCGCCAGAAGCGACGCGAGCACGTCGTCCAGAACGGTCAGATTGAGAAATCCGGGACCGGAGATCTCGACCTCGGCCAGGCCGGTGAGGTCGGTCGCGGCAACCACCTCGGCGGCGATCTCGCGCGGCGCGCGGCCGAGCCGCCGGGCCAGGGCGAGCGCCGCCCCGGACTGGAAGTCGGCGTGCTGCGACGCCCGCACGGCCGGGTCGACCGGGTCGCCGGCCACGGCTTCGAACGCCACGGCCAGCCGTGCGGCGAGAAGTGTTTCGAGATTCATGATCAAACCCATCGACAGGCGCGGAAGGCGGGTCGACCGGGTCTGCGAGGGGAGAACCGGCGGGATCGACCCGCCGGTGGAGAGCAAGACTCAGCGGCGGTCGTCGGAGCGACGACGTCGCGCGCTGAAGGTCTGCATGGGACAAAGGCTAGCGCACGTTGCAGGATGGGTCGGTGGAGAAAGCGGTGAACGCGTTGTGGGTGGCCGGTGCGGACGGAGTGCTGCGGTTCCCGTCGGGGCGGCTGGTGCGCGGCCGGGGCCTGCGCCGGCCGATGCCGTCCGGGCATCCGCCGACCTTCGGGGTCTATCTGCTGGGTGGGGCGCCGCCCGAGTTCGGGTGGGACAGCCGCTGGATCCGGTGGCCCGACTTCCGGTTGCCGGCTGATCGGGCGTACGCGGTGGAGGTCCTGCGCGAGGCCTGGCAGCGCGCCGCGTCGGAGCGGGTGGAGATCGCCTGCGGCGGCGGCCGGGGCCGGACCGGGACCGCGCTGGCCTGCCTGGCGGTCCTCGACGGGGTGCCTTCGACCGAGGCGGTCACTTTCGTCCGCGAGCATTACCACCCGCGGGCGGTGGAGACGCCGTGGCAGCGCCGTTTCGTCCGCGACCTCTCCGTCTGACGCCCAGAATTTTCGGGCACTGATCAGAAGCGGCCACTACGCTGAGGCAGCACGCCGACGCCCTGGGGGGACTGATGATCGTCGTGGAGCGCACGCTTGCCGTGAAGGCCGCCCCCGGGCTGGTGATCGGCTACCTGACCGACTTCGGCAACACGGCGACGTGGGATCCGGCCGTGCGCCAGGCAACTCGCACGGACACCGGTCCGATCGGGCTCGGGTCGCGCTGGTGCCAGGTCAGCCGCATCTTCGGGATCACCACGGAACTGTCCTACACGCTGGTCGAGGCGGGTCCGGGGCGGCTGGTGTTCCACGGCCGCAACGAAGGTGCCACCTGCGTCGACACGGTGACCGTCCGGCCGGTCGAGGCCGGCAGCGAGGTGACCTACCGGGTCGAACTCGAGATGCACGGCCTGGCCAAGCTGGCCACACCGGTGATCAAGGTGGAGTTCGAGAAGCTCGGCACCGCGGGGGCCGCCGCTCTCACCGAAGCGCTCGACGGTCGCGCCGCCGAGATCCACTTCCCGGCCACCGCCCCGCACCCGACGCTGCCGCCGCTCGGCCAGAAGGCTTGAGGTGCCGGTCCGGTCTCCCCCGTGGCGGCCGGACCGAGCGGGTGTCACGCGCGGGTGGCGACGATCTGCAGGTAGGCCGACGGGATGCGGGCGGTGCCGTCCTCGGCGGTGTTGTAGCGGCCCGCCAGCTCGACCAGGTCGTCGTAGAGGGGCTTGGCACCGTCGGGGCCCAGGGCTTCGAATGCCTTGAGGGTCGGGCCGTAGTGCTCCCGGAAGTAGTCCGCGAAGTGCTCCGGCGAGGTGAAGCGAAAGACGAATTC
>Ga0247737_1000805_pt1 | contig 13080 bp, 12 predicted proteins | sample UWRJL028104C2_FD_180937 | JGI IMG/M metagenome (GOLD analysis project Ga0247737, IMG submission 180937) | Plant litter microbial communities from Arlington Agricultural Research Station in Wisconsin, United States - UWRJ-L028-104C-2 | ecosystem: Environmental > Terrestrial > Plant litter >...
CTCGGTGGCGCCCAGGTAGCCGGCCATCAAGCAGGTTCGCTCCCAGCGCATCGAGTGCGCGAAGATCGCAGCGCCCATGCCCTCCTCACCGAGCCGATGATTGGCGGGTACCCGGCACCCCTCGAACGTCACGGTGCCGGCGGGGCAGTTCCTCAGGCTGTCCTTGTCCATCGGCTCGCCCACCACCACGCCGGGCCTGTCGCGCTCCACGACAAAGACACTAATTCCCAGATGTCCGAAAGCGGGATTCGTCTTGGCGTACACGACGAAGACGTCGGCGATCGGACCGTTGCTGACGAAGGTCTTGACGCCGTCCAGCACGTAGTGGTCGCCGTCGCGGGTGGCACGGGCCTCGAGCGCGTGGACGTCGGAGCCGGCCTGCTCCTCGGTGATGGCGTTGCCCGCGATCCAGTCGCCGCCGTGGAGCCTGGGGAGTACGGACGCCTTGATCTCCGGTGTGCCGAACTCGGCGACCGGCACGGCGCAGGCCAAGAGGTGAGCGGAGGTTCCGAAGACAAGCCCCATGTCCGCATATCCGCGCCCGAAGGCTTCGATCGCCCGGGCGGTGGCAAGCGCGCCGAGTCCTGAGCCCCCGTGGGCCCGGGGTAGGGGAAGCCCTAGCAGCCCCAGATCGGCGCATCGCTGCCACTGCTCGCGGGTGTAGAACCCGTCCGTGCCGCGCGGCCATTGAGCAGTCTGTTTCAAGATGCTGTCGTACAGCTGTTGCGTTTCCAGGTCCCACTCGAAGTTCATCTCGTCTGCTTCCGTGAGGACTCGGGTACGGAATCTGGTGCTCGGTCGGCGCGCGGGTGGGCCGGCCGGCCGGAGGCCGGAGATGCCTCGAGCAAGTCGGACACCAGCCGGCCGATGCTTTCCAGGTTTTGGAAGTTGTCACCGATGACCGCTTCACCGGGAACGTCGACAGCGAACTCCTCCGAGAGGAAGGCGACGAGCTGAAGGATGTTGAGCGAGTCCAGTAGACCCCACTCCAGAAGCGGAGTGGTCGGCTCGATGGAGCCTTCTCCCTTCAGGACTTCCCGGTCGAGAAATGTCTTGATGGCAGGCATGGCGTCGACACTGGTCACGACGTATCTCCGGTGGGTAGTCGGGCGATGCGGTCACTTGCTGAGCTTGGTGGCTGCTTGGTGGAGGTGGTCGAGCAAGTGCTCGGCGGTGGTGTCGTCGATGAGGTCGGTATTTGTGTCGATTGCCAGCTCCCACGCGCCGTCGACCGGGATCGTCTGGATGGTGATCGGGCGGCGGGTACGGCGGGGATGGGTGTGAACGGTGGTCAGGAAGGCGTCCGGGCCGAACGGTCCGCGCGGCAGCGGCTCCTGGAGGACAACCATGACCGGGAACCACTTCGCGGACGGGCGCAGCAGGCGGACCAGTTCGTTGTAAGGGACGGTGGCGTGTTCGAGCGCGCCGACGACGGCTTCCGCGGTGTCGGTGAGCAGATCGTCGCGGTCACCGGTGACGCGGACGGCGACCGGGTTGGCGAAGTAGCCGACGACGTCGTCGAAGGCCCGATCGGCGCGCCCGTCGGAGCCGATGCCCAGCAGCGCGTCCCGGCCGGGGAACACCTGGCGAAGAGCGGCCAGGACCGTGGCGACCAGGGCGCTGACCGGCGGGCCGCCGTGCCGGTTGGCCGCCCGGGTGAGGGCGTCGACCGTACCGGAGTCCAGGCGCAGCGTCTGGTAACGGCTGACCGCCTCGGTCGTGGCCGCGGGGAAGAACGAGGCTGGTGCGGTGGTGAGGATCTGCCGCCAATATTCGAGGTCGGCATCAATCCAGGCTTGTACGTTTCTCTGCTCCCACACGGCGTAGTCGGCATAGTCGAGGGCAGGGGCCGGGCGCGGAGGAAGCCCGGCGAGGACGTCGGCATAGGCGGTGCGCAGGTCCTGCACCAAGATCTGCAGGGAGCGTCCGTCGATCGCTATGTGGTGCGCGGCGACTGCCAGCAGGTGCTCGTCGACGGCGGTTCGACTGATCCAGAAGCGGATCGGGGGATCGGTGTCGAGGCGGAACGTGCCGTCCTGCCGACATCGGTCGGCGAGGGTCTGCGGATCCGGCGCCGGTGCGGTCTCGGTCAGCAGATCGCGAAGGTCGTCGGCGGGGACGAGCTGCGCGACGGGTGTTCCGTCGATCAGGGGATAGATGGTGCGCAGAACATGGTGACGGATCACGACCCGCTGCACCGCGTGATTCAGCGCCTCGACGTCGACCGGCCCGTCGATGCGATAGACCTCCACGACGACGTTGTCGAGGTCGCCAGGGTGCAGATGCTCGCTGACCAGAGAGCGTTGCTGCGCTCGGGTGAGAGGAGCTCGCTCCGCGTCAGCTCCGGTGGAGACCTCCGAGGCGGGCCGTGGCCTGGCAGCGGCCAGGTCGTGCAGCGCCCGCATCGTACGGGCCCGGAAAACGTCGGCCAATCTCACCGTCGTGCCCCACCGCGTGGCCAAGTGCACGGCTAGCCGCAACGCATCGAGCGAGCTCATGCCCGCCTCGAGGAGATCCTCGTCCATCCTCACCGCCGGGCGGCCCAGCAGTTCGCCGACCTCGGTCAGCAGTGAGTGAGTGGAGTCGGGCTGTTCGCGGTCCGCGGTTTGTGCCCTTTCCTGCCGCTGCGATGACGACAGCGCCGAGCGGTCCAGCTTGCCATTGCTGGTCAGTGGCAGATGCTGCAGAACGACGACGGCAGACGGGACCATGTAGGCCGGCAGGCGGCTGCTCAACCACTTGCGCAGCAGGGAGGGAAGACTTTCCGTCTCCGGCTGCCACGGCTGGCGGGCGACGACGTAACCCACCAGGCGCGCGGCGTCGCCGTCGCGTTGGGCGACAACGGCGGAATGCTCGACCGCCTCGTGCTCCTCGAGCGTCGCCTGCACCTCCGCCGGCTCTATGCGGAATCCGTTGACCTTGATCTGATCGTCGACGCGGCCCTCGAAGGCCAGAGTGCCATCGGTGTTCCGGCGCGCGAGGTCTCCTGTGCGATACATCCGCCGGCCGGCGTCGAAGGGGCAAGCGATGAAGCGTTCCGCTGTCAGGTCCGGCCGATTCAAGTAGCCACGTGCAACTCCCGCTCCTCCCAGGTACAGCTCGCCCACAGCGTTTCCGGTAACGGGCCGTAACTCGTCATCGAGGATGAAAGCCTGCGCGCCGGGAAGCGGATCGCCGATAGGTGGGGGGCCGGAGAACAGACCATCGTCGGGCCACGACGTCGCGTAGACGGTCGCCTCGGTCGGACCGTAGATGTTCAACAGCCGGCGGGCGCCGGCACCCTCCTTGATCGCCCGGGCCTGCCGTGCGGACACCGCCTCGCCGCACAACGCGACCGTGTCCGCACGCGCGCGCAACTGGCCTATCACGGCCAGCTGTGCCAGGACCGACGGCACACCGCTGATCACCGTGGGCACCGCCGCGCCGGCCGGCCGTTGAGCAAGAGCAAGCGCGTTCTCGAGCACTTCGACGGTGCCGCCGCACACGAGCGGGCAGAAGAGCTCGAACACCGACACGTCGAAGTTGAGTGAGGTGGTCAGCAGAACGTGGGCCAGACCCTCGGCGCCGAAGTATCCGGCTGCCCACGAAAGCAGATAGGACATGTTCTCGTGACTGATGACAACACCCTTGGGCAGGCCCGTCGAGCCGGAGGTGAACAGCGTGTAGGCGACCTGGCGCCGGTCGACGGCGGCCGCTCGATCGGCATCGGTGGGATCTTCGCTGCTCCAAACCTCCCCGGTCGCTTCGATGTCGCTCGGATCCAGCCGAGGTATGCCGAGTTCCTCGGCGATCGTCGTCGAGGGAACGCCGGAGCCGGTTGCGAGCAAGACCACGGGCCGGGCCTCGCGCAGCATCCGATACGTGCGCGCGCGGGGATAGCAGTCGTCGACGGGCAGATACCCCGACCCGGCCTTGAGTATCGCCAGCACCGTTGTCACGAGGTGGATGTCGCGTGGCCCGGCGAAGGCCACGAGGCGCTCGGGCCGTGCGCCGTGCTGGATCAATCGATGGGCGAGCCGATTCGCCGAGGCGTTCAGCTCCGCGTACGTGAGACTGTTTCGGTTATCCGTGACGGCGATCGCCTGGGGGGTGCGCTTGACCTGCGCCTCGAACAGAACGGCAGCGGTGGGCGCCCCGGCGGCTTCCGCGGGGGAGCCGGGGCCCTCCATCGAGTGTCGCAGTCGGAGCGGTCGCAGGTCTGCCCAGGTGTCGCGGATGAAGTCGGCGCAGGACATCCGATCGGCGGCGCCGAAGGCGATCGCCCAGCCCGGCGGCATCTCGGCGGCGGCCGGCCAGAGTGAGTACTGCCGCTCGTCATTGACCAGGACGACGAATCGTCCGTCAGCGTCATCGAAGGGATTCACCACACCAGCGCTCCGTTCGTCAGCCCGTCCGGGCTCATCACCGGTCTTTTACCGTCGCCCAGCTCTCGACCGCGGCCTGGAGAACGCTCATCCGGCCGGTCGTGAGGGCATCGTGCACGTCCTCCACGCGGTGGGCCAGAATCGCCGCATCGACGTCAATAGATCTATTGGTGCGGGACGTGTACGCGTCCGCGAGCCGCAGGAGCAGGTCGCGCGGCCCGCGGTCGAAATAGCGCATGTCGAAGGTGGGCGCGCCCGTTGCGACGCACGAGAAGTCCCAGACACCGCTGAGCTCGCCGACCGGTTCCCGGAACACCATGTTGCTGGTGTGGAAGTCGTTGTGCAGCAAGACATGCGGCCCGGGCACGGCGCCGGTCACCCAAGTCTTCGCATATCGGTCGGCGAGCTCGGAGATCAGAGCACGATGCTGCGCCGGAACTGCGGACACCCCTTCGGCAACCAGGCGGTGGATCTCCGCATGGTCGACCCGCGGCGTGCTGTCCTGGGGCGCGACCGCGTGTACGGCGACCAGAAAATCGGCTAGGGACGCGGCTAGCCGGTCGCGGCGGTCGGGATCGGCCTGACTGTATGCCTTGGTGTCGAAGGCCGCGCCGACCAGTTTGCGATAGACCATCGCGCGTACCCGCCGGCCGATACGCACCGGCACCGGAATCGAAGCCGGCAGGCGATCACGCAGCCGGCCCAGAATCTCGAGCTCCTCGCGAAAGGGCACGGCCGCGTCGCGGGGGAACCGGATGATCCAGTGATCACGGGTGCACAGAACCACGTTCTCCCAGCCGGTGTCGTCCAGCTGCGCACCCTCGAGGTCGAGTGGCCACCCCTCAGCTTCCGCCGTGGCCAGCAACGTTGCCCGATCCGGGGCGGCGACCACGGCGGACGGCAGCCGATCGGGGAGATGCACCGCCGGTTCGTCGTCGGTCCGGACCGGCGAGGTCATGTGCCACACTCCGGTGGTTCGCTGTGCGTGGGCGGGCGAAGCTCCTCCACCCGCATCGTGAGATCCCGCAGGATCGGATGGTCGAGGAGGACGCGGACCGTCAGGTCGGCGTTCCAGATGCGGCGGGCGTGCAGAACGACCTTCGTGGCGAGCAGAGAATCTCCGCCGAGCTCGAAAAAGTCGTCATCGGGTCCGGGAAGATCAACGTGCAGCACGTCGGCCCAGATTCGTGCCAGCTGCTCGGTGACGGAGTGCTCGGTCAAAACGTCATCCCTTTGGCGATCTCGAGGTCGTGACGTGGAAGAACTCCAGGACGGCGGCGCGCGTGCTCGCGTGTCGCGCGAGGTCCGCTCGTGTGCAGTCCACTCGAACCGCCGGCGCTTTCTCGATGCCCAGCAGCGGGGTCTTCGCCGGGTGGTCCCGGGAGAGCACTCGCAGCGCCGGCCGCGCGAGGGGCGGCTGCTCATCATGGTGCATGGCGACGAGGAAGGTGAGCCATCGGACGTAGACGCCGACGGTGTGTGACATGGCGGCGGCCGTCTCCGCCGCGCCGAACCCGTCGCGCTGCAACGATCGCGTCGCACGCAGACTCAGGTCGCGCCGGATTGCGGTGATCAATTTGGCGGGTTCGGCCAGCTTGGAGGCAATATCGATCAGGGGTGATGTCCGGGTCGTCGGTCCCGAGCCGTCGATCTGCCGGACTATCTCGGCGTACTTGCCGACGATGTCCTGCTCCTCGCTGGCTGCGGGATCGAGGAAGACGACCGGAGCTCCGGTCAGATGGGAGACGGCAACCGCGAGGGGAGACGCGGCACAGTAGGCGACGATACCGTCGATCGGTCTGTCCGGATCTGAGGCGAGCATCAGGGCCTTCGCATACGAAGGCGCGTCGACCGAGTCCGGTGTCGACTGCTCCAGCAAAGGTTGACAGTCGACACCGGCCCGGTCCAGCTCGAGCTGGTCGAGCGACGCCTCGGGACGCCGGCCGGCGAAGTCAAGCAGGATCAAGGCTGTCATCAGTCGTCCTCCCGGCGATCAAGTCAGAGCTGACATCCCACAGCCGAGCGGCATCGGCCGCGGATACCCGATCGGCGACCGGGGCCGGCACGCAATCGACGTAGTAAGGGGATTGAGGAGCCCCGCCTTCCTCGGAGGTCGCCAGCCAGACCAGAGTGTCGGCCCCTCGCCGAGGGCTCTTGTAGACGAGTCGCTCGAAGGGGCGGATGAGCCGGACGAACGGCACGTCGCGGTTCAGGTCCGTGCTCACCGAACCGGGATGAAAGCTGCTGGCCGGGATGCCCGTACGGCGGAGCACCTCGGTGGTGAACAGCACGTTGGCCAGCTTCGAGCGCGCATACGAAGCCGCGCTGCTCCACGACCGCTCCATCGCCATGTCGTCGAAATCAAGGATGCCGTTCTCGTGCTCGTCTGACGCGGTCGTCACGACGCGACCTTGGCACTCCGTTAAGCGCTCGCTCAGCAGCGAGGTCAGGAGCTGATGCGCGAGGTGGTTGACGGCCAAGCCCAGTTCGTGACCGTCGGCAGAGAGACTGCGCTCCCGCGGCTGCACCGCGGCGTTGTTCACCAGTACGTCAATGCGCTTCTCCCGGACGAGGACGGTACGGGCCAGGCGACGCACCTCGTCGAGCCGGCTGAAGTCGGCCTGAATCGGTTCCGGCACGGCACCGCCGCCAGCTGTGGTCCTCAGACGGCGATGGACGTCGTCCAGCTTCGCCGCGGACCGGCCGGTGATCACTACCCGATGGCCCGCCTGGGCGAGCCGGATCGCCGCGCCGGCGCCGATACCACCGCTCGAGCCGGTGACCAAAATAGTGGCCATGCTCAGGTCTCCTGTTCAAGTCGAGGGTTTCCGAGCAGGCCGTGCACCTCTTCGTCGAGAAGTCCGTTGGTGTAGATGGCACCGCCCAGGTCGAGCCGTTGCCCGCCGGAGGGGTCGGTGAACCGCCCGCCGGCCTCCATGACCAGAAGGGTTGCCGGTGCTATGTCCCAGGGATCGCCGGCGTCGTCCACCACGGCGTCGATGCGGCCCTCGATCAAGGCCGCGACCACGGACAACTTGTCGTCGACCCAGGTTGCCCGGGCGCCGAGCAGGTTCCTGACCGGTGACCCGGTCTCGAGCAATCCCCCGACCCGTGCGCGGTGCAGCTGCGCAACGGCAGAGACGTGCAGCGGCCTGTTTCCCGGCGCCGACGTATTGGTCCAGGCACGCTGGCCCGCCGCTGCCCACCACCGCCGACGCGCTCGCGGGCGGGTGATGACCGCGACGAGCACCCTGCCACGGTCGCTCAACGCGATGTGTGTGCCATAGCAAGAGCCGCCGGCGACGAAGTCTGCGGTGCCGTCGATGGGGTCGAGGATCCAGTCTCGGCCGCTCGTGCCCTCGATGGCGCCGCTCTCCTCGGCCAGGATCCCGTCCGCGGGTCTCTCGAAGGCCAACCGAGCGATCATCGCTCGCTCGATCGCCAGATCGGCCTCGGTCACCAGACTCCGATCCGCTTTGCGCCAGTGCCGGACGGCTCCGGCCGCGGCCAGAGACCGATCGTCGGCGTAGGCGGACAGCCGCAGCGCCAGCTCCAGGTCCGAACTCACGGCTCACCGTTCGGTGTGGACCCGGACGTCGCGGCGAGCCTGTGAGCGGCCATCAACCGGCCGAGCTCGCCGGCCGGGCAACCCGCCTCGGCGTCCCGCAAGCGATCGACGACTCGCTCCTGGACCGCCTCGTCCTTCTCCTGGCTGAGCTTGAACATGGCCTCAGCCGCGACGACTCGGAACGTGAAAGCTCCCACGCCCGATACGATCGATCGGAAATAGTCGAGGGATCCGGTCTGGTCCCAGCCCTGGCCGAATCTGGCCTCGAGGAGCTCGGCCGTTCGCCGCACCACACGGAGACTTTCCTCGCCTGCGGCCAGCTCGGTGACCTCCCCGGTCAGGTGGACGGAGACGAAATCCCATGTGGGCGCCGCGGCCGGCGCATGATAGTCGACCGGACTGATGTAGCTGTTCGGACCGGTGAACACGGCCTTCGCCTTCGTGTTGCGGGTGATCGCGGCCCAGTGGGGGTTCGCGCGGTTCAAGTGGCCCCAGAGCACCGACCCCACGAGTCCGGACGGCGCCACGTCATGCGGAATCATCGGCAGATGGGTCGCGTACGGTGCGTCGGGACCGTTGCTGACCAGCAGTGCAAGGGGATGTGCCTGGATGACCAGCCAGATGCGGTCCGGGTCGGACTCGCTGTAGATGGGCGGCACGAACATGGCTGCTCCTTCGGCCGGAGTGAGCGCTGCTAGAGAACGTGGTCGGCGATGGATCTGGTGATTTCGCCCGCACGCACCGCCATGGTCGACAGCAGGCTGGCCGTGAGCCCGTGCGTGTGTTCGGCGGCGGCGCCGTGCACATAGAGACCGAACTGGAGGGCGTCCGAGGTGATCACCTGATAGTCGCGGCCGAGCACGAGCCGGCCCTGGTCATCCCGTTTGCAGTGCACACCGAGATCGCCCAGCACGTCCATGGGGTCGTTGGCTCGATAACCGGTGGCGTAGATCAGCACATCCGCCCGAAGCCGGTCCACCCGCGAATCCGGCAGGAATTCGATGTCGATGTCGACGCCCTCGCCGGCCTCCTCGGCGCGCACGACCCGCGAGACGTGGTGCACCTGCAGCCGTGGGTTGCCGTCGAGCTTCTCCTGGTAGGCAATGCCGTAAAGATCACGGCTTAGGTCCAGGTCGACGACACCGTAGTTCGTCCCGGCGTGGTAACCGAGGAGACTTTCCTTGACCTGTTCCGGAGCTTGCCAAAACTCGTCGACCGCGGCGGGATCGAAGATCTTGTTCACGAAGGGGCTGTCGTCCGCGACGCTGTAGCCGTAGCGCGAGAAGACAGCATGCACCGTCGCTTCCGGGTATTTTCGGTGCAGGTGGCCCACTACCTCGGCGCTGCTCTGCCCGGCTCCGACGACGACGAACGACGCCCGGCCGACGGGGCCCAGCTCCCGCAACCGGGCGAGCAGGCCTGAGCTGTGCCAGACTCGGGCGGAGGTCTTCACGCCAGCCGGTAAATGGGGACTCATTCCTGTGCCGACTATCAGATTGCGGCTGCGCAGAATGCGTTCCCGGCCGTCCGCCTCGACTTTCACGTCCAGGGTTTCGGCAACCCCTTCACGAAATACCGGTTCGATAGCGAGAACGCGCGCGCCGTACTGCACGGCATCGCTCAGCTTGTCTGCCGCCCATCGTAGATAGCAATGGAAGTCCTTGCGGTACGGCATAAGCGCTGCGTTATTGATGAAATCTGCCAGCCGACCATGTTCATGCAGGTAGGCGACGAAGGAAAATGGGCTGGTGGGATTACGCATGGTGACCAAGTCCTTGAGGAAGGAAACTTGCATCGATGCGCCGTCAATGAGCATGTCAGAGTGCCACCCGAACTGGGATTCTTTTTCGATGAACATCGAGCTAGCGCCCAAGCTGGTGCCCTTGACCTGCTGAAACTCCCTCAGTGCGATGGCTAGAGAGAGGTTGGCCGGCCCAAAGCCGATGCCCACCACTTCATGCTTCTCCACGGCATCGCAAAATTTATCCTCTATCAAATCGCCCACCTTCCGTTGGGTCGGAAGTCGACAACATGCCCCCGTCCAACATTTTGATCGTCTGGTTCGTCCGGCGCAACCCCACAGCGCTGATTTGCATCAAGACACAGTCGTTGCTCGATCTGATGAACTGTGATAGGAAGGTCACTGGAGTCGATCATCGAGGAGTCATGTGAGTCTCGTCGACGTGCATAACGAGTGGGATCCGCTCGAAGAAGTTATTGTCGGAACCGCCGTCGGTGCGCGCCTACCGCAACCCGATTTCGGACTCTATGCACTTGAGTACGCTGACCTGGAGAGCCCTCAACATATCCCGACGGGTGCCATTGACCCTCGGGTGATCGCGGAGACCGAGCAGGAGCTGGAAAATCTTTGCTCCGAGTTGACCAGGCTGGGCATCGTCGTTCGGAGACCCGAGCCGCGAGATCTGGCCGCGGTGGTCTCGACGCCACAGTGGTCGAGCGACGGCTTCTATGACTACTGCCCCCGCGACGGCTTCCTGACCGTCGGCGACACCATCATCGAGACCCCGATGGTGCTCCGTTCACGATTCCTGGAGGGCATGGCCTACCGCCGGCTCTTCCTGGAATACCTGGACAGCGGTGCTCGATGGCTGTCGGCGCCCAAGCCGGTGCTGCCGGACGAGATGTTCGACCCTCGGGCGGATATGGGCAGCCGGCTGGGTAACCTCGAGCCGGCATTCGACGCGGCCAACGTCCTGCGGCTCGGCACCGACCTCCTCTACCTGTTGTCCGACAGCGGCAACGAACGGGGTCTGCGCTGGCTGCAATCCACTGTCGGGGACGCCTACACGGTGCACGCGTGTGCGGACATCTATGCGTCGACCCATGTGGACTCTACGATCGTGCCGCTGCGGCCGGGCCTGGTCCTGCTGAACCCCGAGCGGATCAACGACCGCAACATGCCGGACGTGCTTCGCAGCTGGGATCACATCTGGGCGCCCGAGATGGTGGACATCGGCTGTACAGGCCGGCCGCACGCTTCGACCTGGATCGGGATGAACCTGCTCATGCTGCGCCCTGACCTGGCCGTGGCCGACGCGCGCCAGCCCGAGTTGCTGCGGCTGCTGGAGAAAAACGGAATCGACGTGCTGCCGATGACACTGACCCATGCGCGAACGCTGGGCGGGGGCTTCCACTGCGTCTCCCTCGACGTCCGCCGGAGAGGCGAGCTGGAGACCTACCGCTGAGTGATGAACGGGGAGGAAGCGTGCTGCACCAAGGCAGTGCCGCCGTGCCTGCGGAGTGCTCGATAGCAATCGTTGGTGGAGGACTGGCCGGTCTGGAGCTGGCGAGTGCGCTCGCCGCCCACGGAGTCGGCGACGTGCTGGTGCTGGAGGCAGGTGAGGCCCGCGAGACCAGGCATGTCAATGTCGCCCGGAACCCTGACGCTGCGGCCCGGGCCTGGTTGCAGCCGGAGACCGACGACGCCTTCAGGCGGCCGTGGACGTCGGAGAACCCGCCGCACTACATCGGCGCGGCCGGCCTGCGACAGCGGCTCGGCGGCCGGTCGCTCTACTGGTACGGAGTCGTCCTTCCGATCGAGCCCTGGGCGCTGGCCGCCTGGCCGGCCGAGGTTAGGCACGACCTCGCCGTGTCGTGGCGCGGCGGTCCGTCGTTGTACGAGCGCGCCGGCTCGGCCCTGCAGCGATGGGGCGGGGACAGCACGAGCGCGGCGACGGTTCAATCGGTCGCCGGGCTGGACCTGAGACCTACGCCCGAGGCCATCCGCCGAGTGCCGGACGACTCGGGACGCTGGTACGCGTACTCGCCGTTGGACCTTTGGCGTGATCCCACACGCGGCGGGCGGCTCGAAGGGCCGGACGGGTGCCGGATCGTCACCGGCGTCGAGGTGCTCGAAGTCGTACAGGACGATTCCGGCTGTCGCGGAGTCCGGTTCCTCGACAGAGCGTCCGGCGTCTGTGGCGAGGTGCGAGCGGCCGAAGTCGTGCTGTCCGCAGGCACACTCGAGAGCTCGCGGCTCGCGGTGCAGGCTCTCACGGCCCGGGGCGCTCTGGAGCAACCGCGGCTCTCCGGGCTGAATGACCACCTCGTGCAAGGCTTCTTCGCGCGGTTCGGGGGAGCCACCGCGGCCGAGCTGCTCGAGCGGATCCCGCCGGGCAATTACTTCGCCGCCTGTGGCGGCCGGTCGAACGTCTACGCCGAGACCGTCGTTGCCCGGTCCGGCGAAGTGATTCTCGATGTCAGGTGCAGTGGCGAGCAACTGCCCTCGGCGGAATGCTATGTGGAGTGTGATCCGGTGCCGGGTGCCATGTGGCCGTACCGGGTCCATGCCTCGCTGGCGGCAGCCGATCGCGAGGTGCTTGCCGTTCAGCAGCAGGTCCTGTGCCGGATCTGGGCTGATCTCGCGCCGGGCGGTCCGGCCCCGCGGTTCGGGGACTTCGATGCGCCGAAGCGTACCAACGAGGCCGTATTGCCGGAGTTCATGGCGGCGGCACCGACCGGCACGGCGATGACATGGTCGAGTCATCTCGGCTCCGAGGACCACGAGGGCGGCACGCTGCCTCTCGGCGGTCTGCTGACCGCGCGGCACGAATTCGCCGCGCTGCCCCACCTTCATGCCACCGGCCCGGCGACCTTTCCCCGGGCCGGCGCGGCCAATCCAGGCCTGACCGTGCTCGCGCTGACGCATCGGCTGGCCGCGCTTCTGGCCGGGGCGGATCCCCCGGCTGTCTATCGAGACGCGCGGCGGGGCAGTCCTACCGACCGGAATCCATCAGTGGAAGTGGGACCCGCATGAGTGTAGAGACAGCACCTTCCAAACAGGTGTGGAGCGTTCGCGATGTGGTCTTCGGCGACGTCCGCTATCCGTACTATCTGGGACAGGATTGCCTCGATCGAATCGCCTGGCATCTCGGGCGATGTGACCCGGACAGATTCCTGGTCATCAGCGACGAGACGGTGCTCGGGTTGCACGGCGACCGCTTCATCAGCGAGCTTTCCCGATTCGCGCCGGTGACCCCCTTCGGCATGCCGGCCGGCGAGGGCATCAAGACGGCCGGCGCGCTGGTAAGCCATCTCGAAGGCGCCATCGCGGCCGGCGCGTCGCGGCGATCCGTGGTGGTGGCCTTCGGCGGCGGAGTTCCGGGAAATCTGGCCGGGCTGGTAGCG
>Ga0247737_1000806_pt1 | contig 13077 bp, 14 predicted proteins | sample UWRJL028104C2_FD_180937 | JGI IMG/M metagenome (GOLD analysis project Ga0247737, IMG submission 180937) | Plant litter microbial communities from Arlington Agricultural Research Station in Wisconsin, United States - UWRJ-L028-104C-2 | ecosystem: Environmental > Terrestrial > Plant litter >...
TGAATAATGTTGGCCAATCGTATAGTTTGTCCAGAAGGTCTATTAAGGATCCAGTTCGATCGAGGCTTGACTGATGACTAATAGTTCTGCCAGTTGCGTGTTGAGAGAGGTGATACGAGAAATAGGGACGGTCCGAGTCGTCAGACGCCTGTCTGATTGAAGAATCTGATCGTAGGGTTAGATACACAACCCTCTTCAAAGCAATACAATTACATTCGGGAATGTATCCCAGGTCCCAGTCCAGTCCAGACTTGTCTACACCCGTCGCCCGATGTACGAATATCACTGTTACTTGGTCACTAGACAGAGTGGGCTGTATGGGATTTGACCATCAGATTCTCATCATAGGCACGTGCCAGTAACGCCACTAAAATCGGGACCCGCGCGTGAGTCTAGGCTATCGTTGATATTGAACATTGCTGTAGGAAACGCGCCCTGGCCTGGTCCCACTCCTACTTGTGGTGTTTTCCGTCGATTGTCAAGCCGACCTTTAAACGTCACCGCTTGGTCCCTGCACTGGTTGATCAGCGTATGTAGACACAAACCTTATAAGTAGTGTTACATGCTTACAGCATTTTCTCACCGACACGCTCTAAACTGGTGTTCAGATCAGTATCGAATCACGGAGATGAAGGACCTCCGGCAGAGCGCCATCTCGGAAGCAAATCTAGCTGACTATTTAGCTCTTTTGTATGTTTTATTCCATATGGACCTTGCTCTCTGCCTTGGAAACTACACGGTAAGGCCCTGGGTCGCATGAGGTATACATTACGTAGTTATCCCAATGGTATACCGGTCCCTAGTAAACCCGGTTGGAACGTAACAATACTATCATTGACCCACACATCGACCAGACCCACCTTTCGACCAAGCACGTCATGGACCAATCAGATCGCTCCATTTTCACAGGTCGCGGATCACGCTGTCACGCTTGCCTGCCAAAATGTGTGACTGGTCGAAAGGTGGGTCGTCGATGTGTGGGTCGGTGTTAGTACACCTAATCGAACGCACCGGGGTCCAGACCCGCTCTAATTTGAGTATGACTATGCCTGTTCTCTCCGAAGCGGGAGAGGCTTGCGTGATGCACCGAGCTAGTACTACTTCTCAAAATATTTTCGTGAGAGAAGTAGATAGAATTAGGTTGGGTGCTTCACGTCGGTTCTAGTATGATGATTACAATTTTCTTTGATCATATCGCTTCGCCATGTCTCCATACTTAGGTCTTCGACGTTGAAGATTGACACATGCTGTCGAGCGCTTCCACTTGTTTAACGTCTACAATACCAATTTATGTTCTTTGCCTGCTTCTGCTAGCCCGAGGCCGAAGTCAATAGGAAATAAATTATATATTCGCCAAGTGCCGTCTATTTGAAATTTATTTGTACTTGGTACACCCCAAATTTGATTTCGATATCTCCTTCAACTCTGATTGACTTTAAAAGAAAACAGTTTTGCCCTCTTCATAATCCGAGTTGTCCGATTTTAGTCGCCCCCCGAAAGTGTACGACGCTCAAATCTAACTTTATCTTACCTTGTGGCCGAGTCGGACCTTCATTCAACGTTTGTGAGATCTCCGAGGACTGGAGTCTGATCTTTATGAAACCTCCAATGACTATTAAATGACCTTCATCTGAGTGATATACGACCATAAATGACTATAGCACGACTATATATGCTCAGATAGTGACTTTTCGTGGCCTAGGACTGGCTATTGGCACTGGCAGGCGTACCCATTTCATATAACGATGAACACTTCCGCAAGTTCGTATTTCGTTCAGCTAAGCTCAGCGCCAGTGCTCTGGCTCAATCACTCCCGACTTGAACGTCCTTCGAATTCGTCTAGACCTCCTACCGATGCCGACGCCGACGCCGAAACCAATAGGTTCAATTCAATTCAATTAAGATTAAGCGCCAGACCATCTATCTATTTATAGCCCAATGCTACGATACAGGATCTATGGGGGTGTCAGTGGGTGTCGAGCCGTGAACGTTCCTAACTCATGGTCGAATTCCGGCACTCTAGTGAAGATATCCTGATGAGTTGGTGTTTAGCGCCAGCGTAAAACTCCAAGCTCACAAAGTTCTAACTGTGAAATTCCCTCGTGGCTTTTTATCAAGCTTGAAAGCTTGAAGGCCAAAGAGACCTCTCTCTTCCAATTTAGCGCAGGCATTTGAGCTAGTTGAGGTGAATGCGGTGGTGAAGCGCCACTCAAAGGACCTGGCTAAGACAAAGTTTTGAAGAATTGAAGTGAAGTGAACCGTGTGTGCGCGTTCAGTAGCTATACAGTCTATACTATTGCTCGTATTTGCTTCGAGGGCTAGAGCTTTCGTACTGATGACTATATAGTTAGACCAGAATAGGTGCGGAATGAGGCAAAAATAAGATTTACTCCGAGCTCACGTCAATGAGAGCTTGCTTACGCGAATGACGCTGGTACAACGTTTTGCGTCCTCGGACTGTCTATACAGGGTTAACTCAAGAGATGATAAATTCACACACGGGACGGAGACCTATGGAAAGCTGAGGGTGAAAGGGGAGGGTAGCTAGGTTTGAGATGTGTTGTAATATGGTATATGGTATCTGGATGTGGTTGGGGGGTGGACCGTCAATGGGGAGGACGAGAATGAGAATGAGAATGAGGAGGGGCGAGGCCGTTCGTAGGAGAAACGGAGGAATAATGTAGGTGACACATAGGAGGGTGGACGGAGGCGAGGGGTGTACAAATGGAACCGATGCCGGTGGACTGGTGAGGGAAGATGAGTGGAAGGTATGCTCCTGACGAGGGTGATGGGGTTCAACGAGATATGATATATTGATATTGGGTGATTTGATCCGTTCCCCACTGGCGCGCGCTTGTGATTGGGCGATGATCCATTCGTTGTCCCGTCATCGTCCCGGGCTGGGTGCGCAGGGCAGGACAGGTTCACGTCGAGGAGGCTTGAAGGACGGAACTTACTACTTACTAGCAATGTACACGTGACAAGTAACGGCCTCATCCGAGTCAGAGTTACCGTCAACGAACGTTCTCGTTCACTATGATAAACCTCGTACAAGCTAATGCTCTCAACGCAATCGAACCATTATACCGCCCCGAAACACCTGGATGATAGTAATGTCGCTTACCAAAGCGGGCCCATGGCGGGTATACAGCGAACTGCCCACTGCCCAGGACGGGGCCCGGGTGTCATGTGTACCATTCCAGCAGGCCTACTCTTGGTGCAAGAAGCAAATAAGAAGACTAGAAATCCCCCGTGAAAGTCAATTTCCTGGATGGGCCGGGCAAAATCTATTTGAGTGCTCAGTGGATTTGGACTTCTGGACTTCTTGATTCAACGTCGCCAAGCAGCAGGTATCATACCTCAATCGGCGTATGGGTGGAATGAGCTTGGGGTATAAAATATCACCTTGTGGGGTGGAGCTAATTATCACCCAGGATAATATCCAAGTTATAACCCGCTGGGCTTAGACGCCAACTTGAACCTCTTATTCAAACTCGTGGTTTCGATGGTGAACGCGACCACTGCAGCCTTACCTGCTGGAGCACTAGGTGCTGTCAGCCCCTACTTGACCGCCTCTCTGGTTGGAGTTGCCCTCCCTCTGCTTCTGTTTTTCTCTCTGCGGTCCACTTCCAATGGCAAAGTCCTTGACTTGGGCGGGATACCGGTTCTCACAGCCTGGACATTCTTCTCTAAACGCTTCGACTTCATCCAAAGCAACTTCAAGAGGTCCGGCGGTACAATTTTCAGGTTCAGAGTTCTTCAGGTAGGTATCATATTCACTGAACCGTATTCAAATAGTATCTAAGACTTATAATTTCTCTTTTGCCCGCAGCATCGCATCGTAGCACTCACCGGACAAGAAGCCCGAAAGGTGTTCTTCAACGAGGCCGCGTTAGATTTCAACGAAGGCTACAAGATCCTGATGGACGGTACGCCGCGTTTGGAAAATATTGACAAGCAGACCGAGAGCAGGCCCAACAATGCCGAGTTTTTGAGACGCCTGTTGCTTATAATGCGCAAGGACGCTATCGCGGAGAGTGAGTGGCATGATTACGCCTCATGTTTTCTCTCTCAGAACATTCTTTCTGACACTACGATTACTTTCATCCAGGACTTGCTTCTCTCACCGAGGATGTCAACCGTCGCATGCTAAGCTGGGGAAGGGAAGGCCAGATCAACCCTTTCAAAGAAGTATACGATGTGCGTCGGTTCAAACGTTATACACCTACATCACATACTTACGCTGATCAATCTCAGCTCGTTTTCCAAATGACGGTCCGAATGGCCACCTGCGAGGAACTAGCCAAAAACCCCGCTGCCATTGAAGAGCTCACGCAACACTACTGGAATTTAGAGAAGAGTGCCACTCCGGTCGCACTTTTGCTGCCGTGGTTCAATGGCCCTGCTAAGAAGCTGAACAAGTCATCGACGACGGGGCTTTATAATCTTCTCCTCAAATACGTGGAGGATAAGAGGAAAGGCTCGAGTGCACAGGATCCAATCGATATTTTTATTCAGGATGGGATGTCGGATGAGGTTATCATTGGTGTGAGTATTTGATTTGTCAATGCCTTGGTGGTCCTATGAAGTTGAGTTGGTTTCTTCAGACTATCATGGGGATAATATTCGCCGGAGTTATCAACACAGGCGTGAACTGTGCGTATTCTCATTCTCGTCTTCAAATCATTACCCACCTGAACCACCAATCCCAATATCACAGCATGCTGGGCCCTCTTGTACCTAGACGCGAACCCCGTCTGGAAATCCAAAGCCATCAACGAACTCACCGCCTTCCTCGCTGCACACACCGACCCGACCTCTCCAGCCCCCTTCCACAAACAACTCGCTTCCATCTCCCTCACCGCCTGGGAGAATGAGCTTCCCGTCCTCGAGCTCATCATCCGCGAAACACTCCGTCTCAGCCTATCCCTCACCGCACTGCGTCGGAACGTGAAGAAGGAGATCAAGATTAACGATGTCACGATCAAGCCGGGCGATTTCTTGTCGTATACGATGTATGATACGCATATGAATCCGGAGATCTATAGCGATCCGGAGAAGTTTGATCCGTCGAGGTATGAGGAGGGGCGGGAGGAGGATAAGAAGCAAACTTTCGCATATTTGGCGTGGGGTGTTGGTATGTGGACGCTTGACGCATTGTCCTGCGCTATTAGCTTATGCTTATAATTTTCTCAGGTCGCCACCCATGCGCAGGCGTGAAAGTTGCGAAGCTGGAGATAAAACTCATCCTGGCGATGCTGTTGATCGGGTACGACTATACCCTCGTAGATGGGTCTGGGAACTACCCCAAAACACTCCCTAAACCCGATAGGAACGATATACAACAAGTAAGCCATAGCGTTAGAGATCAAGAGACGAACCTCATCCTATTTCCCTATTCTCTCCGTGACTTAGGCGCGTCCGCTAGGCGAAACAGTTTATATCAAGTTCAAGCGGGTTAGAGATTGATTGGATTTGGCCTCTTTTGCCGTGGATTACAGACAGGGATTGTATTTGTAACAGTGGGCATTCAAATTGTTTCTAAAGTTGTGTGGTTTCTGAGTTTCTCCTGGGTTTGTATACATACATCCTGACATGTGACCAATGAGATAGTGTAAACTCAAATCGTACAGCCACATTTTGGCCAGGAAACCAAAACTCTGCCAAAAACGGTGGTTTGGCTTTACAAACTGAACGTTGAGGTTCTATTTGGGGGTGCAGTGGGTTGGTGCTTCTGGCCTTCTTGATTCAACATCGCCAAGCAGCAGGTCGTACTCTAGAAGATTCCCTCAATCGGCGTATGGGTATAACACCTTGGGTGGAGCCAACTGGCAATACCTAAGTCGTAAACCATTGGGCCCAACAGCTTGAACCTCTCATCCGTTGTTCTGATGGACGCAACCACTACACCCGCAGTAGTAGGCGGCCTTTATTTGACCGCATCTTTGGTTGGGATTGTCATCCCTCTGCTTTTGTTCTTCTCTCTGCGGTCCACTTCCAATGGCAAGGTCCTTGACTTGGGCGGGATACCTGTTCTTACAGCCTGGAATTTCTTCGTCAAACGCTTTGATTTCATTCAAAGCAACTTCAAGAGATCCGGCGGGACAATTTTCAGGTTCAGAGTTCTTCAGGTACATACCCTATCTCCTGGGCCGGGTTCTAATGATATCTGATAAATCTTCTCTTACTTGAAGCACCGCATTGTAGCGCTCGCTGGACAAGAAGCCCGAAATATATTCTTCAACGAGGCTGCATTGGATTTATATGAAGGCTATAAGATTCTGATGGGCGGTGCGCCACGTTTGGAAAACATTGATAAGCAAATCGAGAGCAGGCCTACCAATGCCGAGTTTTTAAGACGCCTGTTGCTTATAATGCACAAGGGTGCTATCGCGGAGAGTGAGTCGTATAATTACACCTTGTGTTTTATCTCTCTCAGAGTGTCTTTTTCGACACTGCGATTACTTTCGTTTAGAACATCCTTCGCTCACGGAGGACGTTAACCGTCGCATGCTAAGCTGGGGACGCGAAGGCCGGATCAACCCTTTCAAAGAGGTGTACGAGGTGTGTCACTGTAGATATGGCACATCCACATTATATGCTGACGCAGACTAATCCCAGCTCGTTTTCCAAATGACTGTCCGAATGGCCACATGCAGTGAACTAGCCGAAGACCCCAGTGCCATTGCAGAGCTCACGGAGCACTACTCAAATTTAGAGAAGAGCGCCACCCCAGTCGCGCTTTTACTACCGTGGTTCAATGGCCCCGCGAAGAGGCTGAACAAGCAATCGATGACCGGGCTTTACAGTCTCCTCCTGAAGTACGTGGAGGATAAGAGGAAAGGCTCGATCGCACAAGATCCAATCGATATCTTTATTCAGGATGGGATGTCGAATGAGGTGATCATTGATGTAAGTTTTTGAAATTTCAATGCCACTGGTCCCCATGAACTTCAATTGGTTTCCTCAGACGATCATGGGGATAATCTTCTCTGGGGTATTCAATACAAGCGTGAACTGTGCGTATGCTCGTCCTCAAAAATCCGCCTATCTTAACCAGCGATGCCAATATTCCAGCCTGCTGGGCCCTCCTGCACCTCGGCGCGGACCTCGTCTGGAAATCCAAAGCTATCAACGAACTCACCGCCTTCCTCACCGCACACACTGACCCGACCTCTCCAGCGCCTTTCCACAAACAGCTCGCTTCCATCTCCCTCACTGCATGGGAAAACGAGCTTCCCGTCCTCGAGCTCATCATCCGCGAAACAATCCGTCTTAGCCTATCCATTACCGCACTCCGTCGGAACGTGAAGAAGGAAATCAAGATTAACGATGTAATAATCAAGCCGGGCGATTTCTTGGCGTATACAATCTATGATACGCACATGGATCCAGAGATCTATAGCGATCCGGAGAGATTTGATCCTTCGAGGTATAAGGAGGGACGTCAGGAGGATAAGAAGCAAACTTTCGCTTATCTAGGGTGGGGTGCTGGTAGGTGGTCTAATGATCTCTCCTGCAACGTTCCCTTGTGCTTATAATTCTCATTTGAAAATCCTAGGTCGCCACCCATGCGCAGGCGTGAAAGTTGCGAAGCTGCAGATGAAACTCATCCTAGCGATGCTGTTAATCGGGTATGACTATACTCTTGTGGATGGGTCTGGAAACTACCCCAAGACATTCCCCAAACCAGATAGGAATGATATACGACAAGTAAGCCACAAAGTTATGGACTTGGAGATCATGCTCATTACTCATGCCACTCCTCTATTCTCACCGTAATTTAGGCACGTCCGCTTGGCGAACCAGTTTATCTAAGTTCAAGCGGGTTAAGGATTGATTCAATTTGGTCTCTTTCACCGTGACTTATAAAAAGGGATTGTACTTGTAACAGTGGACATTCAAATTCTTTCTAAAATGGGTGATCTCTCCTGGGCTTATGTGCACCTGACAAATAAATAGCGCATTGAATATATTCATTCGTCTATACTATCTATCTTCAGCGAGAACCTCTCAATCATGATGCGCCTTGAAAGCGCTTTGGTCCAAAGTCGAGTCCTTCTGTACACATAATTAAATAGGCAAGCGCTTTCTCCGGCTACAACTCCGGCTTGAGAGTCATGATTGACTCGCTTAGGCTGTTAGGCGCCCGTAGCTCTGATCGAGGGTCAATGACACGGGAATTCACTTGCTGAGTTACCTCCTCTTACGAGTATATGATTACTTCTATCCAATGTGCCCACCACGTGCTTAGGGTGAGCAATGAAATAAAGATGAGTGAGGGTGATATTTATCTTCCAGACAGTCGTAGTATTAGCTACATCTGAGGATCTTATCCCAAGGCTCTAAGCCGAAACAGATTGGTAAGTGCGCCCACTCGCCTGGCCTGGTTCATGACTCTCTTCAATTGCAATCTTGCAACCGTTACAAAAGTGCGAAAAATGTGTGGGATTCTTGAGGACCGTGTATGCACATCGGGAATCCTACCACAGAAACTCACGAATACAAATCGTCTATATAACAGGGCTCAACATCGTCGACTCCCACAACACAGTGTATGGATTATAAATCCGTCACTCTTAAACATATCGTTAATTTCTTCACGTAATCCTCATGCTTCGTCTGTCCTGCCCGGCTTTACCTGCATCCATACCCCAACCAAGAAGGCAGCTGCAGCCCCCACACCCGAGCAGCAGGTACCGGTGGTCGGTGACCTTGCCTCGCGACACAAGACCCAGGATGTTATAAGCGCTCGAGAGTCCGAGACAGATGCTCGCTGATAGTGCCTGGTATCTTTAAAAAAAACTCAAACCAAGCGGAGCCGAGTTGCCCAGTAGAACTGTATTTCTTTAATAAAAGTCGTTCTTTGAGCTGTAGTTAAGTGCAGGCCGACCGACATCCAGAATCAAGAGCGGGCTGCGGCGGTCTGCTGGATCAGGACCGCACAAGATCGCACAGTGACTACTTGGTGTGCAGTGGTCGGGTCGCCACGGAGCTCGTTTTTTTGTTTCGGCGACAGTGAAAGTCTGCCGCTGTGCTGAGCGCCGAGCTGATCGACGTTGCTGGCCTCAATATCTCTCATAAAAAGATTACCTATATATCCTATACCTCGTCGAAGCCAGTGAGTGCATGAGGAGGTGGAGAACGGGGAAGAGCGTGTCAAATATAACCATTCCTATATTCATATCCCCTCAGTAAGAAATCGCTGATTATGATACGCACTGGCATTACAAGCGCATTGCTCCAACGTTTCATACATTGTACATCGTATCTGCAAGGAGACGAGAGGGACTCACTGTACAACGGAGGAAGAGCGCGTTGAATTTATCTATAACACCTATCAACCTTGAAGGAGCTCGAGAGGCACGCGCCCCGCGGTTGGTAAGGCATGACTCTGATGCGCCTGAAGGTGCAAACAGCTCAGGCTTCGCGACCGGTGTCACTAGGCGGCGATTATCGGACGACGAATTCGTCCACAGAGCTTTACATCGACAAGTCTATCTCGTGTACGTGTATTTCCCAGCAGGCAGATATTCAAGTCGATTTTTAGTATCAGGCATTCGTGAGGCTTGGGCTAGCGCCACAGCCTGAGCTTGAACGCCACTGGAATTAGAATATGTAACTACATTGTCAAATTTGGTTAGTAGGCGCGCATCGGGGTCACGCGACTACATGGCCGACTTCAGTATTAGATGGCTGTTATAGTCAAGGTCGTACTCTGCTGTATTACTGTTAATACAAGCAATCCACAAGAGCCTTCGACTGCCTAGGTCTTGACTCACCCTTTCATCCATCTGGACCAATTGATGGATCGTCAGACGTCGAGATCACCCTTAGCCTACAGGGGTGCTTGGCCAGTATCAGAACACCAGCTTGGCATTAGCCTGAGCGTTCAGCTCATGATCAATGTGGACTAGGCTTTGAATTCAAGTTGATAGAAATTTTGGATTTGAACTAAAGCAACCATGATGGATTTCAGACTGTTTAGCTATCGCGATCATAATTTCAGCTGGCCATGGTAATTACAATGGCGCGTATAAAGCGTATCAGTAACTTATAACTACATTGTGAGTCGTTCGACCTCGTTCGACGCGCTCTTCCTCCACACCCTCGTATGCAGATGACGACGAGGCAATCAAATTGCACGTAATTCACCGACCGACCGACAGCATCATTAGGCACCATTGCGCCTGTAAAGCGTATCAGTACTTTAGGCCTAGATGTATTGCAATTATGTGGATTTCGGCCCTCATAGGCCTCACTATTGACGAGCATCTTCAACCTTATACCTTATAGCTACACCCCCCACATTCGTCGATATTCTTCATATGATCCTCACCACTTGCAGGCTCCAGCAGCTCTGCGTACATCCGGAATTTCACCGCCCTCAAAGGCCCTCGACGTGCAATTGCAAGCGAATCACTGGTGCTGGCAGTTGATGTGACGTTTTGTGATGGAAAATCATGATTCCGCCCTCGGTCCCTGGCGCTTCCAAGCTCGAGCCGTGAACGCGATAAGCAGACAATTGCGATAAATAATAATAATAATAAATGGTCATTGTTCATTGTGCAGGATAAATGTCAAGAGGTATGGTCCGTGGTGGGAGTCGGGTTTTTGGCCTTTGACGTGGAGGGGTGAGGGAACGAGGGGAACGAGGAGGGCCTCCAGGTTTTTTTTTGTTGCTAATAATTTTGTTCATCCGAGACAATGAATATAAGGAACAAGGGCGTGTCTCGGATTAAAATTCTCCGTCCTACGGCCCGACACGTAGGTCCGCCCATCGCACGTTGGAGCGGGCGCCGCGCGTTATGGTCCAAAATTCCAATGCTGCCAGGCGGTATGTTACGTTTCATCTCACGCGCGCTCCTCGTGATATCACCGCCCAAGGCTCAAGTCGTTATGTGAAATGCACATTGCAGACAGCAGAACTTTGGCAGAAAAAGTCTAGGGTCGGCGTTACACGACCGTTGTAATGACATACAGCGAAAAGGGCTGAGTTTATGTGACGCTGCGGGGTAAGCGCACAGAGCGCTTATGGTGTCCAAGCGTGTGTCTGGTGTTGTGCTAGTTATTATCTATATGGACATGGACACAATACCGCGATAAGAACAACAGCGTCCGCTCCGATTTTAAAGCCGAGTTGTGACCGTGGGAGCATATGGAAACGGGCCTAAGCCTTTTTTCATTTGCAGCCCTTTTCACAACCTTCATCCCCCAAGTCTCTGGGCCCCCCACATTCGTTACTTGTCTCGGACCAGCATCTAGTCTAGTCTGTCTGCTCGTCGCATACGCTCTGCTGCGTATGTCTCTTCCCCGCGTCACCAGCCGCACACCTCTCGCTGTAGTCCCAGAGTTCGCTTTTGCCGACTCCAAATCGCCAACGTCGAGCTACCCTCCGTCGAGCTCTGCGCTATTGCCTACCAGCATGTCCTCCCAGCTCTCGTCCCACCCGCACATAGCTGCTCTCATCGCAGCCTTCCACCCCCGCAAGCCGAAACAGCGCACCACATTCGCAGCACTCATCCTCCTCGTCTGCCTAACGACCTACATCTTCATTGCGCACTCTTCCGTATCCCCGGCGTTAGCTCTACGGAAAGCGCGTGCAGGCGACGCCCGGGGAACGACGAGCGAGCAGCTGGCGTTGGCGCTGGAGACGATACAGAATGCCCGGCTAAAGGAGGCGGCGCGGCTGAAGAGTCTTGCCGCCTCGTCCACCACCTCATCATCATCAAAATCAAGTCACGCGGCGGACGCTCAAGAGCTAACAATGTCGCCCTCCGAAGAACTCGCAGCCATCACATTCTTCCTGGCGTCACTGCCCCAGAATGTGATCCCACACACGGTGGATCCGAAGAAACCCATCGACCCCCAGTTGGTGCTTGATTTCGATACGCGCGGGGCAAAGGCAAAGGAGGAGCTGGATGCGCTTGTCGAAGATGTCTGGTCGAGGAATCCCGTGTTTCTGTGGTCCAAGGTGAGTTGGTGTTTTGGGGGGTGGGTGACACGGTGCACGATGTTGGTTATTCATCCGGACGTTGTTCTATCATCTGTCACCCTCCCTTCTGCATCATCACTATCATTATACAACAGCTAACATTCTCCTTCTAGTTCTACTCACCCGCCTCACGCGAGCTCAAATCCCTCCTCGCATCACTCAACCTGCACCCCTCACCGACCATAATCGACGTCGACACGCGGGAGGACGCAGATGTGCTGTCACCCCTCCTCACGCGTCTGCTAGCCCAGACGCCCGCCGCCGAGGTCCCTGCTGCATCAAGTACACCATCAAGTTCAACAGCCTCGTCCGGATCAAGTAGCGGCTCAAGTATGCGCCTAGAAGGCCTACCGGTACTGCTAATAGGAGGCCATCCGATCTACGGCGGCCTTGAGCGGGTTAAAGAGCTATTTAAGACCGAGGAGCTGCACAAGATGGTGGGCGCTGCTGGGGCTGTGGTGAATGGTGCCAAGAAGAAGAAGCATAGGAAGCATTAACCGGGAAGGACGGTAGATGAGGACGGGGAGGTCTTGCTTGTGTCTTCAACCATTTCACAGTCCACAATTCTTCATGTTTTCCTCGTCTTCTTTCTTGCTTTGCCTTTTTTGGTTTCCCTTGCTTCATCCTTCACCTTGTCATATTTAAATTGCTCCTTCACGTTTCACGCCTCACGCTCTCGACATGACCTCCCTCGGCCTTGTGGCTTCCGAGTCTGGCTTCTGGCTTTCTAAGTATACCCTCCTCATGCTCAGCCTCTTCTCAGTCTGGGCTGCACCTGACAGGCAAGACCAGATCGCATTAGATGCACAGATCCAAACCCAAACCCAACCATCACTGTCTCTACACACCAAACCTACACGATACAGCAACGGACACTCTACAACGCAACGTACACAAATCACACTTTCTGAAATACATATCCCACAATGGTCCTATATACCTACAGGCTATCGACTCCCCATTTTATCCATTATCCTATCCTATCTATTACGCGGCTGGGATTTCTGATCCCTACCGGGCTGCACAAGTGTTTACGTGCTCCCTGCAACTACCGCTTCCTTTTACCTCCACTGATTGTGTTA
>Ga0247737_1000807_pt1 | contig 13076 bp, 12 predicted proteins | sample UWRJL028104C2_FD_180937 | JGI IMG/M metagenome (GOLD analysis project Ga0247737, IMG submission 180937) | Plant litter microbial communities from Arlington Agricultural Research Station in Wisconsin, United States - UWRJ-L028-104C-2 | ecosystem: Environmental > Terrestrial > Plant litter >...
CAAACAAGAGTTGATGGGTTGTGAACTTGAGCTTACAGGCTAAGATTTGATTGGCTATGCCCGGATTAGTCACCTTTTTGAAAATGGCGAGCATGGACTCAACTAAATATGGGGTAACTCGGATGAAGCCAAGACCACACGTTGATATGACCAAAAGCTTGAAGGTATTCACATAGGCGTGTTGCCGTGGATAACAAATTACATTGGACAATTGTTCAGATTTTGGTCTACAAGTTACCAGCTACTGCTCGTCTCTTCTTAAACTTTCTTTTCTGCACCAGACTTCCGCTATAGAAACACAAGTGAAGTAAGTGTACTGGATTGACCACAACATTCAACACTTTTAGAAACAAGTAAACTTGGCTTCACAATTCATCCACGATCTTCATAACTGTCTATGAAGCAGATTTATCGATAACGCTACATAGCACACAATCAGTAACAACAATGAAAGGTTAGTAGCAGCTGAGAGGTTAAAGCAAAATTTTGCTGGTATCGCTCATATAATCAGATGATAACACTGAAATGCGGTGTTTCATGGATGTGATTAACTGATCATTTGGTAGCAATCCTGCAGAGAGTGTTGTCCGCTTCTGTCGTTGTGGACAAACAATTGATATCTTCTATTGAAAGAGGAATCCTGGTTTTTGCAGGTAAGACTCACTCACTTATACCAAATCAATAGATGCCATTAGCTTGAAATCTACGTGGTCTTTTTATACTGATTCCATGCTTCATAATATGAGCAAGAACACGTATTATGTAATTCTACTTGCTAAGGGTGGAATATATAGCCGTGGCCCCCGGTGATACAGAGAAAGATGCCACTATGCTAGCTGCAAAGATCTTGAAGATGCGCCTCTGGGATGATGATACTGGCAATAGGGTATGAGCCATGGATCCCATCCAATTCTTTATTCTCCTCAAGCATGCTTGCTGTTCTTATCTTGTCGTATGTCTAGTAGTTGAGAGCGGCCAATCTGATACTAAACAAAAGTCTTTACCATTGCTCTACAACCTGAGCTAGAACTACTCAGACAACTGACACGTTGTTCACAGTGGAAGAAAAACGTCCAAGATATTGGTGGGGAGGTACTCTGCGGTATGTAATAATTGTGGTGTTAAATCAGATCGCTCGAATCTGACTAATGTCAGTTTCTCAATTCACTTTACTGGCATCCTGCAAGAAAGGTAATAAGCCAGATTTTCATGGTGCACTTGGAGGAGAGCAAGCAAAAGAGCTATATCAGCTATTTGTGGACAAAGTACAGCAGGGATACCAAATCGAAAAAGTTAAAGTATGCTTTCAATTGCATCAACAGACTCTCCGATGACTTTCCAGTCTTAGAATATCTGTCTATAATCATGAACAAGCTGACTTGTCGTAGGATGGCGTGTTTCAAGCAATGATGGTAGTGTCTTCTCTCCAGTCTACCGTGATGAACATGCTAATGTAAACTCTAGGAGGTAGCTTTGGTGAATGATGGCCCAGTACGTACTCCTACAAACGCTCAAATGAACTATACCGGAGCTACACTTACTGAAACTATTTTGAAGATTACTTTAGAGCTATCTACAAGGCCCATTGACCATAAAGGAGAAATCACCAAACCGTGAGAATATCGACAATGTTGTCCAGCAATACATTTGCAAGCTTACAATGTAACCTTGACTGCCAAAAGGTCATGCACGTCGCAGGTTAGAGTATTAAACATTCAATTAGATATAGCCCACTACGGAGAAAGCCGTGACAAGATTATAATGTTGCGTGGAAATCCTAGATGATATGCCAGATGTTATATTTATAGTCCGCGGGCCTCGATAGAATGTTTTTACATAGAGTATTGGACAGTGTAATAGAACAAGACTTTAACAAGTTCTCACATTTTATCCCATGCCCTTTCACCACTGCCGGAATTTTGATTTTAATTGGTTGATAGCTAGGGTAGAATCTTGGCAGATCTCCCCTCATGCTAGAATCTTCCAAGGCCGCGCAAGGCTGAAGAAAATAGATGCTGGAACTGTACCACAATAACAGACCGCTCTCAACAAGACCAGACAAGACAAAACCCAAGCTACATTAGACAAGACGTACTCATTGTAGGCACACTATTGGTACTCGGAATCAAATCTACCTATTTGTCTCATTCGACTTCTCAGCACGGCACAATATTACAACAAAATGGCGGACGAACCCCAAAAGCGCACCAAAGTGTTCTTTGACATCTCTATTGGCAACAAGGCCGAGGGTCGCATCACCTTCGAACTGTACGGTTCCCCAATTATTCGGATTGGCAAGAGCTGATTTTAGTAGATACAACGATGTAGTCCCCAAGACCGCTGAGAACTTTCGTGCTCTTTGTACTGGCGAGAAAGGCAATGGCAAAGCTGGCATACTGCTCTCATACAAGGGTTCTAGTTTCCACCGCGTTATTGAGAAGTTCATGATCCAAGGAGGAGATTTCACAGCTGGAGATGGGACTGGTGGAGAATCAATTTACGGCACTAAATTCGAAGATGAGAATTTCGAGCTCAAGCACACCAAGCCATTCTTGTTGTCCATGGCTAATGCTGGTCCTGGTGAGTAACTCCATAACGTACACTTATTCTACCCAAGAGAGTCGACTAATAGTGCTATAGGTACCAATGGCTCTCAATTTTTTGTTACCACAGTCCCAACACCCCACTTGGATGGTAAGCACGTAGTGTTTGGCGAAGTTCTCAGTGGCAAGTCAATAGTTCGTAAAATTGAGAAGCTCCCTACTCAAGGCTCCGACAAGCCAGCCAAGGATGTTACCATTACAAATTGCGGCCAACTCACAGGTGAGGAGGCGGACGAAGCTTCTCAGCAGGGCCCTGATAAGTATGGTGACACTTATGAGGAGTTTCCTGAAGATATGGATAAGGAACTCGCCCTCGAGGAAGTTCTGAAGATTGCTACTGACCTTAAGAGCTATGGAAACGCAGCTTTCAAGGCCAACGACCTAAATGTGGGCTTAGACAAGTACCAAAAAGGAATGCGTTATCTGGACCAGGAATCAAAATATAATTCTGAGACCGAAGTGCGGAAGCTCAAGTTCACCCTTTCGTCCAACTCTGCTTTGTTATCGAACAAACTCAAGGCTTATGATGACGGTTTACGATATGCAACTGATGCTCTAGATCTCGCTGGAGATGATGAAACTGTAAGTGATCATTTTTCAATCCGCATGTTGCACTTTACTACTTGATTACCACAAAATTATTACTAAGGCTTGTTGGCGGCGAATGAGAGGCACGTATACAAAGGACAAACTCACTAATTTTGCTTTCATTTAGTCGAGCGCCGACAAAGCAAAAGCACTGTTCCGGCGGGCAACTGCCCATGCAGGACTGAAGGATGAGGAAGCGGCGTTAGCTGATTTGGAAGTAGCCATTAAGCTGGTACCAGGCGATGCTGTGATCGCAAAGGAGTTAGCACAGATCAAGAAGGCTGCAGCTGACCGCTTGAAGAAAGAAAAGGCTCTATACAGCAAAGCTTTCGCCTGAACGACAGGAGCGTTTGCTTGCGATACCTGGGATGAACGCGCTTGAACTTCGCAGATATGAATCGTTACTCATCTCTCTATGTCATTGATCTAGCCTATACATGCCATCCCAATTATATACATTCATTTTCCAACCCAATCCCGTGATTACACATCAGTCCAGTCAATCGTTGCAAATACTAAAAATCTTCCAGAGTTCATTAATTTTATTTTGGAGTAGAATTCATTGGTTCGTCTTTCCCTTTCCGTCGAAATCCCGGAAGAAAGCGTTGCTTTCCATTTCTGCTCGAGCCTCTGCCTGGCGGAGAGCTTTGCGAAGGATCGGCAAAATCATGTGGCTTTTGAAGTTTGTTGTCTTTACTGTCCTTACCAAAGTCCCAAAATCCTTGTTTCTCTTTACGCTCCTTGCCAACTTCGCCGCTGGGTGGGCTTGAAATCTTTTGATGTTCTGTGCCGCTACTAGGAGCATTTCCTCCCCATTGTGGGCTTCGAAACTCTGGCATCGAATCCATAACATCTTCATCATTGGTTAGGTCTTGGGCTTGCTCGTCATCATTTTCATGATCCTGATCTTCTTCATAATCTCGGATTCTTGATTTCGCGAGACCTTCTACGATCTCGTTCCACTGTAGAGAGCGTTCATCAACTGGTCTTTCATGATCTAGTTGAACAAGGCATTGGTCGGCACGGCGTTGTAAGCTCAAACACAGCTGATGAAATTCCAACAGATCGCCTTCTAAGACTTCGGCTGCTGGACGGTGAGCGGTAGCATCTAGCCAGAGCTTAACCAAGGCCGAAAAATTGCGGGCATGGTCAATTAAGTATGGAAGAGAAGGGAATCCTTCTCGGGATGTTGGAGGTAGGCGTGCGAGGATTGTAATAGGAGTCGAGTAAGACGCAGGTAAAACAAAGGTCTGCCGTTCTATTGGAATAGAGCAGACTTCATCTATATAATCCTTCACCGACTGTCGATTGCTAGTGAGGAATTTATTCATCGGTTCCATCCATACCTCTTTTTGCCCAAAAGTTGATAGATTGGCCAACGCTTGCAGGCTTTTCGCTATCAATGTCAAGGTTCTCTAAAATCCTTATTAGCAAAGTGATGAGAATCTAGTTAGGCTGTTTACTTACCTGAGCTTTAGCAGGTGGGTGATCCCGGAGCAGTCCGAATAATTTAGGATTGAGCAATGCTGGGCAGAAGAAGCGAAGAAACAGAAACCCAGAAACACTAGTATACGTTGCGGTTCGGAGGAAAGCTCCATAACGATCCTCCGCTACTGCGCGAATGTATTTTAGTATCTGCCGCAAGGCAGGAGGGCACTTTGTAGCTGAGCACGCCATAGTGTCCCATACTTCTGTAGTTAAAGAAAGGAGCTGAGACCAGTTCTTGTTGATGTCATCGCCATGTGACAAACGAGCCGGGTCCACCTCACAGTCAGGATTAAGCACGTTTATCTTGAGGATCTTGTCTGACAGGACTTCTTCCAAGTACTCTTTACCTAAGCGTCGCATATGGATGTCCAATGCCTGAGTTAAGAGAGAATTGCCTCGAAAAAGAAGGTTGGCCTCTCCGTGAAGTGACTTGCTCATATCTCGTACAGTCTGTTCTCGTTCGCTAACTGATGATTCATTTGATCCAATCCTTCTACTATATCTCAATCGACGAACGGGTTCTTCTTTTGCGATACCATCTATTTCATCTTCTGCCAGAGATCTTAACCAGTCCCCAGCGTGACCAGAAACTTGAAATATGTTGATGAGAATCTCAGATAGCTTTCGCAAATTGGTCGAGGTTGCTTGAGCTATTTCCAGAGTCAGACCGGTGTTAAATCGATGCAGAAGTTCCGATATCTCTTGATAGTCTTTTGCAAGGAGCACCACAAGTTCTTCGATCCGAATCTTGAGGAACATCTCGCCCAGCTTTTCTTGCTGATTGTCTATTATTGGGTACCAACTTTCAAAATCTTTTCCTCTCTCTAGTGTTTCAATAGGTATTTCTACAGTACCGTAGACAACTTCTTTGGTCTGATTAGGAACATGAATGCTCGATGAAGAAAGGAAACCATGTGCTGCTACTTCGGGCTGTTGATTCTTTTTTAAGACGATGGAAAGTCTAGGTAGATATGCGGGTAGGTCATGAAATTCACAGTCCTCCCGCCAGAAAGGATTTCGTGTATCCGTCTTGGTCTTGGTTCGAGCTCGAATCTCCCCATCTAAAATAACTTCAGCGAAATAATCTCCTATTGAGTGATCTGATTCAGCCTTATTGGATTGTTTTCCGGGTAAAAGTGCTTCCGTTTTAGCACCAGGTTTTCGTATTTTTGCTTCAACAACACGTATGGTGAGCGTCTTCTCGACACGGAAAATGTCAGTATTAGTATTAGAGCCCTCGACTCTTGCCGAAACACTAGCATGATTGTGTCCATAAATCTCCGGAATGGAGAACGATCTGAGAAGACAAAACCATACTTCAAATAAGATGCGTGACTCTAAAGAAATATATACTGGTCTGAGGATAGATATATGGGTGGAGTCAGAAGTGTACTGTGGAAAAATGCCTATACAGAACTCTTCATCAAGGACAGATCTATCTAACCGCTGAATAGCAGAGCGAGAGAGTTGCGATAGTTGTATGACAGATATATGCGTGACATCATTTTCTGTTAGTATCTTGAATTCGCCATTGTCCGAAAGGAGGCAAGATACCCTGCGCCAGGATCGTATAGACGATGAACGGAGATCGCGACTTGATGGGCGCCGAATAATGGCTGTTGGGGAGTTCGCAATGCCTTTGTCCCACAATTGTATCTTAGCAACCTTGATTATATTTGAGTCTTTTGAAATGCCGTCCTTCTCTCTAAAGGTAGACTCCCGCTTCTTTGCACTCTGAACACTTGGTCTACGCTCACCCATAGAACCTACCGTTGGCGAGGTGATCTGTGGCCGAACTTGCTGCCAACAAAGAAATGCGGCTAGCCAGAGATCTAATTCAGTGTTGATTAATGGTACCAACCGGAAGTCTAGTCCTAAGGTGGGATTTGATATCTCGAGGTATCTGCAGCGTCTCTCTTTAGAATTTAAGAGACGCACTCGACATCCTCGAAGATCCGATATCACGGGTAGACTGTGTGGGCCACCATTGTCATCCTCACACATGAGGGAACCTTTTGAGTCATCAATATAACACACGCCTAAATTCCACCCCTCGGTTCCACTCTGGTATTCTACTTCGCCTCTCATTCGGCCGCATAAGGTTTTCATTAGGACAAGTGTTTTATTAGCATCTCCAGTCATTACAGGGTAAGGTAATGAATCAATGGTTGGCACGTCGCTCATAACAGGTAATGGGGAAGTTGGCCGAGACGTTTTTTTTAACAGTCGACGACCATTCTTGAGGGAGTTTGATTTTTGTAATTGTGGTGAAGATCTGTTTGACGAATATCCAAGTACAGTGGATGCATCTGGTCGGGAATCCACATCGTTAAACGATGGCGATGTTGTCGAGTGCACAGAACCAATCCGATTCCGACTATTAGGGATGCTTGTGGTCGTAGAACGTTGACGGGTAGGTTCGTCTAGAGTCCTTGTCCGCGTTCTGGAGTGGAAACTAACCGGTGGCCGTGGACGAACTGCTTCAGCTGATTGATTGTTATAAGCATCTTGAAAGACAAGGCCATTTCTTCTATCCCCCGACTTTTCTCCTGCTGGTGTTGATCTTGGTGACTGCGATACAGAAGGAAGTTCCACGGCCGCTAATCGAATGGCATCTACGGCTTTGTGGTAATCTTCCACTCCAGACTCGATTGAATCTGGTGTAACTGCTCGTAAGGTACTCTTTGGTGGCCGCGATCTTTGTGTAGATTCAACAGGCCTATCCATACTTCTTGCTAAAGTGTCTTGTGCGTTCTTTTGCCAGTCGGGTAGCCCGCCACTTTTCTGATTTCCATTCATTTCTGGAGGTAGCATGCTCATTCCTTGAAGACTTCTCATTGGCAGAAGCTCATATCCCAACCATCCACCGTTCAGTAAAAGTTTGTGGTTGGCGGAAGAGGAAGTTGTGATAGCTGCAACAGATCTCGAATCTGCTGCGCATGGAGCTCTTTCTTACTAGCATTGGAAGCCTAGCAATACGTATAGGTTCGTGTCCTCTAGTAGCGAATGTTTGGTCAGGCAATCCGCCTGGCCTTGGAAGTATGAAATGGTGTTGAGATTGGCAAGCCTAAGGTTCTATTAATGCGGCTTCTTTGCTGTTCGAATTGTGATGCCGTTGATGATGTTGAGACCGAGGCGCCGTTAAGCCTATCCTAATCCAATTCCAGTCTCGAGTCTCGCACTCCTTCATCATCACTGAGCATAAACCATGGCAGTGTAAATCAAGCTTCAAGTTTAGTTGGATGCCTCTTCTATCTCTCGTTTTGTTTCTGCTTGCAGTTTTTGACAGATGGTATAATGATTATTGAGTGAACAGTATTGAATTTATCACTGGCAGTGCATTAATTTGACGGGGAAAGCTGCGTGTGCGATCGATAATATTCGTTGGTAGATGGCCTCCAAGGCAGCGTAGAAGCCAATACGCTTGGCTACGAAGCATGTCATGGATGAGGGCGGGACTAGCTTAGGTGCCCGCTCCGACCAAATCCCGTTCTAGTGTTCAGAATGGGACAAGATGGGGATGATCTATCAACACACGCAGCGCTTCTGGACTTTGCGGCACTTCCTTGTTATTACATTAGATTCTTAGTTTGGAGGGCCTCGAACTTGATCTTTATGTACACAAGCACAAGTTCTTTGAAGAATGAGAATACTTCTATCATTCCAGCAGTCTACACAACTCAACGTAACCCAATACGACACCCAACTCTAGCCTGCTGATCATAAATGTGACAGGGTAAACTTCTCCACAATCCGGATATGGAAATAATCACAAACCCTTGTTCTTACTTCCGTTTAGAGTGATGATGGCGATAGTGGTCCGGATGGGTCAAGAAATCAACAGCTAAAAGTTTAGAGCTAGCATAGCACAAAACATTGCACGGGTGAAACCAATGGATATTGACGAAGGCAATGGAAAGTCATGTTTAATTGTGAATTAAGCCTGCAAAGTCCTATACTCCATTACTCGTGAATCATTTGGGCATCAGCAATTTGTACCGACCAAAGCAAAATCGACCTGGGGGAACACAAAGTCCAGACAAACCATTCCTAATAGATAGTACTTAGGCTCCGGCGCAGCAACTGCCTTGGAAATTCTTCACGGAAAAACATAGCACAGACCCTTATCTTAATGAAGTATCAGAAAGCCCTTCAGGACTGGAAGGGCTGGCAAGAGGACTACGAAAACCGCTCAAATCACCAGAGCCAGTCCTTCGTAAAGCTTGACTCATTGTCTCAATAGTCAATTCTCCACCAGAAGAATTGGTTTGCGCCAAAGCAGGACCTGCTAGTGCTTTTGTTCTAGGGGAAAGCTCAACGCCCTTAACCGATGCAGACTTGCTTGTGGGGGGCGACGTCCCTAAGCCTGGAGACGAGACTGGGGAGCGCACTGGAGAGGGTGATCTATGACCTCCAGATGATATAGAGCTGAGCCCTGCGATGTATAGAGAGTCGCGACTACCGGCATGCTCCATGTGCTCTGACTGAACTATATCTTGAAATGATATGAAGCTTAGCCGTCGAATATCAGCACTATCTAGGGCTCCATAGTTCGAGGCTGTATCTTCTTTTTCCGGATGGGCAACTAGTTCATCAGTCATTTGTCCTACATGGTGTTCGCTACCTCCTAATCCTGTCACAGAAATAGCTGCTGGTTGATGAGATGAATGCATGACAATCTCAACAGTGTCAGGACTAAGACTCTTATTCGTAATCGCCTCTGAAGATGCGTCTAGAACCGCTGGTATGTGATTTTCCTGTTGTATATGTGATGGGATGGCTGGGGAATTCGGCACTGGAAGAGAACTTTCTTGAACATCACGTTCGAAGATCTGAGATCCAGCTGGTGATACTAAGCGCGGAGATGACGAGTAAAGGTTTCGCTGTGGAGAAGCCGGCGATTGATAAGGATGATTCGGTCTGTGATCACTGAAAATCAGTATGACATGGTCCTAAAGAAGAGGCGAGCTGATCACCAGTGGATGATACATCCTGTTTATGAATACCAAGCTTGCTCTTTGTAGCAGTAAATAGGTGCTACAAAATACACTTACGAGCGGCTGGGGGGGCTCTGAACTCCAGACTTCTCTGCTGTAGACTGCACCATTGGAAAGTCTCCGGGTGTTACTATGTCATCGTTCTTTCTGGACTTTGACTTCTCCTCGTCCTTCTTTTTTTTTCCGAATCCAAACAACCTCCGCCTACTATGTTTTCCGGAATCTCCTGTATTCTCTAACTCGACATCACTGCCCTCGTTTGATTTGGACACAGGGTGACCAGCAGATTCCTGAAAGCCTTCACCCAGTAAGGGAATCTTAGTCGACTGCTGCCCGGTAGGAACTGGGGTATTTGGCTGCAGCGTGCTTGATTCCGAAGCGCTCATCTTCGAGTACTATTAAACGACAGAAACCCAAGATGTGTATCGGCTAGAGATGCGCCAGTTATGTAAGAACTGGTGTGCGTTGGTTGCGACTGTGTGAACGCTGTTATATACCGTTGTGGTATCGAAGGGGGTATATGTGAGGCGAGGGGTAATTCAAACTCACACACTTGGAAGTGTGTTTCGCTGGAAAGGGAACAAGAAACTATAAATTGGAAGAGCTTGGAAACATGCTGGCTGTGTTGCTGAAAACGAGGATGCAAAGGAAGTAAGCAAGAGATAAGAATACTGGTATAGCAGTGATACTATAAGTGTGAGTGGTACAGGCTAAGAATTAATGCATGAAGTAGAACAATGGTAGTTCTTCAGGGCATTATTCGCAACTGTCCAGCTGAGTTGCGCCAGTTGGAAAGCGGTGGGCCAGAAGTAGACGACTTACAGTGACGAGGTATCTACTTGGTACGGTGTCCCAGGCTATTCACGTGATTCTGAATGTGGATCCCAGCCCGACCTAGCTTCTTGGCATCTACAAGTCCAGAAATCTCATTAACGACGCTCATCCTCAATTGGAGCTTGCCTGCACGACCTCACATTCTATTCAATCTGCTACCTCAGCTATGGAGGCTAGGCTATTAAGACGGCCTCTGGGCGACCTCTTTTCTCGCGGAACCCAATGTCTAGTGTCTGCCAACGTCAGTGTATCGGCCTGCCGCCATGTATCCTCATACCGGCGCACCAAACAGCGTCTGAACATCAAGCCAGACTCTACCTTTCTTCTCAATAGCCACTCTCCTCCTCAAGACCACATAATATTCAATCCTCCCTCATCAGCCCCCAATGTTCTTCACACGCCGATCAAGTTTCTACCAAAAGAGGACAGAAGGAAGCAACTATTTGCTTCAAGAACATCGCCTCAAGCTCCACGACTGCCACCCGTTATTCCCAAATTCAAGCCAGTGGGTGTGAGACATCATCTCACCGACGTTGATATTGTGGAAATTCGAAAACTGCGGTCAAAGGATCCAGAAGCGAACACTGCGCGGAAATTGGCTATCAAATTCAACTGCTCAACTTACTTCATATCGATGGTTTGCGAGGCGCCAAAAGAGAAGAAACAGAGAGATGAGGAAGCTCGGTTGGCAAAGGTCGCCATGTTTGGCCCGAAGAGAACCAAAGCACGAGAGGATAGAAAGAGGCGGATGGAGCTTGCTCTGAGGGATGACTAAAGGCTGAATACCGATGGTGGGTATGACAATTTAAAAAGAGGCAGATATCCATATGCAGTCGAAGAATGTAGGAGCCGCCTTGATCTGAGTGGTTGGATTGCTTAAGGACGCATGGCTGAAAGTCTCTATCATGCCAGAGAGGATGGTTGGTGACAATGTGAACCACCAGACCACTAAATGAAAGATCATTGATGTGTGTTGTGTTTTGTACTTTAGCAGGCTGCATGTACTTGGATGGAGGCGTTGAAAGAAAAATGTAGGAATATGTAAAAATACATGAAATGGATTATATCATCGAGCGAAGTTTGAGCTTATTCCACTGCACAGCATCAATACAATACAACACTCAAAACACGTCGCTGACTTCGTTGGGATTAAGGGCCTTTGTTACAACTTCCATGGTGTCTACTACTTGCTGAATGACCATGAAGAAGAGCCTGGACTGAGAATTTTACTTTCCCGGGCAGGGCCCAACTGATTTTCGCTCATGCACCATTTAATATGATTGCTAAAGATTAAAACCCACAAACTAGTGTTCTTATATGCCTCTGAATTCGTACGTGACCGCTTCACAACACCGTACTCGGTACGTGTCAACATATCATTCTTGCACTCCATCTCATGTCCATTCAAATCCAAATCGTCCCATGGATGAAATAATTAAGTTCCACTGGACTTGGACTTCCTTAATTATGGATGTGATACACGGGAGCTCAAGATGGAATTTTTCTGTTCAATCAATATCCTCGCAAAGACGGCTTTCTCTTACGTGAGATCTGAAATGAGTCGAGGCTCCAAATTTAGTGTAGACTCCGTTAGGAAAGAAACTCTAGCATTCAAGGACGTCTCTCCAAAAGGATCGCCCTCCGGAAGAACAATAGTCACCGCCTTGTTATTTCCCAGAGATAAATCAGATACTCATTGATCTGTATTTATGCCTTGACTTTGGGTGGCCGGTACATGATGCAATGTTCTACGGTCCCTTTTCCATCTCCACCCTCATACTCCCAAAGGTTCAAGCTCATTTCTTGAAAAACCGTAAACCCATGCTTCTTATACAACCCTGTGATGGTTCAGCATTGTGTAACAAAAAGTAAATGGTGATATTGGCAGCAGATATAGACCAGACCTCGGGGCCTGCCACCCTTACGTCTCACATATCTTAGAGCAGAAACAGATGAGTAGAGGACTTACCTAGACCTTCTGGTAAGGCTCCAAGGGTACATTGTAGGTTCTGATTATCTGCATCTTTTAGTCCATCCTCAAGAAGCATGGCACCTATCCCTCGTCTTTGATATCTCGGATCAACTATGAGGGTATATAGTTCTAAATTCCAGATTAGCACTTACTCATATCGTGATATCAACTTTTAATTTATGTATAATTATATTAACAACAGACCCGGAACTGACACTTACTATGATAACTTTTCCCATCACAAGCTAAAGCCATATATCGATCCCCTGGGATAAACAAATCATCACAAAGTCTTTCATTGGCAACTGTTTTGACCTTTGTTTCTGTTCCCTCTTTCTTTTTTCTCTCTTTTTCCGCGGTATTTCCTTCTACTCTTTGATCTTTCATTCCGTAGCCATATATCCCAACCCCACCCTTATCAACAAGCACAGTCTGCCATTTAGCATAACCCACAATCTGCGTAGTCCCATCATCATTGCTTAGAACTGCTTTCACATTTCTGGACCCAACGCTTAATTTAGAGTTGCTCTGGACTTAGGTGATAAATTCCAACTCACTGAGTAGTTTGCCCTGGTTTATCGTTGGTGATGTCCA
>Ga0247737_1000809_pt1 | contig 13072 bp, 13 predicted proteins | sample UWRJL028104C2_FD_180937 | JGI IMG/M metagenome (GOLD analysis project Ga0247737, IMG submission 180937) | Plant litter microbial communities from Arlington Agricultural Research Station in Wisconsin, United States - UWRJ-L028-104C-2 | ecosystem: Environmental > Terrestrial > Plant litter >...
TCTGTGCCCACACCGCGCCGACCAGGGCCGTCGCCACGAACGCGACCACTCCTTCGACACAGTTGGGCAGGTAGGCGGCGACCCGATCGCCGGGCTCGACGCCGAGGGCGCGCAGCCGCCCGGCCACCGCCGCGGCCTGAGCGCGCAGTTCGGCGTACGAGAGGGAAGTGCGTCCGCCGTCCTCCGCGACCAGGATCACCGCGGCCTGGTCGTCCGCACCGGCGCGCAGCAGATGCCGGCCGAAGTTGAGCGTGCCACCGGGGAACCACCCGGCCCCGGGCATCCGGCGATCCTCGAGCGCGCTGCGCGGCGCGCTCGTCCAGTCGACGTCGAAAAAATCGGCGACCGCGTTCCAGAAGTCCCCGGGCGAGGCCACCGACCAGGCGTGCAGCGACGCGTAGTCGGTCACGTCGTCGAGCTGGGCGCGGTCCTGTGCGACCAGCCACTCCGCGAACCGGACGATTCGGGTCTCCCGCACCCGCGCCGGATCCGGGAGCCAGCCGGCCGTCATCGTCGCCCCGGCAGCAGCGATCCGCGAGTGAGGACCACGTCCACGGCAACGGCCACGATGAGTACGGCTCCGGTCGCGAAGTACTGCACCTCGGTCGAGAGCCCGAGCAGTTGGACGCCGTTGCTGATCGACCCGATGACCAGAGCACCGAGGATCGCCGACCAGACCGATCCGCGTCCGCCGAAGAGGCTGGTCCCGCCGACGACCGCCGCCGCGATCGCGTTCAGCATCAGCGGGCCGGCGCCGGAGGTGACCGAGACGCCGAGCTGACGGGACGCGTCGACCATGCCCGCGATCGCCGCGCACGCCCCGAGGATGAGGAAGGAGTAGATCACCATCCGCCGGACCGGGACGCCGGCGCGCTGGGCCGCCTCACGGTCGCCGCCCACCGCGTACAGGTGGATGCCGTACCGGGTCTGGGTGGTGACGTACCAGCCGATCAGCAGCATGCCCGCGACGATCAGCACCGGCATCGGCAGGCCGCGCTGGCGGGTCAGTGTGTAGACCCCGCCGAAGAGCACGGCGCCGAGCAGCAGCGCGGGTACGAAGACGGTGGCCAGCGAGGCCAGCGATCCCGTGGCGAGCCGTTCCCGGTAACTGAACAGGCGGTACGCCGTGAAGGCGAGCGTCGCCACGGCGGCCAGGACGTAGCTCGTACCGGCCGGGACGGTCGTGCTCGCGATCTTGGCGAACGAGGTGCCCGCGACGCTGACCGTGAACTCCTCGGGCAGTACCACGAGGATGAGGCCTTGCAGGATCACCATGCCGCCCAGCGTCACGATCAGTGACGGGACCCCGAAGACGATGACCAGGGCCTCCACGAAGGTGAAGGCCATTCCGCCGACGACTCCGGCCGCGATGCCCACGGCCAGCGGGAGGCCGCCGTTGACGACCAGTCCGGCGGCCACCGCCGCGCAGACTCCGGAGAGCACCGCCGAGGAGAGGTCGATCTCGCCGACGAGCAGGACGAAGACCACGCCCAGGGCGAGGATCGCCGTCGTCGCGATCTGCAGGGTGAGGTTGGTGATGTTCTGGAAGCTCAGGTAGGCCGAGCTCTGGCTGGCGAAGACGGTCCAGATGATCGCCAGGACGACCAGCACCGGGATGCTCCGGTGCCCGCGGGCGACCGTCTCGATGGCCCGGCCGGCCGGGGTGCGGGGGGCCGCCGTCGCGCCGGACGCGCGTGATGTCGCGAGGTCCACAGGTCTCCGCCTCAGTCGTTGATCGGCTCGTGGGCCCCGGTCATCGCGCTGACCAGGTCCGACATGGTGTAGTCGTCGCGGTGGAACTCGGCCACCTTCGAGCCGAGGCGCAGCACCACGACCCGGTCGGCGACCTGCCGCACGTCCTTCATGTCGTGGGAGATCACCACCACGCCCCGGCCCTGGTCGCGCAGGCGGTGGATCAGGTCCAGCACCTCGCCGCGCTGCGACACGCCCAGGGCCGCGGTCGGCTCGTCGAGGATCACCACGGCCGGGTCGCTGATCAGAGCTCGGCAGATCGCGATACCCTGCCGCTGGCCGCCCGAGAGCGCGACGACCGGGGTGGTGAGCGAGCGCAGTTTCACCGACAGCGACTCCAGGATGCGCTGGGCCTGCTCCTCCATGGCGTGCCGGCGAACCCGGCGGCCCGACCAGACCGAGCCGTGGTGTTCCTGGCCCAGGAAGAGGTTCTGGACGGCGTCGAGGTTGTCGCACAACGACAGATCCTGGAAGACCGTACGGATTCCCGCCTCGGCCGCCGCGCGGGGCGACTCCAGCCGGGCGTGTTCGCCGCGTACCCGGATCTCTCCGGTGTCCGGCGACTCCACCCCGGACACGATCTTGACGAGGGTGGATTTTCCGGCGCCGTTGTCGCCGATGAGCGCGACCACCTCGCCGGGCTGTACCGACATGTCGACCTCGTGCAGCGCCCGCAGGCCGCCGAAGTGCTTGGAGATCTTGGTGAGCTCGAGCAAGGTCATGGGGTCCTCCGCGTGGGCGGCCGAGGGGGTGCCGGCCGCCCACGTCCGGTCGGTGGGACTACTTGTTCCTGGTCTTGCAGGTCTGCGTCGAGGCCGCCGGGCCCTCGCAGATCTGGGCCCAGGTGAACATGCCGAGGTCGACGGCCTTCTGCACCGCGTCGCCGGGGTCCTTGCCCTCTTCGAGGTGGATGTGGGTCGACTCGAGCTTGGCCGTGGGCACCTGCATCGCGCCGTTGTCGATGGTGTCCTTGACCAGGTCGGCCGGGGGTTGCTGTCCCCCGGCGGCGGCGAGCGCGATCTTCGCGGCCGCTTCCGCCTCGACCGAGAACGCCTTCAGCACGTCGTCCTGCTGGTCGCCGGTGAGCATGTACTGCAAGCCGGTGAGCTCGGGGTTCTGTCCGCCGTAGACCGGGGTCTTGAGGTTCTTGCCCTGGAGACCCGCGATGATGCCGGCCGTGATGCCGTCGTAGAACCCGAGGAAGGCGTTGACGCCGTTCTGGGTCTTGGTCAGGCACTGCTCGGTGGCCTTGGTGGCGTTGTCCGGCGCCCAGTCCTTGATGTAGTCCTCGCAGACCACCTGGATGTCGCCGGCCTGGATGAGCGGGTCGAGGATCTTGTTCTGCCCGGTCAGCATCTGGGTCGTGTAGACGTCGCCCTTGTTACCGAACTGGCGGGCCACCTTGACCGGCTTGGCGCCGAGCTTGCCGCTGCTGACCTGCTCGGCGAAGTAGGTCGCCTGCTGCACGCCGACCTTCTCCGGGTCGAAGATCACCTGGGCGTACATCGTGCCCTTGATCGGCGGGTTCTCGTACCCGATGACCGGTACCTTGGCCTGCTCGGCGGCCTGCAGCAGACCCGCGCTGGTGTTCGGGTCGGCGGCCACCACGACGAGGGCCTTGGCGCCGGCGGCGATCGCCGCGTTGGCCTGGGCGAGTTGCTGACCGGAGTCGCCGCCCGCGTTCACGAACTTGACCTCGACGCTCGGGTCCAGCGCCTTGATCGCCTTCTCGAACGACGGGCCGTCCTGCTGGATGTACCGGGTGGGTGTGGTGTTGGGGGCCATGAAGTAGACGAGCTTCGGGCCGCCGCCGCCGCTGACGACGGCGTCACCGCCCGAATCGTCGCTGCCGCAGGCCGAGACTGAGACGAGTAGCAAACCGGCGCATGCGACAGCACCGTAGAAATGACGTTTCACTGGGTATCTCCTCTGCTGACTTCCACGCTGAAACGGCGGCGAGAGGGCTGCGCCGGGCCCACGGATGGTGCACCCGGCGGGGGAAGTTACTGCGATGTGCGGCCCGCGTGCTTCGCGGTGATCTGGAGCGCGAGGTGCTTGGAGTAGATGCGGACCCAGGCCAGCGGGCCGCCCATGTACCAGAAGGCCGGATGGCCGGTACGCCGATAGAGTCCGCCGAGCTCGCCGTCCGCGCCGATCCCGAGGACGAGCGGGAGCCGGTCGGCGACCTCGTCGCCGAAGAGCCGGCGGGCCGTCTCGCGCATGTTGCGATAACCGGTCGCGAGCACGACGAGGTCGGCCTCCAGGGTGCGGCCGTCCTCCAGACGTACGCCGTCGGGGGTGAACTCGGCCAACCCCGATCCCTGGGCGAGCTTGACCTTCCCGTCGGCGATCAGCCGAGACGCACCCACGTCGATGTAGTAACCGCCGCCGTACGCCAAGGCGTAGCCCATCAGCCCGGTGCCGTCGGGCCCGTCGTTGCGCTTGAAGCCGACCGCGTCGAGGGCCGCCAGCAGGTCGGCGTCCTTGCGGGCGGTCTCGCGCACGCCTTCCTTGGCCATCTCGAGCACGAGCGGCCACGGGGTACCGGCGGCGAGCAGATCGGCGTATTTGGTCGGCGGACCACCCTCGACGAAGTTGCTGCCGAAGATGGCCGGGATGCCGTGCTCCTGGCTGATGATGTGCGTCGACGAGCGCTGGACGAGGGTGACGTCGGCCCCGGCCTCGTAAAGGTCCTGCGCGATGTCGTGGCCGCTGTTGCAGGCGCCGACGACCACGGCCTTCTTACCGGCCCAGTCGGCGGCTTCGCGATGGTTGCTGGAGTGGTAGCTGACGCCGCCGAACTGGTCGCGCCCCGGCACGGCGGGCACCTTCGGCTCGCCCGCGGCGCCCGTCGCGAGGATGACGTCGCGCGGGTGGATCTCGCGTTCGCCGTCCGGCGTACGGACGTGCAGCGTCCACCGCCCGGTCGCCTCGTCGTAGCCGTTGGAGGTCATCTCGGCCGAGGTCCAGACGTTGAGCTCCATCGCCGCGGCGTACGACTCGAACCAGTCGGCGATCTTGTCCTTGGGGCAGAAGACCGGCCACGACTCGGGGTACGGCAGGTACGGCAACGCGTCGGCCCAGACCGGGTCGTGCAGGACGAGCGAGTGGTAGCGCTTGCGCCACCCGTCCCCGACCCGCTCGCTCTTCTCCAGGATCAACGTGTCGACGCCCATCAGCCCGAGGTTCGCGGCGACCGCGAGACCACCCTGGCCGGCGCCGACGACGACCACGTCCGGGTCCTGGCCGGCGTAGCGCACGTGTTCCTGTCGCGCGTCGCGCCAGTTGCGGGTGCTGGTCGATTCGTGCCGGGGGCCTTTCGACCGGCGCGGGCCGATCCGGCGTTCGTGGCCGCGCAGGTCGTCGAGCTCGGTCAGCAGCGTCCAGGCGACCCACTCGCCGTCCTCCTGCCGCAGGCGTACGGCACCTCGCCCGTACCCGAGGGGGGTCTCGAACGAGAGGAAGCCCTCGACGGTGTCGCCCTGCGAACGCGGACCGAACTCGGTGACCATCCGGAGATCGGTGAGGGAGTCGGGTTTCAGGTGCTCGCTCAGCATCGCCGCGACGTTCTCGCGGCCGCGGTAGACCCCGAGGTCCCAGGTGAGTGCGAGCAGGTCGCGCCACCAGCAGTCCCGGGCGAGCAGTGCGGTGATTCCCGCGACGTCGGCGGTCGCCGACGCCGTCGTCAACCGGTCGAGCCAGGCGGCGAACGTGGCCTCCGCCGTGACCTCGGTTGTCATGGCTTGATGTGTCTCCGTCGCCATTGACGCGCCCTTCCGTCCGTATCAGAGTGATACAGCCCGAGCGCTCGCTCGGTAGGCAGAGTGTGGACCTTCCCCGGCGTGACAGGCAACACTCCTGGCAACTTTTCCGTAATAAGATCGTCACGAGGCGGTTTGGCCCATGACCAGCGAACTAGTCGCCCGTACCCGGGCTTTCATCGACACCCACGTCATCCCCGTCGAGGACAAATGTGACGGCGACGTGGCGATCGGCGGCGGCGAGGACCTGCGCGTCACGCTTCAGGAGAAAGCTCGCCTTTCGGGCATCTTTGCTCCGCACGCGCCCCGGGAGTACGGCGGGCTGGGGCTCAACCTGGAGGAGCGCGCTCCGGTTTTCGAGGCGGCCGGGCGATCCCTCCTCGGCCCGATGGCACTCAACATCAACGCCCCCGACGAGGGCAACCTGCACCTGCTCGACCAGGTCGCGTCCGACGTGCAGCGGGAACGCTATCTCGCTCCCCTGGCCCGCGGTGAGCAGCGCTCGGCCTTCGCGATGACCGAGCCACCACCCGGCGCCGGCTCGGACCCGGCCGCACTGAGCACGCTGGCCCGCCCGGACGGCCAGGGCTGGCTGATCAACGGCCGGAAGAAGTTCATCACCGGGGCCGACGGCGCCGGCTTCCTCATCGTGATGGCCCGCACCAGCGGCGGTGCGACGATGTTCCTGCTGCCGGCCGACCGCCCCGGAATCCACCTGATCCGGCACGTGACCACAATGGACAAGTCGATGCTGGGCGGCCACTGCGAGCTCGAACTGACCGACGTACGGGCCGGGGTCGACGACGTGCTGGGCGAGGTCGACGAGGGGTTCCGCTACGCCCAGGTCCGGCTCGGCCCGGCACGCCTGACCCACGTGATGCGCTGGCTCGGCGCCGCCCAGCGGGCCCACGAGATCGCGGTGGCGTACGCCAGTGACCGCTCCGCCTTCGGTCAGCCCCTGGCCCGGCACGGCATGGGCGAACTCATGATCGCCGACAACGAGATCGACCTCGCCGCGACCCGCTCGCTGCTGCTGACCGCCTGCCGGGTCCTCGACGCCGGACATCCGGGCCGCGAGGAGACCTCCCTCGCCAAGGTCTTCGGCGCCGAGGCCCTGCACCGCGTAGCCGACCGCGCCGTCCAGATGTGCGGCGGCGCCGGTGTCTCAGCCGACCTGGCAACCGCCCGGATAGCCCGCGAGATCAGGCCTTTCCGCATCTACGATGGACCCTCGGAGGTCCACCGCATGTCATTGGCGCGGCGTGCCGTCCGCCGATACGGCCGCACTGACCCGTAGGCATCCTCCCGTTGGCACGAAGGCGTGATCCGCCGGGGCGGCGGAAACGCCATGCTGACTCTTGTCCGCATCACAGACATGGGATGCCGGAAGGCGCATCGCGCCGCACGAAACCTCACGGGGAGGATCACTCTGTTGTCTCGTCTCGCCCACATTTTCGTCGCCACCGCGCTGGTCGGCCTGGTTGCCGCCTGCGGCAACAACACGCTCCAGCATGACGCAGCCGTACCGGTCGGCCGCACCTCGTCCGCGCCCACACCCACGCCCACCGCCTCGGCCGACGATGCTCCGGCAGCCACCTCGACATCTCGGGCGCCGTCAAGCTCGTCGCCGACTTCCCACCCGGCCAAACCGACCCACACCGACCTGGCCGACCTGACCATCCACCCGGACCACATCGGACCTCTGAAAATCGGCATGAGCCTGGCCGCGGCCAAGGCGACCGGATTGATCGCCGTCAACGGCGGCCAGGCAACCCCCAGCACCGGCGCCTGCGTTTACGCGCACTGGAAAGGCCGCTCGGACGACAGTTGGATAGTTTTCAACGGCAGGTACGGGCTGCGCGCCCTCGCGTCGTTCGGCAACCAGAAGACGCCGGAGGGCATCCGCCCCGGCAGCACGCTCGCCGCGGTACGCCGGGCGTACCCGCACATCGTTTGGCGGACCGATGGCGACGATACGCCCGATGCCCGGCGAACCGGCGGCGACGCGATGGTCGACTTCGTGAAGGGTGACGGCGCGCACTACCGAATCAACATCCGGAAGAGCAAGGTCACCTACGTACACCTGGAAAGCGATCGGGCCGGCTGCTACGAGTGACCTGTCGCCGGGGGCCGCCAGGACCTGGCACGCCCCCGGCGACCACACTCGGCCAACTTCCTCGCTGAAGGTGTCACCGTCTGCTCCGCCGTGCACGACCACTGCCCGTGAATAACCCGACGCTTGACCCGGTCAATCGGTTTCTGGGGGCGTTGTCACGAAGCCGAGATTCTGCGGCCCTCGGAAAGGGAAATCGACTCTCTCGTAGCGGACGTGGTGCTGCTTGAACCACTCCGCGATCGACTCGGCCAAGGCATCCCGCCCGAGTCGTTGGTCGTCTCGCCAGAAGTTGCAGCAGGGGACCAGGATGGTTGGTCTGCCCAGCGCTGAGTGAACGACCTCGCGTAACGCCTGGTCAGGGTGAAGACCGACGACGAGATCGTAGTAGGTGGCGTCTCCCGCCAGGTAGGGAACGGCGCGTGACTCGACACCTTTCAGGGTCCATCCTCGCGGATCGACGACCTCCACCCGGTAGTTGAAGCGCTTCCGGAGCTCCCGCGCCAGCATTCCCTGGCCGCCGGCCACGTCGGCAACGTTCTCGATCGAGTTGCCGAAGCGCTCGCCGATGAACTCGGCCAGCAAGGGGAAACGATCCGGGTCGCCGTGGAACCGGTGACCGTTCGCCTTCGGCAGGTGCTGCCTGTTCTTGACGCGATCACTCACCGTCGAACCGTACCGTGCCGGCGCGACGGCCTCCCCCCAGCCCGGCGCCGCTCGGGTAACACAGCCGCCGTTTCCGCCCCGGTGGCGCCCCGGGAGCGCGAGGCCCTGCTGGCCTGGTTCGCCGCCTCGATGCGCGAGCTGCTGGACGCGCTACGGGAGGCCGGACCGGACCGTGGCTGCTGGACGTGGTGGGGCACGTCGCAGTCGCCGCAGACCAGCGGTGCCGTCGCCCGGCACCAGCTCCAGCAGCTCGCCGTGCACACCTACGACGCCCAGGTCACGGTGGGCGCCCCGCAGCCGCTGTCCGGCGAGGTGGCGCTCGACGGGGTCGACGAGTTCCTGACCACCTGCTGCGCGACGGCCGCCCCGTGGCCGCACAAGCCGGCGGTCGTCGACTACCACGCCACCGAGGGCCACTCCTGGCGCCTCCGGCTCTCCGCCGACGGCGCGCGCGCCGCCCGGCTCCCGCGCGGCGCTGCCGCCGGTGAGAGCCCGGAGGCGGCCGACGTCACCGCCTGGGGCACCGCCAACGAGCTGGTGATGTTCTTCTACGGCCGCATTCTGATGGAGTCGCTGCGGATCGAGGGCGACCGGGGCATCTTCGACCAGCTCATCGCCTGGGATCCGGAGGTGTAGGACCGATGCGCGGACGGCGTGGTGATCTCGGCGCGATGGCGTTCCTGGTCGGCGGTGTCGTCCCAGCCCATCCCGGCCCATCGCACCACCCTCGGCAGCAGCGGCGCCTGCACCGGTCTGCGGTCCACCACCCGGATCTGTGCACCTGCTATTTGTCGTCGAATGCCCCGCGCGGATCGAGGTTCTGGCCGCGCGAGTACTCCGCGTCGAAGGCGGACGGACCCAATGCCTCAAGGGCGGCCACGCGTACCGCTTGCAGGTCGGCCGCGTCGTCCGGGTCGGGCACCTGACCGAGCACCGCGAACGTCCCGTCGGTGACGCCGACCAGGAGCGCGGCCCGTGCGTGGTCCCCCTCGGCCGAGGCCAGGGCGGCGTCGGCCAGACACACGTACGGCACGAAGTCGTCCCAGCCGTTGCGGAAAACCCGCTCCCGGCCAGCGGCGAACAGCCTGCGCGCCTCATCGAGGTGGCCGAGGCCCAGCTCGCAGAACGCCAGGTTGTGATATTCGGAGTTGACCATCTTGTCCTGCCCGAGGGCCTCGTTGAGGGCGATGCTCTCGCGATAGAGACCGTCGGCCCGCTCGAGGTCGCCCGACATGCGCGCCACGGCGGCCAGGACGTGCCGCGGAATGCGCGTCGCGGTATTTCACTCGTTGGGGGTCCGGTCCTCCGCTTGATCGGGGGCGGCCGTAACGTCGTACGGGCATCGATCGTTGAGGCGGGCAACCTGGCCAAGGGGGCGCGACGCGATGCGGCTTTGGAACTGGATCAAGGACCACCGGACACAGAGCCTGATCGGCCTGGCCGCACTCCTGATCGGAGTCCTCGCGCTGGCGCGGGACGTGATCGGCATCAAATCATCGATCCGGGACGCCGGGATCCTGAGCCGGAACATCCCGTACCGGCGGTCACCTCCCCGCGGAGCCCGTCGTCCGGGGCGGTGCGGCGTGGTCCGCACGAGCTGCGCATGGTCGGCGGGCGGCCGAATGTGCTCGAGACGGAGGTGGACCTCGACTCGAAGGCCCTGAACTGGGGGGTCAACGGCTGCGGCAACGGCTGTGACCTCAACTTCCGGGGCAGCCCGAACGGGATCGAGGAGGCGTACGGGCAACTGGCTTCGTCCCCGGCCGACCGGGTCTCCTGCCAGTCGACCACCGCCTACGGCTTCACGCTGTCCCCGCGAGCGGCGAAGGTCGGCGCGCAGCTGTGCGTGCTGACCGACCAGGGCCGATCCGCCGGTCTGACCGTCAAGCAGGTGCGGCGGAGCGACCCCGACCACGTGGAGTTGATCGTCTTCGAGGTGACCGTCTGGGAGAAGTAAGCTCAGCCGCCGCCGACCAGTTCGTCGCGGGGGAGGGCCTCGCGCAGCTGCCGCCGCGAGCTCACGCCGAGCTTGATGAAGACCTTGCGCAAGTGCCATTCGACCGTACGGGGGCGTAGGAACAGCCGTGCCCCGACCTCGGGGTTGGCGAAGCCCTCCCCGGACCAGCTGGGCGATCTGGCGTTCCTGGGCGGTCAGCGCGTCCCGGACCGAGGCCTCGACCGTAGGTCCCAGCTGGCGTTCGGCGCTCCGGACGAGGCCCGGTCGTACGAGTCGCCGGATCCGCCACCACCCGCCGGTCCAGGACGGCGTCGCCCCCTGGGCGGTGCCCGGTGCGCAGCCAGTTGGTCAGGTCGTCGAAGCCCTGCGTCAATTCGGGCGCCGTGAAGTCGCAGTGGCCGACACCGCGGATCGCCCGTGACACGAACAGCCGGGACCGGCCGTTGCGAGCCGCCCGGGCCGCGTACTCCTGCTCCATCGAGATCGGCACGAACAGGTCGCCGACGTCGTGCAGGGAGAGGACCGGGACCGGCGGCCGTCCGGCGTTACCTCCCGGTAACGTCTGATGCCAGACATCGACACATGTCAAGCGGTCAGTGCAACAGATCGTGCAGGCGGGCCGAGGCGGCGGCCACCTCGTCGAGGTGGGCGTTGTATCCGAACGAGCGCGGCCGGGGGATGTCGACCTGGACGATCTCGCGCAGGCGGCCGGGACGGTCGGTCAGGACGACGACGCGGTCGGCCAGCAGGACGGCCTCCTGGATGGAGTGGGTCACGAAGACGATCGTCGTGCCCAGGTCGAGGTGCAGGCGTTGCAGCTCGACGGCGAGTTCCTCGCGGGTCAGGGCGTCCAGCGCCGAGAACGGCTCGTCCATCAGCAGCACCGAGGGCCGTGGCAGCAGGGCACGGCACAACGCGACGCGCTGCTGCATGCCGCCGGACAGTTCGTGGGGCAGCTTCTGACGGAAAGCGCTCAGCCCGGTCATCTCCAGCAGTTCCGCGGCGCGCGTGCGATACGAGGAGCCGCGCCGGCCGAAGATCTCGGCGGGCAGCAGCACGTTCGCCTCGACCGAGCGCCACGGGAGCAGGGCCGGCTGCTGGAAGACCAGCCCGACGTCCCGGCGCGGTTCGGTCACCGGCGTGCCGTCGATCGCGATCGTGCCCCGGGTCGGCCGCAACAGGCCCGCGATGAGGTTGAGCAGCGTGGATTTGCCGCAGCCGGAGCGGCCGATCAGCGTGACGAACTCGCCGTCGTCGACCCGCAGGGTGATGTCGGCCAGCGCCTCGACCGGGCCCGGGAACGTCTGGCCGACCGCGGAAACCGTGATCATGCGGCACCGGCCCACGGGACGGCCAGGCGCTCGACGGCGGCGACCGCGTAGAACAGCGCCACCCCGGCCAGTGCCAGCAGCACCAGCGCGGCGAAGGCCAGCGGCGTATCGCTGGACGCACTCGACCCGGTGATCACCGAGCCGAGGCCGCGGTCGGGGCTGACCACCTCGCCGATCACCGCGCCGATGATGGCCAGCGGCGTCGCCACCTTCAGCCCCACGAAGATCTGCGGCAGCGCCCACGGCAGCCGCACCTTCACGAACGTCTGCCACCAGGACGCCTTCAGCGACCGGGCCAGTTTGCGCAGGTCGGCCGGGGCCGACGTCAGCCCGGCCATCGTCGCGACCACCACCGGGAAGAAGCTCACCAGCACCACCAGCACGATCTTGGGGCTGTCCCCGAAGCCCATCCAGACCAGCAGCAGCGGCGCCAGAGCCACCTTCGGTACGGCGTTCACCGCGGCCAGCACCGGCATGGTCATCCGTTCGACCGTGCGCGACGCCGCCAGCACGACCGCGACCACGAGACCGCCGGTCACGGCGACCGCGAACCCGATCAGCACCCGCTGCAGCGTCACCCACGTCTCCCCGAGCAGGAATCCCGGCGTACGCCAGAAGGTCTCGACGACGTCGGCCGGGGACGGCAGATAGAACGGGTCGATGTGCAGGGCCGCCGTCAGCAGCCACCACAGCGCGACTGTCAGCACCGCCCCGAGCGCGGGCAGCGCCACCCGGCTCACTTGACGAAGCTCGGGTCGACCACCTGGGCCGGCGTCAGACCCGCGGGCAGCAGGCCGGCCTGCACGAGTTCGTCGATGCCGGCCGTCACCCGTCCCTGGTCGAAGTGGCCGATCGCGCCACCGCCGGGCGGGGCGACGTACGGCTTCATCGCCTCGATCTCGCCCACCGCGGCCGGCACCGCCGCCGTCGGCTCGGCCCGGTGCAGGATCTCGGCGGCCTCCGCCGGGTGGTCGATCGTGTACCGCAGGCCCTTCAGCGCCGCGGTCGTGAACCGCTCGACCAGGTCCCGGTCGCCGGTCACGAGGTCGGCGCGGGCGATGATCGCGTTGCCGAAGAGGTCCTTCAGGTGGTCGCTGTAGGGCAGCACGACGACCTGCTTCTTCGACGCGTTCTCGAGCGCCTTGCGGCTGAGCAGGAAGGTGCTGAGCGCGTCCACCTTCCGTTGCGCCATCAGTCCGGTGAGCGCGGTCGTCTGCACCCCCCGGATCCGCACGGTCGAAGGATCAAGACTGGCCAGCCTCGCGTACGCCGGGAAGAGCAGTTCGCTGACCGAGCCCGCTCCCGTGGCGATCGTCCGGCCCTTCAGGTCGGCCGGCTTGGTGATCCCGGTGTCGGCGGTGGTCATGATCGAGACCAGGGTCTGCTGGTGCACCGCGGCGACCGCCCGCCACTCGGTGAATTTGCCCGTACCGGCCTGGATGACCGCGCCGGTGAAGTCGAGCGCGCCGAACTGCGCCTGATTCGCCTTGAT
>Ga0247737_1000810_pt1 | contig 13059 bp, 10 predicted proteins | sample UWRJL028104C2_FD_180937 | JGI IMG/M metagenome (GOLD analysis project Ga0247737, IMG submission 180937) | Plant litter microbial communities from Arlington Agricultural Research Station in Wisconsin, United States - UWRJ-L028-104C-2 | ecosystem: Environmental > Terrestrial > Plant litter >...
CGAGGTCGCGCCCCGGGGTGAGCTTGGCCAGCGGCTCGAGCGGGTGGTCATTGACGTACGAGAGCTCGACCTTGCCCTGGTCGTCACCCTCGTGCGGATAGGCGATGTTGTCCCGGTTGTTGACCGCCGTCCAGACCGCGCCGTCCGGGGCGATCGCCAGCCCGGTCCCGTTGCGCACCCCGCGCGCGAATACCGTCGTCCGGCCGCCGGCCGAGCGCAGGATCGACGCCCGTTCCGGCTTGGCGGCACGGTCGTCGGCCGAGATGTTGCCGGTCGAGCCGATCGAGATGTAGAGCGCGCCGTCCTTCCCGACCGCCACGCTCCTGAGCGCGTGCGCGTACTTGCCGCCCAGCTCGGCACTCTTCGCGTCGGGCAGCCCGCCGACGACGACCTGTCGGCCGGAGAGCGCCGCGTTCCGGTAGGTGAAGGCGTCCACCTGGTCGCTCTCGGCGACATAGAGCGTGTCCCCGTCGAAGGCCAGCCCGTGCGGCTGATTCAGCCCGGCGACCAGGGTCTTCTGGGCCGGCGCGGAATCACCCGCCCCGGGCGTCAGCGCGACGACGTCACCCGCCCCGGGCCGGGATACCAGCAGCCGCTGGTCGGGAGTCCAGGCGAGCAGCCGCGCGCCGGGCACCCGCGCCCACACGCTCACCGTCCACCCGGGCGGCGCCTGCAGCCGCCGGGTCTGGTCGAACGGCGCCGCGTCGGTGCCGGCGAGCGGGCGCACCGGTGTGGCGACCAGGGAGGTCGACGACGGGGTGGGCGCCGGGGCCCGCTCGGCGGAACAGGCGGCCAGCGTCAGGGCCAGGCCGGCGGCGATCAGCTTCGTCCTCATCGGTGCATTCGTACCACTGGTCAGGCTGGTTCGGGTCACGCGGTTCGGGTCAGGCCGGTTCGGCCTCCTCGAACACGAGCAGGGTCCTGGTGTTGACGACCCCCGGCATGCCCTGGATCTCGCCGAGCACGAGCCGGCCCAGCGCCGCGTTGTCCCGGGCCCGCACCAGCATGATGACGTCGAACTCGCCGCCGACCAGGGCGAGGTGGGCGACGCCGGGCAGCGCGCGCAGCCGGGCGCCCACGTCGCGCCACTCCGCCTGGTTCAGGTTCACCGTGACGTAGGCCGACGTGCCCAGGCCGGCCGCGACCGGGTCGACGTCGGCGCGGAAGCCCCGGACCACGCCGGTCGTGCGGAGACGATCAAGGCGGGCGTACGCGTTGGCGCGCGAGATGTGCAGGCGCTCGGCGAGCGTGCGCATGGACATCCGGCCGTCCCGGGTGAGCTCGGCCAGGATCTGCCGGTCGACCTCGTCGAGCGGGTCTGCCACTTGTCTTGCCCTCCCTCGGCCCGAACCGCGCCAACTGGACGATCGGTCCCGGCACGACGCCGGTGGAGATACATTTTCTCGGTTCTGTGCCAATAGTGGAATCCGAATGGCAACGCTACAAGCATGTGTTCATGACAGGTGATGCAGACCACCTTCTGCCCTCCGACCTCCCCGTGACCCTTCTCGGCCCCGACGGCCACCCCGTCGCCGACGCCGGTCACGCCCTCCCGGCCGAGGCCGCGCTCACGACCGCCCTCGCCGGCCTGATCACCGCACGGCGGCTCAACGACCAGGCGTACGCCCTGGTCCGGCAGGGTCGGCTGGCGGTCTACCCGTCGTCGCACGGGCAGGAGGCGTGCCAGGTCGCGGCCGCCCAGGTGCTCGCCGACGGTGACTGGCTCTTCCCGACCTACCGCGACACCGTGGCGGTGGTCGGCCGGGGCGTCGACCCGGTCGAGGCGCTGACGCTGCTCAAGGGGGACTGGCATTGCGGCTGGGACCCGTACGAGCATCGCGTCGCCCCGCACGCGACCCCGCTCGCGACGCAGCTCCCGCACGCCGTCGGGGTCGCCCACGCGGCCCGGCTGCGCGGCGAGCCGACCGTGGTGATGGCACTCTGCGGCGACGGCGGCACCAGCGAGGGCGACTTCCACGAGGCGCTGAACTTCGCCGCCGTCCTGCGTGCCCCGGTGGTCTTCCTGATCCAGAACAACGAGTACGCGATCAGCGTGCCCCTCGCCCGGCAGACCGCTGCCCCCTCGTTGGCGCACAAGGGCATCGGGTACGGCATCCCCGGTGCACGGGTCGACGGGAACGACGTCGCCGCGCTGCTCGCCGTCCTCGGCGCGGCGGTGACGAAGGCCCGCGCCGGCGAAGGACCGCAGCTCGTCGAGGCGCACACCTACCGCATGCAGGCGCACACCAACGCCGACGACGCGACCCGCTACCGCGCCGCCGCCGACGTCGAGGCGTGGGTCGCCCGCGACCCGATCACCCGGCTGACGGCCCACCTGGCGCTGCCTCCGGACGAGCTGGCGGATCTGCACGAGCAGGCGGAACGGGTCGCCGAGCACGTACGCGACGGCCTCAACCGCGACGTCGAACCCGTGCCGGCCGATCTGTTCGCCCACGTCTATGCCGCCCCCACCCCGCAGCTGCGGGAACAGGCGGCCCAGCTCGCCGACGAGCTCGACCGCGAGGGAGCACTGCGATGACCAGCCACGAGAAACTCTCGATGGCGCAGGCACTCAACCGGGCCCTGCGCGACGCGATGACCGAGGACCCGACGGTGGTCGTCTTCGGCGAGGACGTCGGCCCGCTCGGCGGCGTCTTCCGCGTCACCGACGGCCTGACCGCCGACTTCGGCGAGGACCGCTGCTTCGACACCCCGCTGGCCGAGTCGGGCATCGTCGGCGTCGCCGTCGGCATGGCGATGAACGGCCTGCGCCCGGTCGTGGAGATGCAGTTCGACGCGTTCGCCTACCCCGCGTTCGAGCAGATCGTCAGCCACGTCGCGAAGATGCGGAACCGGACCCGCGGCCGGGTCGCCCTGCCGATGGTCATCCGGATCCCGTACGCGGGCGGGATCGGCGGGGTCGAGCACCACTGCGACTCGTCCGAGGCCTACTACGCCCACACCCCCGGCCTGCACGTCGTGACTCCGTCGACCCCCGGGGACGCGTACGCCCTGCTGCGGGAGTCGATTGCCGCACCCGACCCGGTCGTCTTCCTCGAACCGAAGAAGCTCTACTGGAGCAAGGAGGAGGTCGTGCTCGGCTGGACCACCCCGGCGATCGGCCGAGCGGTCGTCCGGCGCGAAGGGACAGCCGCCACGATCATCGCGTACGGTCCCAGCGTGCCCGCGGCGCTCGAAGCCGCCGAGGTGGCCGACCGCGAAGGACGCAGCCTGCAGGTGGTCGACGTGCGCTCGATCGTGCCGTTCGACGACGAGACGGTCTGCGCGGCGGTCCGCTCCACGGGCCGCGCCGTCGTGGTGGCCGAGGCGGCCGGGTTCGCCGGCGTCGCCTCCGAGATCGTCGCGCGCGTCACCGAACGCTGCTTCCACTCGCTGGCCGCGCCGATCCGCCGGGTGACCGGGTTCGACATCCCGTACCCGCCGCCGAAGCTCGAACACCTCCACCTGCCCGGCGTGGACCGGATCCTCGACGCCGTCGACGACCTGCAGTGGGCGGACTCATGAGCGACCAGGTCTTCCGGCTGCCCGACCTCGGCGAAGGGCTGACCGAGGCGGAGGTGGTGCGCTGGCTGGTGGCCGAGGGCGACACCGTCACGGTCGACCAGCCGGTCGTCGAGGTGGAGACGGCCAAGTCCCTCGTCGAGGTGCCGACGCCGTACGCGGGGACGGTCGCGACCCGGCACGCCCCCGAAGGCGCCGTCCTGGAGGTAGGCAAGCCCCTGCTCACCGTCGCGCCGTCGGACACCTATCGCGAGGAGGAGCAGGCCGGGTCGGGGAACGTCCTGATCGGATACGGGACGTCGGGGGAATCCGTGGTGTCAGGCCGTCGCCGGCGTCCCCGCGCGCACGTCGCGACCCTCAGCCCGGCCGCCGCCGCGGACCGCCGGGTGCCGCTGGTCGTCTCGCCACTGGTTCGCCGGCTGGCTCGGGACGGTGGTGTCGACCTGCGCGTGGTCGACGGCAGCGGGCCGGGAGGGCTGATCGTCCGGGCCGACGTCACTCGGGCACTGGGCACGCCGGCTTCGGAGTCGGGGACGCGGCGCATCCCGCTCACCGGGTTCCGGCGTGCGGTGTCGGCGGCGCTGACCCGCAGCCGCGCCGAGATTCCGGAGGCCACGGTGTGGGTCGACGTCGACGCCACCCGGCTGTGGGAGCTGCGCGAGGCGACCCGGCCGGGTCCGGGCCTGATCGCGTACATCGCCCGGTTCGTCGTCGCGGCCCTGCGCGAATACCCGGTCTTCAACTCCCGCGTCGACACCGAACGGCAGGAGATCGTCGAGCTGGATCGGATCGACCTGGGGCTCGCGGTCCAGGGGCCGCGCGGTCTGGTGGTGCCGGCGGTCATGGACGCGGGGGCGCTGACCACGACCGGCCTGGACGAGGAGATCCGCCGCGTCACGGCCAGCGCCCGCGCCGGGAACGTGGTCGGGAGCGGGACGTTCACGCTCAACAACTACGGCAGTTTCCGGGTGGACGGCAGCGCCGCGATCATCAACCATCCGCAGGTGGCGATCCTCGGCTTCGGCCGCATCCTCGATCGCGCTTGGGTGGTCGACGGGCAGCTCTGCGTTCGCAAGATCACTCAGATGAGCTTCGTGTTCGACCACCGGGTTTCCGACGGGGGCGCGGCGGCCGGCTTCATGCGAAGCGTCGCCGATGCCATCGAGAATCCGGCCTCGGTGATCGCGAAGCTCTGACCAGGACGGACATCGGGCGGTTCAGGGTCGGAAGTCGTCGTGCTGGACGACCCGGGAAAGCTCGTAGTGGTCACCCCGGCGCCAGTAATGCAGGCGCCGGGCGGCGGGTGTCTCTCGTTGCAGGGCCACCCGCCAGCAGTTCGCGCCGTCCGGCCGGGTCAGGTACGGCGAGCCGGCGTCGCCCGAGCGCAGCCGGTGGGCGTCGCGGCCGGGTGAGCGCTCGGCGATGCCGGTGACGACCTCGACGACGACCGCCACGATCTTATTCCGCTGCACGCCTTCGAGGTGGCCGACCGAGTCGAGGAAGTCCGGTCCGAGATCGAACGGGCCGAGCGGCCGGTCCACCTTCTCGGCGGCGGGGATGCGCTGCGCCCATTCGCAGTAGACCTCGTGCCGGAACTGGTCGGCGGGATCCGGGAACGCCAGCCCGGCGTGCTTGTGGCGGGTCGCCTTCTGCCGGTCCCGTTCCGCCTTGCGATAACGGCTCTGCAGGCGTTCGATGCCGCGCGCGGCCTGGTCGAGCTCGCATCGCAGGCCCGCGGCGTGAATGCGCAGCGCCTCCAGCTCGGTGGCGAGGGCGGCGGTTCGGGCCCGCTCGGCGAGCAGCTCGTCCGTGAGTCCCACGGCCGGCTTCCGCCGTACGGCGTCGGGGGTGCCTTTCCGCACGAGATCCAAGGGCGACGGCCGCCGGGCGGGCACCGGCTGCCGGGCGACCGGGATCGGCTTCGGCGTCCGGGCGGGTGCCGGCTCTGCGGTCTCGACGGGGGTGACGGGCTCGGGAAGGCGCAGCCACGGCGGTCCACCGGGGAGCAGACTCGGCGCGGGCTTCGGCTCCTCGTCGTCGTCGACGTCGTCCAGGCGTAACGTCAGCGGCTCGGTCGCCGAGACCCGGCCCGTGACCACCTCGCCGACGGTGAACAGGCCGGTCAGCGCGTCGCTCTCGTTGGAGGTGACGGCCGAGCGCTCCACCCGGACGGCCACGCCCGGCAGCAGACGCAGATCGACCGCGTCCGGGCTGACGGCGGCGACGTCGGCGAGTACCACGTCACCGGCCCGGTAACCGGTCGGGCCCGTTCGCCGCAGGCCGGTGCGGAGGTCGAGGCGGCGCGACTCCAGATCGTACATGCCGGTTACCTGCTGTTTGACGGCGAGCACCCGGTCGAGCGGGACGCCGTGCTCGGTCAGCTCCTCCCAGACGGTCGCCGGTGTGCCGTCGTCGAGCGTGACGATCGCCCGCGACTGCACGACGAAGAGGACGGTGCCGGACCGCTGCCGCTGCGACGGGCGACTGCGCAACCGGGGGACGTCACCCGCCATCGCCGCGCCGAGCGCGTCGTTGATCAGGTGCTCGGTGATCCGGTCGCGGTCGGCCACCGAGTACGCGAACCGCAGCCGGCTGCGCTCCGGATAGATGATCCACTCGTGGCCGACCGGGTAGACGCGCCCGGCCCCGCCGTAGACCTGCGTCGCCGGCGGCATGGCGTCCGAGAACGCCCGCGAGACACTGGTGGTCGGCATGATCACCACCTCGGCGAGGTCACCGACGGCAGCACAGATCTGCTCGGCGTCACCGAACGGCTCACGGTGGCCGCCCGCGATGGTCAGCACGACCGCGGGCCGGTCGCGCTCCCGGCTCGTGAGCCGCGCGGCCAGGGCCTGCGCCTCGCCGTCCGAGCCAATACGTCGTACCGTCATTCGGGCCTCCGTTCGAACGCCCGGACAGATCGGCTGCCCACGAGTTGACCTGAGGAAACCGCAACCTTCGCACAGCCTGGGGTGGGTCACCAGACGACCTTCAGCCACTTGCGTCCCACAACGTTGTCGTGCTGATCCGGCCCCGGCTCCGCGCCGCTTCCCACTCGACAATTGGTCAACTTCGATGTCCGTACGGTCGAGACCGATCGGGTGATTCCGCGTCCGCAGTCGCCTTCGAGACCGGGCTGAGCGGGCGGAGTCGCTATCTTGTGCGAGACAGCTCCTCGACCGCCCCGCTGTGTGCCGCGTCGGCATGCTGCTCAGGAGGCAGATCCGTGTCCGCCCTCATGTCCGCCGGCCCGAAGACCGAAACACCGCGTCGTGCCGTCTCCGCATACCTCACCGGGTTCGTCCTGGGAACCGTCGGGATCGCCGTGGGCGTCGCTTCCGCGTGGCTGTTGGGCACCGTTCTGTTCCTCCTCGCGTACCTGCTGATCTTTGTTGCCGCGGCCTGGCTCGGGGCACGTTCTCTGCTCGGCCGGGGCCGGAGCTTCGGCGCCGAGGTGCTGGCGGTCAGCGTCCTGAACTGGGTGCTCGTTGCCCTCGCGCTGCTCTGGGCCGGCATCGTCGCCGGGTCGAACGAGATCGCGCACGAGGACGCCACCACTCGGTGGACCGTCCTGGTCGCGGCGGCCGGCCTCGCCGCGGTGATGTGGGCAACGACCCGCTACGTGGTGCGGCGCCCGTTGGCCGCCAGGGCCGGCCCCCTGGCGGTGTGCTTCCTGGCCGTGCTGGTCACGACCGTGCCGGTGCTCGCCTTCTTGGCGGGCGCCGGGCCCATGACAGATGATGGCCGATCGGTGGGTGTGGGGCAGGGCGACGTGCAGGCTTCCTACCGGCGGGACCGCGCATCGCTCCTGGACGGTGTGGTCGAGACGCCGAAGTCGGTGACTGTCGAGGCGGGCAGTTCGGAGAGGTTCGTGGCCACCGTGTGCGGACCGGCGAGCACCGAGTGTGGGGAGCCGGTACCGGCGGCCACGACGGGGGAGCAGCGCACGCCGATGAAGACCGGGGCGCGGATCTCGGCCTGGGCGGTATCCACCCCAGACGTGCAGGTGTCGCCGGCGGACGCCGTCGTCCAGCCGATCATCGACAAGTCCGACGACGCTACGTGGGAGTGGTACGTGAAACCGGCCCGTGCCGGCGACTTCACCGTCAGCCTGCACTTCCGGGTGCTTCGCGGCGAGACGTCGGAGGCGCTGACCAGCGACAAGGTCCTGAACGTCACGATCCGAGCGGAGGAGCCGCCGCGAAGTGCGACAGATTACGCGAAAGCCACCGGCGGCTGGTTCAAGGAGTATCTCGGCTGGCTGGTCGGTCTCATCGGCGCCCTGGGCATCACCGGCCCGATGATCCTCACCGCCGTCAAGGCTTTCCGAGCCCGGCGACGTCGACCGGCGGCCTAGACGCCCTACTCGCCCTCGGTGGGGTGGATCGCTGGAGAAAGACGGGCCCGGGAGGGCAAACAAACGTGGGGGCGACTCTTAACTCCAGCGCGGTCAACCGATCCCCAAGGCTGACACTTCGGATTAGCCACTTCCCGGACCCGCTAGCACCAAGGTAGCCCCACTGACCTCGCTGTTCCAGGCACAACCAGGCGTTTAGCCAGGTTGTGAGTACCGACACCTACCCGGTCACCGGCTCGTCCGGGAGGTGGTCCGCTCGACCACCTTGTCGACCGGGCTGGACTTGGCGGCGCTCCGACCCTGACCGCGAAGGATGTCTGGACCGTACGTCAGCCGGAGTAGACCTCCAGTGTGGAGAGCTGCCCGGCCGGCCAGCCGGTGTTGCCGGTGATGGTGACCCGGACGTAACGGGCCTGCGCGGCGGTGCCGGTCACGGTGACGGTGTTGCCGGTGGCGGGGTCGAAGACGCGGGCCGCGGAGCCGGCCAGGGTGGTGAACGACGAACCGTTCGTACTGGTCGCGACGGCCAGCGTCTGGGTGCGGGAGCCCCAGCCGGGTGGCAGCTTGAGGACGGCGCGGCCGACTGTCGTGGTCGTGCCGAGGTCGACCTGGATCCACTGGGGGAACACGTTGTTGGTGCTCTCCCAGTAGGACGCGGTGCTGTTGTCGACCGTGTTCGCCGGGCTGTAGGGGCCGTTGGTGCTGCTCGCGCTGGTGGGTCTGCCGGCGGCGAGATCTCCGGTCGGCGGGTTCGGTGGCGTGCCGGTGGTCGGCTGCGTCGGGCGTACGGCGGTCAGGGCGATCTGGCCCTTGAGCATCTTGCCGCCGTCCTGCGTGATCCGCAGGTAGTAGTCGGCGGAGCAGAACGTGCCGTCCTCGTCGAGCGGGCGGATGCCGCTGCCGGCCGGGACCGAGGCGGCCGTCTCGGCGGTCTTGGCGATCTGGTTGCCCTCGTTGTACTCGTCGAACATCGACACGTAGAGACCCTGCGAACCGATCTTGATCATGTTGTAGATGCTGCGCCAGTAGTAGTCGCCGTGCTGACGGGCGCCGTCCGAGAGGTCGCCCGGGAGTACACAGGGCTGGTAGTCGATGCCGTTGGCGGCGCAGTCGGCGACGTCGGGCGTGTTCACGTTGACGAGGTAGTTCTCGAGGTTCTCGATCCGGCGGGCGCGGCCGACCATCCACGGCGAGATCATGTTGAAGGCGTGGTAGACCTCGGAGAAGCCGGGACGGCTGTCGTCGACGCCGCGGCGCCAGTGGGTGGGGACACCGCCGATCACGTAGCAGCCCTGGGCCTTGAACCAGTTGACGACGTCGAGGCAGGGGGCGGGGGTGAACGGACGGTCGTTGTCGCTGAAGCCGAAACCCCAGATGCAGACGACCGGCTTGCCGTTCTGCCGCGCGTAGGCCGACGACGACGTATGCGCGGACATCTTGGCAGTCCAGTCCTGCTTGATCTCCGTCTGCATCGCAGTCCAGTTGGTGACGTCGTACATGATGTAGTACTTGCGGCCGGTCGCCTCGGCCGCCGTGCGCACCTTGGTCGCCATCGCGTCGCGGGTGGGGCCTTCGTCGCCCATCGGGTTGAACCGTTGCAGCGCCGCGGTGTCGATGCCGTACGTCCGCATCCACTGGAAATGCGTGTCGACGGTCTGCTGGTCGTACGAGGAGAAAAGCGTCGCGGGGCTGCCGTTGCCGAGATTCGGGTATGCCGTGGGGTAGGTATGGGTGTAGTCGCGCATGTCCGGCCAGGACACGATCGTCGTGTTGGTGGACGACGGCGGCTGGAAGCGGTCGCGGCTCCAGTGCCACCAGCCGCCGATCGGGGCGCCGTCGCCGGGGCAGGCGAACCACCCCTGATAGCCGACGCTGATCTTGCCGACGACGTCGCCGGGCGGGGACGCGGCGTGCGCGGGGGAGAAGTCGGTGAGCACCGCCGCGGCCGACCCGAAGGCGGCCGCGGACAGCAGGGTCCGGCGGGTGACGGGCATGGGGAGCTCCTGTTGATCCGGGGGTGATGGGGGAACGGATCTTGATCCGGGGGATGATGGGGAACGGATCGACGGTCATCGTGACAGCTGCGTTCACGCGAACGCAATAGTTGGACCGATCATTGAAATAATGCGAACATCGAACGGAAATCTCAGCACCGCCGAAGCGGACGGTTCAGTGCGGTCAGGAGGAGGGCTCAGCGGATACGGCGGACGACCTCGTGGTGGGTCACGGTCCGCTCGCGTTCGATCAGGTAGTCGTCGTCCTCGTCGTAGAAGACGGCGAGCTCGATGTTGTCGCCGGCGAAGCCGCGGATGTCGTCGAGCGAATCCCACCAGCTGACCGTCCTGACCTCCGACCGGCCGTCGCCGAGGTCGCGGACCCACATCTCGGCGCCCTGGTTGCCGGGGGTGGCGCGATAGCCGGCCAGGCCGGTGCGCTCGATGTAGGCGACGTAGTCGTCCGCGCGATCCGTGGCCACCCAGCCACGCCACATCCGTGCGATCATCCCCGCAGTCTAGGTCGATTCCGTCCCGCGGGCCGGGTGCGTGCGGTCATGCTGCCGGGTTGAACAGCTTCCCATGCCCCTCGGAGACGACCTCGACGACGCCCGGGGCTGTCGTCACAGGTGGCCCACCGACCTGATGCGTCGGCGGCTGGCGGGGAGATGACAAACGGTCCCTCTGGGGGAGCAGAAGGACCGTACGGCGGATCAGGTCAGGAAGTGCCGGTTTCTTGCTGGCGCTGGTAGTTCTCGTTCTGCTGCATGGCCTCTTCGAGCTGGTCCTCAAGGATGATGATCCGGCAAGCGGCTTCCAGCGGGGTGCCCTGGTCGACCATCTCGCGGGCTCGTGCGGCGAGGCGTAGCTGGTAGCGGGAGTAGCGGCGGTGCCCGCCGGCGGACCGGAACGGGGTGATCAGTTTCGCTTCGTCGAGCCGGCGCAGGAAGTCTTGCGAGGATCCGGTGATCTCCGCGGCGCGGCCCATCGTGTAGGCGGGGTAGTCGTCGTCGCCGAACATGTCGTCGGATTGGGCCATACGTTTCTCTCCATGACGAGGGCCCCGGCGCAGAAACGCCGGGGCCCGGGTTACGGGTATTAAACACCATCTACCGACAGTTTCGTCGGCTTGTCGTATCCGCACCGGTCGCCGTTGGCGGCGTGAGGTGCGAGGATCGCATAAGCGTGACCGGAGACCACCTCTCGTTCGAGGGAAACTGCGGTGTCCGCCCCAGAGCCGGAACTGCGTCCTGGTTGCGGGCGATCCAACGGTGTTCAGCCCTCCCTTTCCTCTGCTTGCGAATCAGTGCTGCGGCTCGCCGGTGACGAAGCCTCACGCGACTTCATGCCTCGCACACGTGCGACGAGCTTTATATCCGGCCGGGCATCGACATCAAACTCGCCCCGCCTGCCCTGACCTGGAATGACGTCAAGGTCTTGTGATGATCACTTCTTATTGCTGGCCGAGCGAGCCGCGAACAGATCCGGGCCCTGCTTTGACGCTCGGCTTACTACGTCTGCGTCTTGACGTGATCTCATCGTTCAACACCAGGAACACTAACCGGTCGCGGCGAGGATGTCTAGTAGGTTCGACCCAGATTTTCTCGGTTTTCTTTCGAGTTTTCGGGCGGGGATGTCGGGCACGTCGGCTCGAGACGTCCGCGCGGGTCCCCGTGTGGCCGCCTTGGCTTCACCGGCGTGTCGCCGCGCTGGACAGGTGGGGCGCGGCGCTTCACGAGTCGTCGATCATCTTTTTCCTTTCGTGGAAACCCCCGGCTTCAGCCGTGGGGAGGAAACGAAAGCAACGGCCGGACGGCGCGTCGCCGCGATCCTCACAAGCTAAGTAGGTAGTGTGTGAGATGTGACCAGGACGGTGAAGCGGGCGTTCAAGTTCCGCTTCTATCCCAGCGACGCGCAGGCTGCTGAGCTTGCGCGTACGTTCGGCTGCGTCCGCAAGGTCTACAACCTGGCACTGGCCGCCCGTACCGAGGCGTGGGCGTTGCGCCAGGAGCGGGTGAACTACAACGCCACCTCAGCATTGCTCACCGCCTGGAAGAAAACCGAGGAACTGGCGTTCCTCAACGAGGTCTCCTCCGTTCCGCTCCAGCAGGCCCTGCGGCACCTTCAGGTTGCATACACCAACTTCTTCGCCAAGCGCGCCAAGTATCCGACCTTCAAGAGCAAAAAGAAGTCGCGGCGTTCGGCGGAGTACACCACCAGCGCGTTCCGCTACCGCGACGGCCGACTCACTCTGGCGAAGATGGCCGAGCCGCTCGACATCATCTGGTCGCGGCCGCTTCCTGATGGAGCTGCACCATCCACTGTGACCGTGTCGCAGGACGCCGCTGGCCGCTGGTTCGTCTTCCTGCTCTGCGACGACGTGATCGAGGCCGTACCGGCATCCGGGGCGATCGGTATCGACGCCGGTTTGGACCACCTGCTCACCCTGTCCACCGGGGAGAAGGTCACCAACCCGCGCCGCGAACGGGCCGACCGTGCCCGACTGGCCCATGCCCAGCGGGAACTGGCCCGCAAGGAGAAGGGTTCCAGCAACCGGGCCAAAGCTCGGCTCAAGGTTGCTCGCGTCCATGCACGCATCGCGGACCGACGCCGCGACTACCTGCACAAACTGACCACTCGACTCGTTCGTGAAAACCAAACGATCGTGATCGAGGACCTGACCGTGCGCAACATGGTCAAGAACCACAGCCTGGCCCGCTCGATCTCCGACGCGGCCTGGCACCAGTTCCGCACCATGATGGAGTACAAAGCCGAATGGCACGGCCGTGACCTGATCGCGGTCGACCGCTGGTTCCCGTCCTCCAAACTGTGCTCGGCCTGCGGACGCCTGGCCGAGAAGATGCCACTCAACGTCCGCAAGTGGACCTGCCCCTGCGGGGCCGTCCACGACCGCGACGTCAATGCGGCGCGCAACATTCTCGCGGAGGGGCTCTCCGTGATTGCCTGTGGAGGCGGTGTAAGACCTCAACGGACGAACGTCCGGACGGGGCAGTCGCCTGTGAAGCAGGAACCCCAGCGGGCGACCGCTGGAATCCCCCGCCTTTAGGCGTGGGGAGGATGTCAAGATGGGGGCCGTGACGGGTGGTGGCGGCGGGGTTCGGGGCGGCCCTGGCGGTGGCGGCCGGGGCGGTGACGATGCTCGTGGCGTTGGTCGCGGGGCCGAGG
>Ga0247737_1000811_pt1 | contig 13054 bp, 12 predicted proteins | sample UWRJL028104C2_FD_180937 | JGI IMG/M metagenome (GOLD analysis project Ga0247737, IMG submission 180937) | Plant litter microbial communities from Arlington Agricultural Research Station in Wisconsin, United States - UWRJ-L028-104C-2 | ecosystem: Environmental > Terrestrial > Plant litter >...
GCACCCGAGGCATCCACGATGCACGGAACCTCGACCACAGCATCCGCGTCGAGCTCTGCCAGGGTTCCGCGGTTGCGCACGTTGAGGATCAACCGTGCCTGCTGATCGTGGGCGATTCCGCGCATCAGGGCGATCGCGACGTTCTCGTAGCCGCCCGACACCAGATCCTCAGCGTTGCGCTCCCCCATGCCCACCGACTGCCGGTTCGCCGCCATGTAGGTGGTCTCGCGCTCCATGCGGGTGCGATCCCAGATCTGCAGCGCCGACTCGGCCTGCAGCGCTGACCCGACCTGCAGCGCTGACTCGGCCTGCAGCGCCGGATCACCCGGTCCTGAATCAGCCGGCGCTGGATCATCCAGTGCAGAGAGCCCCGAGCCACCCAGCTCGTCGAAGAACTGCGCCTGCTGCTCGAGCAGGAACGTCCCGCGGGACTGTGAAGCGAGCTGGTCGGCCTGCTTCACCTCGCGCGTGAAGTAGTAGTAGTGCAGATACTCATTGGGCACAGCGCCGAGCGCACTGAGCCACTCGCGCCCGAACAGCCGGCCCTCCTCGAAGGTGTCGATCAGTTCGGGATTCGCGAACAGGTCCGGCAGCACATCGCGCCCATCGACGATCAGCGAACGAAGCCAGCCGAGATGATTGAGCCCGGCGTATCCGATCGTCGCGTCCGCCGAGCGCAGCCGGAGAACGCCGAGCACCCGACGGGCGAGGCCGATCGGCGAATCGCAGATGCCGATCACGCGATCACCGAGCACCCGCGACATCGCCTCGGTCACGACACCGGCCGGGTTGGTGAAGTTGATCACCCAGGCATCCGGCGCGAGAAGGGCAATCCGCTCGGCGAGGTCCATCACGACCGGCAGGGTGCGCAGAGCGTAGGAGATGCCGCCGAAGCCGACGGTCTCCTGGCCGATCACGCCGTGCGCGGCACCGATGCGCTCGTCGCTCGAACGGCCGGCCATGCCACCCACGCGGATCGCCGAGAAGATGAAGTCCGCACCGCGAAGGGCCTCATCGAGGTCCGTGTGCAGCGTCAGTGCAGGGGCATCGCCATGGGCGGATGCCTGCTCCCGCAGCACGCGGGCGATCGCGGTCAGGCGCCGGACATCCGTGTCGTAGAGGGCCACCGAGGTCACCCGGCCCGCATCGTGGTCGCGTACCAGCGCGGAGTAGACGAGAGGAACGCGGAATCCGCCTCCCCCGAGGATGGTCAGCTTCATGCTGCCTGTGCCTTCATGGGACCTGTACCGTCATCGCGCCGTGCCTTCATCGAGCCGTGCCTTCATCGAGCCGTGTCCTCATTCGCCCTGCGCGCCGACGTACGCCGCCAGGTACTCGCCGGTCACGGTGGAACGGTCAGCGATCAGTTGCGTCGGAGTGCCCTCGAATACGACCCGCCCACCGTCGTGCCCGGCACCGGGGCCGATGTCGATGATCCAGTCCGCGTGCGCCATGACCGCCTGGTGGTGCTCGATCACGATCACCGACTTGCCGGCGTCGACGAGACGGTCGAGCAGTCCGAGCAGCTGCTCGACGTCGGCCAGGTGCAGACCCGTCGTGGGCTCGTCGAGGATGAACACGTCCCCGCTCTCCCCCATGTGTGTCGCCAGCTTGAGGCGCTGACGCTCTCCCCCGGAGAGGGTGGTGAGCGGCTGACCGAGACTGATGTAACCGAGACCCACGTCGACAAGACGACGGAGGATGGCGTGAGCGGCCGGGATGCGCGCGTCACCGGCAGCGAAGAACTGCTCGGCCTCCGAGGCAGGCATCGCCAGCACCTCACTGATGTTCTTGCCCCCGAGCCTGTACTCGAGAACGGATGCCTGAAACCGCCTGCCCTCGCACACCTCGCACAGGGTCGAGACGCTGGCCATCACCCCGAGGTCCGTGAAGATCACGCCGGCACCGTTGCAGTTCGGGCACGCCCCCTCGGAGTTCGAGCTGAACAGCGCGGGCTTCACCCCGTTCGCCTTGGCGAAGGCCTTGCGGATCGGTTCGAGCAGCCCGGTGTAGGTTGCCGGGTTGCTGCGCCGTGAGCCGCGGATCGCACCCTGGTCGATCGAGACCACGCCCGGAAGCGGCGCAACGGAACCGTGTACCAGCGAGCTCTTGCCCGACCCGGCAACACCGGTGACCACCACGAGCACGCCGAGCGGAACATCCACATCGACGTCGCGCAGATTGTTCGCCGTGGCGCCCCGCACCTCGAGCACCCCGGTCGACGATCGCACCGTCGGCTTGAGGGCGGCCCGGTCGTCCAGGTGACGGCCGGTGAGGGTGTCACTCTTCCGCAGTTCGGCGACACTTCCCTCGAAGACGATCTCGCCCCCGGCGGTACCGGCCCGTGGGCCCAGGTCGACCACGTGGTCGGCGATCTCGATGGTTTCCGGCTTGTGCTCCACGACGAGTACGGTGTTTCCCTTGTCGCGGAGCCGCAACAGGAGCTCGTTCATCCGCTGGATATCGTGCGGGTGCAGCCCGATGGTCGGCTCGTCGAAGACGTAGGTCACGTCGGTGAGCGACGACCCGAGGTGGCGGATCATCTTGGTACGCTGCGCCTCGCCGCCGGAGAGCGTTCCGGCCGGGCGATCCAGCGAGAGGTAGCCGAGGCCGATATTCACGAAGGAATCGAGAGTCTCCTGCAGCGTGCGCAGCAGCGGGCCGACCGAGGGTTCATCGAGACCGCGCACCCACTCGGCGAGATCGCTGATCTGCATCGCGCACGCCTCGGCGATGTTGATGCCCGAGATACGCGACGACCGTGCGCCTTCGCTCAGTCGCGTGCCGCCACAGTCGGGACAGGTGGTGAAGGTGACGGCCCGGTCGACGAAGGCGCGGATATGCGGTTGCATGGCCTCGCGGTCTTTCGAGAGGAACGACTTCTGCACCTTCGGCACCAGACCCTCGTAGGTCATGTTGATGTCGCCGACCTTGACCTTCACGGGCTCCTTGTAGAGAAAGTCGTGCAGTTCGCGCGTGCTGTAGTCGCGAATCGGCTTGTCGGCGTCGAGGAAGCCCGAGCCGGTGAAGATGCGCACCCCCCAGCCGTCGGCCGTGTAGCCGGGAATGGTGAGCGCGCCCTCCGCCAGGGACTTGCTGTCGTCGAAGAGCTGCCCGAGGTCGATATCGTTGACGGTTCCCATGCCCTCGCACCGCGGGCACATCCCGCCCGTGATGCTGAAGCTGCGGCGCTCTTTCGTTGTCTCCGTGCCGCGCTCGATGGTGACGGCGCCCGCGCCGGAGATCGAGGCGACGTTGAAGGAAAACGCCTGCGGAGACCCGATGTAGGGCTGACCGAGTCGGCTGAACAGGATGCGCAGCATCGCATTGGCATCGGTGGCCGTGCCGACCGTCGAGCGTGCGTTCGCGCCCATGCGTTCCTGGTCGACGATGATCGCCGTGGTGAGTCCCTCGAGCACGTCCACGTCCGGTCGTGACTGCGAGGGCATGAATCCCTGCACGAACGAGCTGTAGGTCTCGTTGATCATGCGCTGCGACTCGGCGGCGATGGTGCCGAAGACGAGCGAGCTCTTGCCGGAACCGGAGACCCCGGTGAACACGGTCAACCGACGCTTGGGCAACTCGAGGCTGACGTCTTTCAGGTTGTTCTCCCGTGCACCCTGCACACGGATGAGATCGTGGTTGTCGGCGCTGTGGTTGTCGGCGCTGTGGTTGTCGGCGCTGCGGTCGCTGCTCATGATGATCCCAGCGTAGGCCGCAGGGACTCGTGCGATCAGCGCACCGACCGGCGGTTGTAGAGCGCAAGCGCCCAGAGGTAGCCGCCGAGAGCGATGGCGAAGCTCCAGCCCAGCGTCAGCAGCCAGGCAGACCCGATCGGGGTGCCGAGCAGCAGCCCACGAATGGTCTCGGTGAACGGGGTGAAGGGCTGGTACTGGGCGAAGACCTGTAGCGCCGCCGGCATCGTCGACGTCGGCACGAAGCCGCTTCCGACCAGCGGCAGGATCAGCAGGATCAGCGGGAGGTTGCTCGCCGACTCCACCGAGGTGGCCGCCATGCCCATCGCGACGGCCAGCCACACGATGGCGAACTGGATGAGGGTGACGACGCCGAGCAGGGCGAGCCACTGGAGCGGACCCGTGGTCGGACGGAAGCCGATCAGGAGTGAGACACCGAACACGAGTGCCACCGAGATCAGCCCCTGGATCACGTTGCCGAGTACGTGCCCGGTCAGCACCGCCGCCCGGGAGATCGACATCGTGCGGAAGCGGGCGACCACGCCCTCCTTCATGTCCATGGCGACGGTCGTGGCGGTGCCCCCCGCTCCCCCGGCGATGGTGATCACCAGGATTCCCGGCACCACGTAGGCGAGGTACGCGCCGCGATCGCCGCCCGACAGTGAGGGCAGCCCCGGCACCGATGCGCCGAGCGCCCCGCCGAAGACGAAAACGAACAGCAACAGGATGACGACGGGCCCGAGCACCGTGAACATGCTGAGCGCGGGGTACCGCACCATGTGCAGCAGGTTGCGGCGCAGCATGGTGACCGAATCGGCGACGACATGCGAGGAATGGCGTGAACCGCCGGTGTTCGGTGCGGCTGTGCTGTTCGGTGCGGTTGCGCTGATGGAGGTCATCGTGATGTCCCTTCGATCTCGGAAGAGGTGGGTGTTGAGGCGCCGGATGCTGCCGACCCCGTGAGGGCGAAGAACACGTCATCGAGGTCCGGGGTGTGGATGCTGAGCGCGGTGGGGGTCACGGAGCCCGCGTCGAGACGGTCCAGTGCGCTCCGGATCGAGTCGATCCCGCCATCGCTCGGCAGTTCGAGCGCGTCGGAGTCCGCGTCGCGCCGCGCATCCGGCAGCAGGCCCTCCGCCGCGGTCACCGCGTCCGAGCCGGCGAATTCGAGTCGGATCCTGCCGCCGGGCACCCGTCGCTTGAGCTCGGCTGCCGTTCCCTCGGCGACGATCCTGCCGCCGTCGAGCACGGCGATGCGGTCTGCGAGCTCGTCCGCCTCCTCGAGATACTGCGTGGTGAGAAAGACGGTCACGCCCTGCGCGACGAGTCCGCGGATGATCGACCACATCGCGTGCCGGCTGCGCGGATCGAGCCCGGTTGTCGGTTCGTCGAGGAAGATGATGCGCGGGTCGCCGATCAGGGTCATCGCCAGGTCGATGCGTCGCCGCATCCCTCCGGAGTATGTCGAGAGCGGCTTCGCGGCGGCGTCGGTCAGGTCGAACTGGGCGAGCAGTTCCGCCACGCGACGCCGCGCCTCCCTCGGTGGGAGATGACGCAGACGCGCCATCAGCATGAGGTTCTCCTGGCCGGTGAGGAGGCCGTCCACCGCCGCGAACTGCCCGGTGAGGCCGATCGCGGAGCGCACGCCGTCTGCATCACTGCTCACATCGTGTCCGTCGACCGAGGCTTGCCCACCATCGGCGCTGATCAGCGTCGACAGAATGTGAACGATGGTGGTCTTGCCGGCACCGTTCGGGCCGAGCAGTGCGAACACCGTGCCGACGGGAACATCAATGTCGACACCCTCCAGCACCGACTTCGTGCCGTACGCCTTGCGCAGTCCGACCGCGTGAATTGCTGAGGTTGTTGTGGAGTTCATGGTTACTGTCCTTCCTCGTCGGAGCGCTGCAGCAGCACGTCGCCGTAGCCGCTGCGCGCGGTGATCCTCACGCTGTCTGTGGTGTCGGTCGGCGCATCGCCCGCGGTCAGCAGATTGCGTACCTGACCCTGTTTGGAGGTGAGGTCCAGCCAGGCCGCGGTACCCGGGCGCACGCCGACGCGGATGGCACCGGTGGTGGTGGTCGTGCTCAGCGTCCCGCGCACCGACTCGATGACGCGGATGGAGCCGTTGGCGGACCTGGCACTGACGTCACCGTCCACGTGCGAGACGACGATGTTGCCGTTCGACGCCTTGATCTCCACGGAGCCGACGATCGTGCCCACGACGGTCTCGCCGTTGCCGTTCTTGATGCGACCGGATCCCTCCAGGTCACCGGCGGTGATCGTGCCGCTGGCGGTCGCGATGTCGACCGGCCCGACAGCACGCTCGACCGTGACGTCACCTGACCCGCTCTTGATGCGGATGCCGGCGCTGGTCCCGACGCGCACCGTACCCATTCCGGTGCTGAGCGCCGCATCGCCGAACTCGCCGTCCGCGCTGAGGGTGCCCATTCCGGAGTAGAGGTCGATGCTCGATCCGATCGGGACCTCGACGGCGACCAGCACCGCGCCACCGTCGCTGAACAGGCTCTCCCGCCGCCAGTGCTTGAGTGTGACGGAGAGGCGTCCATGGTCGAAGGCGACGGCTGTCGTCTCGGCAGCGCGGACATCCAATGCGCGAGAGGGATCGCGGGGGGTGACGTCGACGGTGACCTCGGGCCGGCTGGTCGCGCCGACCCAGATGTCGGCGCGTGCGCCGATGTCGATCGTCGCGGCGATGGGCTCGGTCGCGGAGAAGCTGTGGGCGGGAGTGGTGGTCATGATCGCGTCCATCCGGTGAAGTTCTGTTCGCCGGTCGCCGGGCGGGACGGGCGTCGTTCGGGGCCGTCGAGCGCGGCGGAGACCGCACGGACCAGCCAGGTGTTGACGGAGAGTCCGTCACGGGCTGCCGCCGCCTCCGCGCGGGACTTCAAGTGGTCGGGAAGGCGCAGCGTGGTGCGCGAGGTGCTGCCCTCCTCCGTGTCGCCCGGACCGACCGGAGAAAGGATGCTCTGGGCCGCAGCGGCGTCGAGCGCGGCCTGTTCGGCGACCGGCACGGAATCGGCTACCGGCGTCGTGATGACGAATTCCGGATCGACACCGCGCAGGCGGACGTCGACCGAGGCGGGTGCCAGCTCGACGGTGATCTCCGCTGCGGCACCGGACAGGGCGTCCAGCAGCATCAGCCGGGCGGCGGATTCGAGCGGTGCGATCATCCGTTCGGCGAGGGCGCGGGCGTCATCGCCGCCGGCGGCCGCAGCGACGAGCAGCTGCTCGTGCAGCCGCTCGATGTAGGGAAGGAGGTTCATGACACCATTGTGACACCAAGGATGGTGTCACGCAAGTGTCATGCTGCGTGATTGTGGGTCACTCGTGGTGTCACGGCGCTGTCACTCCTTCGCGGCAGATCTCCCCATGTGCTCGAGACCGTTGAGATGGTCGAAGACGATATTGGTCTGGGTGGAGGCGACGGCCGGATCCATGCTCAGTTGCTGCGCGACGAAATCACGCAACTGACGGCTGTCGCTGCAGGCGACGTGGATGAGGAAGTCGTCCGCGCCACCGAGGAAGAAGACGTTGAGCACGTTCGGCAGCGTGATGACGCGTTGCGCGTAGGTGTCGACGTGTCCGCGGGCCTGGGCACGCAACCGAACGGTGACGATCGCCTCGACGCTGAGTCCGAGTGCGGCCCAGTCGGGGTGTGCATGATACGAGCGGATGGCGCCGCTCTCCTCGAGCGCGCGCACCCGACCGAGGCACGTCGACGGCGCCAGGCCCACCCGTTCGGCCAGATCCTTGTTCGAGATGCGGGCGTTGCGGGAGAGTTCCCACACGATCTTCTGATCGATCTCGTCCATGCTGCTCTCCCTAGGTGAATGCTGTGTGCGGTGAATGCCGTGCGTATTGTGGGCAGCGGAATGGTTCAGAGCCGAACAAACACGTAAAAATCGACAATCTTCCGAATCCGATTCCGATTTCATGCCGTTGAAACAAATCCTGTACATGATATCCGTGTGCCCCGGCACTATCAGTCATCAACAGACGTTCAGTCATCAACAGACGTTCAGTCATCAACAGCAGGAGAACAGCGTGATCATCGGAGTGCCGAAGGAAGTCAAGAACCACGAGGACCGCGTCGGGCTCACCCCGTCGGGCGTGTTCGAGCTGGTCGGCCGTGGTCACAGCGTCCTGGTTCAGGCGGGTGCCGGCCTGGGGGCCGCCATCCCCGACGAGGAGTACGTGGCGGCCGGTGCGACGATCGTCGATGTCGACGGCGCCTGGGGTGCCGAGATGGTGGTGAAGGTGAAAGAACCGGTCGCCTCCGAGTACCACTTCCTGCGCAGCGATCTGCTGCTGTTCACCTACCTGCACATCGCTGCCGATGAGGCACTGGTGCGCGCACTCGTCGAGTCCGGCACCACGGCACTTGCCTACGAGACGGTGCAGCTCGCCGACGGCTCGCTCCCGCTGCTCGCCCCGATGAGCGAGGTCGCCGGCCGACTCTCCGTGCTGGTGGGCGGCTACCACCTCATGGGGAGCCGGGGCGGCCGGGGCGTGCTGCTCGGCGGTGTTCCCGGTGTGCGTCCGGCGAAGGTCACCATCATCGGCGCCGGGATGGCCGGACAGAATGCGCTGGGTCAGGCCCTCGCCGTCGGTGCCGACGTCACCATCCTCGACCTCTCGATCCCGCGGCTCCGCCACATCGATGAGGTCTTCGGCGGCCGCGCCAAGACGGTCGTCTCGAACCGCTACGAGATCGAGAAGAGCGTGCTCGAGGCGGACCTCGTGATCGGTGCCGTGCTTTTGCCGGGCAAGAAGGCGCCGACCCTGGTCTCGCACGAGCTGGTCTCGCGCATGAAGCCGGGCTCCGTGCTCGTCGACATCGCGATCGACCAGGGCGGATGCTTCGAGGACTCGCGCCCCACCACCCACGACGACCCGACCTACCTGGTCGAGAAGTCGATCTTCTACTGCGTCGCGAACATGCCGGGTGGCGTGGCCTCCACCTCGACCTCCGCGCTCACCAACGCGACGCTCCCGTACATCGTGCAGGTCGCGAGCCTGGGCTGGCGCGAGGCCGCTCGCCGTGACCCCGCGCTGGCGAAGTCCGTCTCCACGGTCAGCGGCGCGCTGACGCACCCCGGTACGGCAGAGGTGTTCCCCGAGGTCGCCTTCGCCGAGGTCGAGACGCTGCTGGGCTAGTTCCAGCGCGGCCCGGCCAGCGCGATCAGCGCGGGGCGATCAGCGCAGCGCGATCAGCACAGCGCGATCAGCGCAGCGCGAGAAGCGCGGCCCTGATCGCCTCGACGCCGACCCGCAGTTCGGCGAACGACGTGCTGAGCGGCGACAGCCCCAGACGGATGCCGTCGGGGTTGCGGTAGTCGGGAATCACATCCTGAGACCAGAGGGTCTCGGTCACGGCCCGGAAGTCCGGGTGGGTGATGGTCACGTGGCTGCCGCGCCGATCGTGCTCGCGCGGTGTCACGATCCCGACGCCGAATTCGGCGAGGAGTTGCTCCACCAGCGCGAAGGCGTGGTCGGTGAGCGCGAGCGACTTGGCGCGGATGGCGTCGATGCCCGCGGTCTCGATCGCATCGAGCATGTCCTGCATCGCGAGCATCCCGACCACGGGAGGTGTGCCGCTGATGAACCGCCGCATCCCCTCGGCAGGTCGGTAGCCCGGACCCATCGCGAAGACATCGGCCGCGCCCATCCACCCCTGGATCGGCTGCACGAGCTCACCCTGCAGCCGCTGCGCAACATAACCGAAGGCCGGTGCCCCTGGCCCCCCGTTGAGGTACTTGTAGCTACAGCCGACCGCGAGATCGACGCCCCACGCGTCAAGCTGCAGGGGGACGACGCCGGCCGAGTGGCAGAGGTCCCAGAGCACGAGCGCGCCGGCCTCGTGGGCGATGGCGGTGATCGCGGGCATGTCGGCGAGGTAGCCCGAGCGGTAGTCGACGTGGCTGAGCAGCACGAGCGCGGTGCGCTCCCCCACCACCGCGGATACCTGCTCAGCGGTGACCCCACGGTCGGGATCGACCTCGATCCAACGCAGCGTAAGCCCGCGCTCGGCGGCGATGCCTTCGACCAGGTAGCGATCGGTCGGGAAGTTGGCGACATCGACGACGATTTCGTCCCGGGCAGACGAACGCTGCTGGGCATCCACGGCGGCGCGGATGAATTTGTACAACATCACGGTGGTCGAGTCGGCGACGACGGTCTGACCGGCGGCCGCACCGAGGGCGATCGTGGCGATCCGGTCGCCCAGATCGAGCGGGAGCGACATCCACTGCTCGTCCCAGGAGCGGATGAGCCGGTCGCCCCAGGCGTTCACAATGAAGTCGTCGACGCGGGCCCGGGTGGCGAGCAGCGGGCGTCCGAGCGAGTTGCCGTCGAGATAGGAGACGATGTGGGCCCCCGGCACGAACAGCTCGACGTAGCGGGCGAGCGGGTCGACCGCGTCGAGGTCGGTGCTGGTGCTGGTGCCGCTCATGCGAAGGTCTCCTCGAGGTCGCGGACGGAGTGGACGGTGGCGGTGCTCAGCCAGTCGGCAAGTACGCTGCGGTTGGGTGCTGCGCGATCGGGTGCTGCCGCAGTGCGATCGGCACCGGCCAGGCCGCGGATGATCGATACCCGACCCTGCAGCGGGCCGGGCGCAATCGCGCCGACGACCGCTTCCGGGCTGAGCCCGGCGGCGATCAGCGCCTCGAGCTCTCGGGTGTTGATGCCCACCGGCAGCGGACCGTTGCCGAGGTCGGTGCCGTAGAGCACGTGGCCCCCGGCCGCGGAGAATCGACTCAGGTTGTCCAGCGCGATACCGAATTCGGCCCCGCGGTCGCCCCAGCCGTGGATGTCGAGCGTGCTGATCCAGCTGCAGGTGTCTGCGGCCTCGCGCACGTCGTCGTCGGAGAGCAGCTCGGTCCATGGCGTGTGGGCGAGCCGGTCGGCCCCGGCACGGATCGCCCGCATCGCCTGGCCGATCCCCTCGGCGTGGGCGACGACCGGGAGGCCAGCATCGTGGGCCTGGCGAATGACGGTGCCCAGCATCCGGTCGTCCCAGACGGGTCCGGTGCCGTCGACCCCGCTGTTCAGCGCGACCTTGATGACGGATGCCCCGGCCGCCGTCATCTCGTCGACTGCGGCCGCGCTCTCCCGCGCCGACATCACCTCACGGATCGACGCCGCCGGGGCCCAGGTGCGTCCGACCGGGTAGCCGCCCGCAGCGGTGAGGAAGGCTCCGGCGTATTCAAGGTCGACAGGGCTCGACGCCGCGAGATCCCGGATGAGCGCGGGGTCGGAGCCCAGGTCGACGACGCGGGCGATGCCACCGGGAACGAGCCGGTTCGGGTCGACCAGACCCAGATGCACGTGCGAGTCGGTGAAGCCGGGAAAGAGGGTTCCCGCGATATGCGCTGTGCCGTTGATATGCGCTGTGCCGTTGATATACCCAGTGCCGTTGATATACCCAGCGCCGCGGTCATCCGTCGGCCGCGTATCAACGCGGGTCAGTCGGTCGCCCTCGATGGCGAACAGCGCGGGACCGGTGAAGTCCTGCCCGTCCCAGGAGTCGAGTGCCGAGACCAGTCTCACGTGCCGATCTCCGTGCGCACGGCGTACAGCTCGGGAAAGAAGGTGAGATCGAGCGCCCGCTGCAGGAAGTCGACGCCGTTCGAACCGCCGGTGCCGGTCTTGAACCCGATGGTGCGGCGCACGGTGCGCAGGTGCCGGAAACGCCAGAACTGGAAGTTGTCCTCCAGGTCGACGAGTTCCTCGCAGGCCTCGTAGAGCCGCCAGTTGTCGCCCGCCGATTCGTAGATCTCGCGGAACACGGGCACCAGCTCGGGTGTGAACACCCAGGCCTTGGTGAGATCGCGGTCGAGCACCGCCTGCGGAATCTCGAAGCCGTGCCGGGAGAGGTAGCGCAGAAACTCGTCGTACACCGTGGTCTCGTCGAGCAGTTCCTGCAGTATTGACTGGGACTCCGGGTCGCTGGCGAAGACGCTCAGCACCTTCGCGTTCTTGTTGCCGAGGATGAACTCGAGTGCCCGGTACTGGAACGACTGGAAGCCGGAGGAATTGGCGAGGAAGTCGCGGAACTCCGAGTATTCGGTCGGCGTGAGTGTCGCCAGCACCGACCACTGCTTGGTCAGGGTCTCCTGGATGTGTTTGACCCGCGCGATGCGCTTCAGCGCGGTGCCGATGTCGTCGTCGCGGAAGGCCTGTCGCGCCGAGCGCAGCTCGTGCAGCATCAGCTTGATCCAGAGCTCGCTGGTCTGGTGCTGGATGATGAACAGCAGTTCGTCGTGATGCTCCGGAACGCTGACCGGGCGCTGCAGACTCAACAGCTCGTCGAGCGCGAGATACCCGCCGTAATTCAGCTTCGTGGAGAAGTCGGTGACGATGCCGTCTTCGAGCGGGCGGGTGTTGTCGGGCGGGCCGGTCTCGGTCATGCGTTCCCTCTCGATTCACGGAATACTGGTGCCATGACGTTCTTCGGCATCATCAAGTACCTGGGCATCCTGTTGCTGGCCTTCATGGCCGTCGTCATCGTGGTGGTCGGTGTGATCGGCATCGGAGTCACCCTCTCGCCGACCCTCATCCCCGGCCTGTTCCAGAGCTAGCGCGCGAGGTAGCGGCGCACGGCTTCCGCGCTCGCGGCGTGGTCGATCACGTCGGGCTCCCCCGACATGGTGATCGTGCCGACGACCAGTCCGTCGATGCGGATGGGGATCGAACCGCCGTGCGCCCGGTACGTCTCGAAGTCGTAACCCTGCTCCTCGAGGGTGGTGCCCGCGGCCTCCTGGCGGCGACGCACGAGCAGTGACGGCTCGTTGAATGCGGTGGCGACGGCGGCCTTGCCGGCAAGCCACGGGTCGTTTCCCGATCCGGTGCTGCCGAGGTTCGCGCGGAAGACGAGCTCGTCTCCCAGCAGCACCTGCACGGCGAGATCGAGGTTCCAGTCCTGGATGACGCCCACCGCGATCACGCCGAGCAAGACCCCGTGGTCGTTGTCGAACAGGTCGGTGTCGAGCCCGGTGAGCTCTTCGAGATCGGCGATCGTGAAGACGGGAAGTTCTTCGAAGATGGGCATTGATTACTCCTCGGGCAGGGCGGTACGGGCGTTGGGCAGGTTGTGCAGAACCAACTCTGGCAGTTCCGCAGGCTCGTACGGTTCATCGGTCGTCGCCAGATCGGCCACGCTCCACCAGCGATGGGCGAGGACGTCGACCTTCTCGTCTTCGGTCCAGTGCGCATCGCTCGGCTCGAAGGCGTCGACGACGTGGCGGTAGAACACGGCGTGTCCGGTGGAGTGGTCGGCGGCATCCCACTTCACGTCGAAATCGTGTGCCCATACCGGCGCTCCGAGATCGTCGACG
>Ga0247737_1000819_pt1 | contig 13004 bp, 15 predicted proteins | sample UWRJL028104C2_FD_180937 | JGI IMG/M metagenome (GOLD analysis project Ga0247737, IMG submission 180937) | Plant litter microbial communities from Arlington Agricultural Research Station in Wisconsin, United States - UWRJ-L028-104C-2 | ecosystem: Environmental > Terrestrial > Plant litter >...
AACTACCAAATTGCCGACTAAGGAACTCAATAGACCAGAAACTACGCCAAATCCCGAATCGAAACCTGAACAGGAGAAATCTACACCTGGATCATCACGAAAGGGGAAAAAGAAGGCGGATGAGGCAGAGAACGATCAGGTTGGCCTCCTGAATTTCAATTCTCGGTTCTCCTAAGCTTACTTTCTTCCCTCAGCAGGGTGATACACCTAAGAGTGTAAAGAAATCGCAAGATCCAGAGAAGGCAGCTAAGGTACGCTACTCACCACTCGAACGCGTTATTGGTACATATAGGGGATTGTCTGTTAGGAGAAAGAGCGCCTCGAGAAAAAGGCTGCCAAGCAAGAGAAGGAGAAGAAAGAGAAAGATGCACACAACAAGTCGCAATCTATCATGGCTAGATTCTTCGCGAAACCCAAGGCCCCTGCAGCTACGTCGAAAATGCAAGAGACTGCGGTCGCCGGTCCCTCGAAATTACAGTCCGACTTCAACAAGGTCTTCAAACCATTTGTGCTGCAAAAGGACAAAGTGATGGCTCCTCAAAATTGGTTCATCGCTGAAAGGAAACGAAGGCGGAGAGAATCCAAGCGCGACCCCAACTACGGCATTATCGTTATTGATAGCGAAGACGACCCGGACATTGAGATGCAAGATCCTCAACCAACCGAAGAAGAACTGAGAGCCATGAACCCACAAGGTACGTACCGCCGCTGTCCTATGAAACTGATAACAAGCTCACTCCCTACCATAGCCCGATTGAGCAATCTAATATCAAATCTACCCTACTCGACATCTGCAGCGCTACCGCGAAACCAGCGAAACCCCCCCGGTTTCAAAATCCACCATCGCGTATCTGTGCGAGATTTGATGTCCCAGCTCTCTGAAGCAGAGATCAGCGGCAATGATGACCTTGTAAGAGAGATTCTCGCAAAGCTTCGCGATCGAGACCTGCTACCTGCCAAAGCCTTATGCTTCCACGAGGATGCACGACCGGGCTACTTTGGTACCTGGACGCGTAGCTCGAAAGTAATTGGGCCACGTAGACCGTTCGCAAAAGATACTCTGGTCTTCGACTATGGCTACGATAGTGGTGAAGAATGGGAGGAAGAGCCTGTTGGTGAAGATGTAGCGGACGACGCGGAAGATGAAGAAGCTGATGCCGACGATGCAGACTCGGATGCAGATAGCTGGCTAGTGGATGACGATGAAGAAATTGTGGATCTTGCTTCCTTGGCTCGTGGATCATCTCCACCGCCCATGTTTGACCTTTCAATGACCTCTGCATCGAAGCGCAAAGCCGATGATGGAGATCACAAAATCGGCAAGAAGCGTAAGGTCGTCGTCCCACTGGTTCCTTTTGCTAAAGGTCCTATACTGGAATCAACGGTTGGCCAAATCGAGTACGAGCCGTTTAGGCCATACACAATCCAACTCTTCAATGGTGCGTGCTTTACAGGTTTTATAGCTTTTGTTCATGCTTTCCACTTCAAGATACACCGATGTCCATCGACCCATTTACTTTCGTCTCATCGTGTATTGAGGATTGTCGAGCTAGCCAGCGGAATGCGCATGCTGGGCCAGTGACCAACCAAAACCCAACCTCCGAAGGCGTATTCGTTGTACCAGCTCTGCCTCCTCGGCTAACGGCAACAACACTTATCAACAATATAGTGGACCCAACATCTCAAACTTTAGCAGCCATTCCTACACTCAAGAAAGCCCCAGCCCAACCGAAATCAGTCTTCCCTGATATTCACATGACTTACCTCTTCGACAAGATTAACAAGTCCCAGGCTTCGAGTATCAATGCCTTGATAGAAGTAATTTATCAGGAACTACGAGAGCACAAAGTGACGAAGGTCGCCATCGAGGCGAAAATCAAAGAAGTTGGAGAAAAATCCAAAGATAAGAAAATCTGGGTCGTCAAACCTGCGCTGATGGTCAGTTTCATTGTCTATAAAATTAGCTTGAACTAACTACCCTCCAGCAGGCTCAAGTTTCTTGATTGTCATTTGCCCCCTTTAACTCTATACCTGCTTGTATAATACCATTTCACACTGGAACACGCGTCTTTCACCAGCCACTGGTTGCATCACCGCATTCCTAGCCTTCGTACTTTATAGCCTCTATTGTAGACTTCATTACTGGAATAAATATGTTGACCTACTCAAGCTGACGTTCTACCGGCTGGTCACAAGTCTAATAACTAGACCAGAAGGATTCAAGGAATAAATCCTCGAAACAGCCTGGCCCTAATGTCGTGTAATGGTTTGGCATGTGCGGCGCAGCCGGACGCCAACCATTCCTATCTCAGGTGACTCTAACAGGTCCACTCAATGGTCTGCACGAAGACTAGGAGGAGTAGAATTCACCATCAGACAGCCTCTCATCGGACAAACAGCATAGAGTCGCATCGGACCACAGATGATATTGATAGATAATGAAGAGAGTTCATGATGAAGATCCAATATTACAATCAAATGTGGATCGAGCGGTTCCGGACGGGGAGGCATGTAGAACTAGATGGGTTCCTTGGAGGGATGGATCACTGGGGAGGGAATGTAGATCATAGTGCATGAGTATACACCATACATAAATAGTGAAAGGAGAACTTTGATGAGACGGAAGGTCTTGATGATATCGAGAGAAAGGAAATCGGAACGAAGAGATGATGAGGATGAAAGCAAATCATTGCGAAGCGAGCTTGGAACGAAAGAGAAGCTACGTGCTAAAGCTTTGAATTGCATATCCGTGGCAATATTTGTCCGAGGTGTGGTTGGATCGGAATGGATGTGATGGATGAAGATTGATGTATTGGTAGAACATTGAGAAAGTGAAGAGAGCAATTTGTCGATCCTTATCCGGAAGAACCACATATGCGAGTAGAATACCGGACGAGGAGAGAAAGAACGCAGAGTCGAAGTGAATCCCAATACGTATTGAAGCCGATGGAGAAAGAAAAGAGATGAAGATATATTGAGAAATAAAAGATGCCATGAGATGATAAATAGTGAAAAGAAAAGAAAATAGAAGGAAGAGAATTTATGCTTAGAGCGGTCCATGAGGCAGCCAAAGGATAACAGATCTGAGATGTCAGATGCAAAGTACACTGCGCAATGCGATTTTGATGCCTTGGTTGTTGATATGGATGAACAGAGATGTTGAAGAGATGATGGAGACTGGAAATTGATGAGAGAGAATATGTTGCTGGGATCTAGGTCGCCCTAGGTCGTCGTTGGTCGAGGCGCTTTGATGATGAATGGCCGGGGATCGGTTGGAAAGGATGAATAAATAGTATGGCCAAGTAGTCTGTTGTTGAAATCCCGAAAGCGACATGCGAACGAAAGGCTCAAGATTAACAGCTGAGAGCGACGAGAGTAATCTGGTTAGATAACACCGACGACGACGAGGACAACGAGCGAGAGCAGTGTCCCGAGAGGAGAGAGCAAGAAACAAATGAGCGTGAGCATAAGGAGTGGCTAGCCATAGTACAATGGTCATGTTATTTGAATGAGTCTTGAGTGTTTTGTGTTTTGAAGAATTTCTGTCGTGCGAGGGCGTCGGCGAAGCGTTGCGTGGTTCATATCCATAAGACATCACAAAGCATCGAGGTTCAGATTGAGGCGGCAGTGCGAACATGGTGGCATCTTGGACGCCGCTGGTTGATGGCCTATCGATTAGTAAGGCATCCTCCCAGGTCCGTAGGTCTCCGCTCTAACCATGGGCCTCCCGAGCTTCTTCAGTCCGCCTTTAAAAATCGTAGCCTTCGTTGGGGGAGGACAAGGGCTATCTCCGATGTCTGTGTCGTCTACATCGGTGTCGTCTCCATCCGCTTCAGCCACTCCATGGCCGCCATCTTCCACGAGAGTCATCAAAGAGCTCGGACCTTTGGCCGCCGGAGCCTTGCTAGAATTGACGGCGGCACCCATGGACCCAAAGTCCATGCCGCCCCGTCTGCTTCTAGCCGCAGTGGCAGCAGCGAACAGCGACTGGGGTCCACCGCTTGGCGCCGTGTTCCTCTTAGGCTGGACTTGGGTCTGTTGCTGCGCGAGGGTCTGTCCAAACGGCAGAGACTTGCCATCACCATACGCGTACGATTTGTGCCTTCCAAACTTGGCCTTGCGGAACTGATCAAGGTCTTCGCGACGCGAGGTCGCGTGATTGGGGTCGTCCATAGTCACGTATGCAGGGGGCTCACAGCGCTGTCCAGAGACCTTGAAGTATTGGGAGTAGCCGCCTTCGAGGATATAGACCTCAGGGTAGTGGATCTTGGGGTAGACGTGGTTGTTCATCGCGCGGTCCTTCGCGCGGAGATGCTTTGCGCTGAAGATGGTCGCATGATTAGAATCTCATCTACGCTGATTGAAGGAAGATACTCACAATGTAGGCGCCCTCTTAGCGCTGAACTCGCAATGGAAAACGAGAATCGTCTTCCTCGCCTTGTCGCCACTGACCGACGGGCGGGGTTTAGTCAAGCTGTTGCCGAGTAGGGCATCCTCCACAGCGGAGGTGTTGTTGATGTTGACAGCTCCGGGAATGTGTCCCCCAATGTACTCGTAATCGAATCGACAGTCAATGATATGGAAATCAATGATCTCGTCATTGTATTTGCCATCCAGCAGGTCGTCGAGCTGTTATCCATGCAAAGCAAGCGCAGAGGGGAAGAAAAGAAAGCAAAATGAAATCAACAACACAATCCTCCGAAAGCAAACGAAGGAAAAGAAAAAGACCAACCGTCTGCGGCTTAATCCTCATCAATCCGTCTTCCGTGACTCTATGGCAAGGTAAAATCTTTCCATGTGCTTCGTTGTCACCAAAGCCGGGTAATCCATGAGCGACCATAAACTTGGCCGAAGGGCTATCGCCCAACCCGGTTACTGCACCGTTGGAAATGGTCATCCCTCTTTCACGTTGCGAGTCCCTCATCGTCAACGCCGTAGCACCCGTCAAAGGTCTGAAATCCTCAGTCCCATCGCATCGACGGATAGTCTTCACTTGCTGCCTCCTCGAGTAAGCCTGAGCAGGGCTAGACATATCTGGTCCATCAGCGTCAAAGGACTCTGACGAGTCATCGGCGCCTTCAATGTCTGGAGCGGTATATATTGATGGCGGGAGGAACGCAGAGAACGCGCGTCGGACGGGTGCAGATCCTCTTGGGCTCGGGTCATCTTCCAATCTGTGTGTATCATCGCCAGAAGCAGGGGGTGAGAGGATAGGATACGCTGACTGAATGTGATGCGCGTCAGAGGGTGGTACGACAGCAGAAAGCACGGGCCGACGAGGGCGCTTGAGGAAGTTAGCTGAAGGCGCTCCTAGGCCTTGTAGACTGGGTTTGGCACGGCTCGAGGCGGCGGCACCGACTGTTCCGCTTGCAATCCTCTCTAGCTTTGCTTCTGAGGGGGAAGAGTGCAGCATGGGCGAGGAAGATTCGACATGGTGACCAAGCGTTGTGCGCCGCACAGATTCGGGCGACAAGGAGCGGCGCTTCTTGGGCAGAGGGCCAACGGGGGATTCGTATGACCGACGAGGGGACTGAGTGTCGTAGAACAGTTGGTTGAACCCTGTGATGGTGGGTGCAGCCGAAAGGGGAACCGGAGAGAAGGTCAAATGTGCCACTTGAGGTGATGGGTCCACGTTGTAGGAGGTATCTACATCCATTGCATCGTCCATAGGGGACGGGGGTGCCTACAAGTAACGCTCAGTCAGCACGATTGGAATGCAAGATGTAAAAATAAGACATACTACAGGAGCTTCAGGCTCAGGACGAGGTACAAACCATTCCATTGGTAATGCCGATCTCTGAATCTTCTTGGAACTCGACTGAGTGGCAAGCTGTGGTTTCGACTCTACAAGCGGGCTAGGTAACAGACTCTTCGCACTGCTCAGGCTATTGGTGTTGTTGCTAATGTCCGACCCAAACAGGCGCGCGCCACTCGTGAACGCACGAGGCCTCTGTGAGCTGTGGCCCTTGCCACTCTCATGGTTCAGGTTCATATCCAGCCTCGATGACATGCGCTTGATCTGTTGAGCGGGTGCAGGTGAGATGTCCATGGGCTCGCAGCCACTCATCGAGTCCGTTGCCAGAGAGATATGTTCTTCCCGGGGCGGCGAGTTCAAGGAGACGTTGGACGCAAATGAGATTTCAAGGTCAGAGGAGAGGAATTCGTCAATGTCTTCGTGGGTGTTGAGGAATCGTTGGGATTTCTTGCGTGAGGGCGCCGCGGGGGCTGCGAGGAACTGGTTCGAGCGCGACATTGACGAAGGCGCCAGTCGTGGTGCGAAGAAAGCCATGTCGTCTGGATGAGAGCGTTTCTGTTTCTTGTACGTAGTCCGTGCTGATGTTGACTGTTGGATTAGCCGATCCAAGAATGAGTGGCGGTCGGGGTCGTGATCATAGTGGTTGATACAGTGTTGTACACGAACATCGTTCAGGTGGGTGGCACAGAGGCACATGAAAGTCGTCAAAGGTTGGGGTAACGCAAAGGAATACAGTGAGACTAGAATAGACAGAACGATGAAAGGATATGGTACAGACCAGGAGGGAGATGAGACGCCCTGATGGTGGTGGTTCAAGTCAAGATGTACCGCCGAGTTCTTTTAAGTTGAACAACCTGTGGAACAATGGCGTGTGGTCAGAATTCGGCATACGCGAGAAAAGTCGAACATGGCAAGGTAACTCCATTGTCTACCAAGTTTGGTATGACGCAAATGGTTCGAAACCTCGGAAATACATATCTCACCTGGAAGCGTTAATGAGTGTATTGTCGGAGGAGGCCGCACCTGGGACGGGGGGCAGAATGAGCTTGTGGTAGTATAGAAAGAGAAGGAGAATTCTCACGTCGCAGGACAGAAAAGCAAACCAGGCTTGAGATGATACACCCGCGGTTCTTGTACGTAATTACCAGGCGTCGGGGGGATTACAGATTCCAAAGGGCGAAAAGCAAGGCGACAACGGGCCAAACGAAGAGGAAGAAGAGGGTCTCGCGAGAAAGAGTCTGGAGGAACCAGAATGTCGCACAAAAACGCGTCCAAGCCGTCTGTTCCACTTTTATTTGCAAAACGTTGGCTAATGTTCAACTTGCACGTGACCGCGTCTCGGGTCTGTCCCTGGCGACGCACACCGCCCTTGTTTCTCCAAATGGCCCCCATCACCTCGTGCATCACATATGACAACCGAGTCTGAAGGTTCTGAAAGAAGTAGGATCGGCAAGAGGCGCACTTTGCTCCACAGTACTGTTAAACTGTGAGATGGCTGAGGATAGATTGAAGCACGTTGGGGACATAAAATGGCTTCGGTTCAAGCAAAACGAATCGAGGCTCAAGCAACCAGTCGGATGTAAACGGTAAACTCGGACACCAAATTGGGACGACGAACAAATGTCCTAGTGATGCGTATACTTCGGGCGCCTAATTTGGCCTTCATTCTGGCGACTGAGTCCCAGCAGGTGCCGCTTTATATCATGTTTCAAAGACATCGGCAGCGGCTTGGTCACTCCGACAGTCACGCTTTGCAATTAGCACCATTCGCTTTGAATTTGAAGCTTGAAGAACCCGTTCATATGTTCCTATTTTGGTAACCGGCGCCTAATGGCAAAGAGTACGCCAAGTCTATTATTGTCTTCGGCTGGCAGAGCGAGCGTCTATTGGACATGCTCCAAGCTATTTTAACCAACTGAATCGCGAACATTATTCTTCTGGTATGGACTTCGAGGTGCTGACGATAAACGGTCGGGATGTAGACTTGTGCCTGGACAATCCTCGCAGCAAGTCGACCAGGGGCGATGGCATGCACAATGTCGACAGACGACCACCAGACGACGCCTCACATCATATTTGGTATTTACCGACGCTCAGGGATGCTCTCGCTGGCGTTCTCCCAGTTCAAATCCTTCCAGCTACAGAATAATCAGCAACACTCAAAAGACAAAACTCAAAACTCACGGAGGGTGTGTAAATTGAACATAGTCATAGTGCACCTCCGGATATTTCCTCTTAATCACGGACACGAGTTCCTCGTACATGATCTACATCGGTTCAAATTATTACCGACGCCAAGACTTATCATAAACAAAAGACCACCCACCGCGTATCCCGCTTCATTCAAATGCAACCCGTCAATCAAATATCTACTCAGATTCTGTTCTTCCATTCCCGCTGCCTGCCAAAGCACACCCCATACATCCACAAGCGCAATGTCAAACTCAGTCGCCACTTCGCTCACCGCGTCTGCATACGCTCTCGTGGTTTCAAACTCACGATCCAGTGCCACAGGCGGGATCCTCGCTTGCAAAGTCGCTCGGCGCTGAAACGTGTTGACCGGTGGGGGTGTGATGAGGATGATCCGCGTGGTGGGCGCATAGCGTGGGGATGCAGGCGATTTGATTTGAGAGACGAAGTATCGGAGGTTCTCCGAGAACCTCGGCAGGGGAACGTGCTGTGGAGATGGACGGATACAGGCGTCATTGGCGCCGAACCAGATGGCGAGCACCCGGATTTTGGGGACGTGCGTGTTCGTTCGTGGCGCTATGATCTACAAAGAATGTCATTTGCAATATTAACGATTATGATCCCTTTATGCACTTATAAAGAATACAAATCGCACCTGATTAAACACCGGCGTTGCCCATTCGGTATTATATCCAGAGTAACCACGGTTCAGCACGTCCAGCTTTCTTGCATACACGTCTGCACTGGTGTTAGCTACGCTCTTGCTTCCATAACTCGCGACCTACGAGAAAGCCGCTGTCCGAAACCATTCATGCCTGGCTCCCAAGCACCCTGCGTGATCGAATCACCGAAGCACATAAAGACGTCTTGGATGTACGCAGCCATTGCTGTTCCCGTCTTCAGACCAAGTGGTTCTAGAGCAAGCACTGAGTCTGAGATAAGATCCTTTTCGATGATCAGCGTTCATGTCATCGGGCCGGCCCGCCATCCCGAGCAAGACTTCGAGTCAAAGATGCCTTTTGCATACTTACCATGACCACAAGCGCGGATGGCTCAGAGCCTATTCAACTTCGAGTTTCGAGCAAAGTCGCGTATGTCTGGGATGTCGACGGTATGTTCTCGTTTTCTTCTTCAATCAACAAACATACTAACGAATCAACCTACGCCTCAGACATCGCGACGATCCGCTCAGAGCACCGTATCTGTGGTATCCTAACGGGTACATTGCCACACCTTTCGCAGCAAAATGTGTTTCTAGGAGTTCCTTTAGTCCTCATGCCAGAAGAAGCCGTGTTGTTGGTTGATATCGGTGAGTTAGTGCTCAACAAGCTGCAAGTATGCAAAACAATGCAAGACTAAATTACACGAACATAGGTGCAGCGATTCTGGTAGACGACCCAACCGCACACACCCAGCCCACAGTGGCAGAGCTACTTAAATGGTCTGTAGAACAACAAGAGTCCATCCGATCGCAGATTGCTCTGTCAGAATCCAAAGCCAGAGCTGCTGCAGAGACTCACGGCTCTGGTTCTGGGTCGGGATCTGCATCGACACCAGGCCAAGGACGTGCGATGTCTGAGGAAGCGGTGAGAAAACGGAAAGACAGGGAGGAGAGGAAGAGGCTCAAGGAGGAAGAGGCGAGAAAGAGGGCTGCTGCTCTTGAAGCCGAAGACGGGGATGGAGATGCTGAAGGTGACGAGGAAGGCGATGGGGAGACTTCTAGCGTCTTGATATCCTCGACGTCAACTGTCACGCCTACAAAGGTAGCGAAACGGCGACAGCAACCAAAACTCGAGTCGTCCTCTATACCCACAAGTACACCAGAAGTGGGCACCACCCCAGATCCAGAGCCGATCAGCAAGCCCTCCTCGTCCTCCACAACTCCCTACACAATTGTCATACCGGCCTCATCTACTTCCCTTCCCTGGTATAACCCTCCATTACAAAAACCGACAATATACACCACCATATCGTCCGCCCGTACAGCTGGTATATGGTCCTACCCATCCACTCTCTCCGAACGTGCGCGTTGTGGGGTATTTAAATCCCTCCATGCCCAAGGGTACTTCATGGGCGTCGGCATAAGATTTGGTGGCGAGTACCTTGTCTATCCAGGCGATCCTCTACGGTATCACTCCCATTTTGCAGCGACGGTGATCGAGTCGCCTGTTGCATCGCTAAGGCCGATGGAAATAGTCGCTCATGGACGCCTGGGCACGGCAACAAAGAAAGCTCATTTGTTGTGTGGGTGGGATGATGAGAGAGGGATGGTGGATTATCTGTCGATTGAGTGGGCTGGGTTTGGATGAGTGTATATATGGGGCTGTAGGGTTAAGTATGTCGAGAGGTAGTTTAAATTTTAATCCAGCAATGACTTACGCCACAGCCACCTTCGCGATTTCTTTTCCGGTTGCTTATGAGATTTATCCATTGACCTGACGTCCCCTTCGCCCATGGAGTTCTCCTTGCATCTGCAAGGATCTCACTCTCCGACATGGTCACATTTCTATTGGACGTCCTCCCGAAGCCCAAACTTCTCTCATCCAGTACTTGAAATGGTTGTCGTTCTCAAATGCAAATGCCGGCATCACGACTCTTCTGCGGGCAAGAACTCGATGAATACCTGGTTGATAACTTTGCACGTTTGAAGAACCTCGCCGTTCCTAAGGTCCGTCCCACAGAATTTCACCTGGCCACAGAGATTTTGGGGTTGGTAAAGTCAATCGCCCAGATATAAAGCCGAATTTTCGCCATTGGATCTTTGTTCAATGTCCTCTTGTTGCACGTCTCTGCGAAAGATAACCTACTATATCACAGCACAAGGTTATGAAGCAAAAATTCCTATCTAATCAGATCCTCGTGTATGGGAGGTTTTGTCGGTTAAAAGCGACAGTCGTACTTGAATTTAGGTTGGTAGACCCATACAGCCCACACTGTCGCGTCGCGCAATGCTCGCTAATTGCCTGGATTATGTTTGGTGATTAGAACAAAACCAGGCCGTTTGAGGTTTCATGATAGGGACTAGTTGGATGCTGTAGCCGTAGACAAATATGGTCACCGTATACCGTAGCTTAGCGCTTAGTCTTGATCTTATACTTCCACGACGTTCATGGCCCAACAACAACCAGCCTTCCCTCTTGAGGTTTTCGAGCTCATCATAGATGAACTAGCCAGGAAATCAGATAGCATAAGCGCTGTAAAGGCCTGCGCTGTGGCATCTCGCACATTCCTGCCCTGTTGTCGTAAACACTTATTCAAGAAGATCAAACTCCTGCCAGAATCGGAAAATAGCGCAGACGTGACTGTTACGCAACATGGACGTGCCACTTTACGCCTTACAGCTCCTCTTGTCATCAACTCCAACCTGGCTCAATACGTCCGAATTCTTCATATTTGTGTTCGGGCTACAAAACATGATGATCAGCTCTCTGCACAGATGCTTCGAAGGCTGCAACATATAGAGACACTCTCTATAGAATCGAGGCGTAGAGACCCAGACGACCCATACACAAACTGGAACGACATCTCGACTGGAGTTCGGACGGCGTTGGAGGGCATCATTACATTCCCTTCACTCGTCGAGCTCCACCTCAAATCCATACATGAAGTTCCATGCTATCTTCTCGCATCTGCAAGAAGTCTGAGTCACCTTAGTTTTCTATACGTCACATTTTCTATTGAACGTCCTCCTGAGGCCCAAACTCTTCCCATCCCGCACTTGAAATCATTGTCGTTCTCAAATGCAAATGCCGGGATCACGACTCTTCTGCAGGCAAGACTCGATGGGTCCCCAATTGTTAGTTTTGCGCATCTAAAGCATCTCGCCCTTCCTGGGACCCGTCCCATGGAATTTGGCCCAGCCACAGAGATTTTGAGGTTAGCGAAGTCAATCGAATCACTTGCATTGGTCGGTAAGCCTTGTTATAATTCACGATTAAAATTTATGACACTGATACTTTGATTAGTATCGCCTGTTACCGAGCGAGAGTACAGCAATGGTATGGGGGAGAACATGCTACTCGCAAGTCTGGAGACTTTGAAGAGGTTCCACGCAACGGTGAGAGGCCGTCGGCCCATTTGGCCTGACTCGCTTCATTGCATTCCAGACATTCTGGAAAAGTGGGCAGGGATCAATATTCTGGAGGAATTTGAGCTTGATTTACAACCTGCTTCGGAGGGAATGAGGCCGGTGGCTGACGAAGTAGAGCGGACGCTCGATATCCTTGCAAATCGAGACAGCTTTCCCGCGTTGAGAAGAGTCACGGTCAACGTTCAACATTTCAGAAATCGTAGGGGCAAACTGATTGAAATAAATGGCGAGCCTCGTCGAGCGTTGATGTCGCTAGGGGCCATGGATCCTCGGTTCTGTGTTAACATATCTGGGTCGTATCTCGATATTCCGTGATGTATTATTCATACGTTCAGTACTACTACATCTCTGTGATGAGCAGTCGCTCTGAAATTCATCAATGCCCAGGCATGCACAGCCATATAATTGAATTTGATCCTGATCTACCACCTTAACCACCATGATGTCCGTTCAGCAAAACCAGTACCCAACGCTTCCCGTTGAGCTCTGCGAGCTCATTATCGACGAACTAGCAATAGGAACGGACACCATGGATCACATCAAGGCCTGCGCCCTGGCATCACGCACATTCCTGAACTGCAGTCGCAAACACATATTCAGGACAATAAAAGCCCTAACGCAGGATAGCGACTTGGACGAGGAGGATGAGGCATTGATTCTTGCACAAGTACGTTCTACTACGCGCTTTACAGGTCTCTTTGTCACGAACCCCAACCTCGCACAATACGTCCGCAACTTGCATATTTTCATCCTGCCTGCAGACCACGACGATCAGCTCTTTGCAAACACTCTTCGGACCCTTACAAATGTAGAGAAATTATCTCTGGAATCGAGGCATGACTGCTCGTGGATATACTGGAACGAGATATCTGTTGAGGTTCGGGCGTCGCTGGAAAACAATATCACGTCTCCTTCCCTCGTCGAACTCCACATCAGCTCAATCCATGGATTTCCCCATTTTCTGCTCCC
>Ga0247737_1000821_pt1 | contig 12979 bp, 22 predicted proteins | sample UWRJL028104C2_FD_180937 | JGI IMG/M metagenome (GOLD analysis project Ga0247737, IMG submission 180937) | Plant litter microbial communities from Arlington Agricultural Research Station in Wisconsin, United States - UWRJ-L028-104C-2 | ecosystem: Environmental > Terrestrial > Plant litter >...
GACTCGATCGTGAAGAAGCTGAAGAAGTTGACGACCTGCACGATCGGATTGTCTATGCCGGCGTCGCGCCAGTTGCTCAGACTCAGCGAGAGCTGACCGACGATGGCGATGATCACGGCGGCGGCGATGAGCACACGGAGGACGATGACGAGCGGTCTCATGCGCTCACTGTAGCGACGGGGCGGCAGACTCGTTCCGCGGCTCACACGTAGGTGTGAAGAAGCTGCCACTCCTGCCGGCTCTCGTCGAACAGCACGTCGAACATGCGCGTCTCCCCCGCGTCACTCGTGCCCTGAAACCGCCACCCCAGGGGCATCTCGTCAGGCGGATGCGTGATCGCCGCGTAGTCGACGTCCAGAGCCGTCGGCGTATCACTCACCCGGTAGCGTCTGCCATCCCACACGAAGCGCTCCGGAATTCCACGCACCCCGGTCCATACCGTCACTGTCGCACCCACGAGTGTCATCACGACTCCCTTCACTCGAATCGAACGTATGTTCGAATGAGTCGACTGTAGACGAACACGCCGACATCTGCCAGACGACCTGGACGAACCTTCGCCCCAGTCGGGTGTACGGTCTGCGGAGTGGCGAGACCGAAGAATTTTCCCGGCGAGAGGGTCGCGGTCATTCCGCTGCCCAGCATCGAAGGCGCCCTCCAGCAGCCCATTACCCGACACCTCACCGTGACCATGGCCGGCCTGTTCCCCGAAGCCCGCGGGCACTGGAAGGACCGCCCACAGGGTATCCCCGAGGCGATCCTGTTGGTCTGCATTGCGGGATCCGGTGCGGTGGTGATCGACGGTGTGCGCACCCGCATCGGCCCGTCGACCGCGATCCTGATTCCCCCGTCGATGCCGCACAGCTATGGTGCATCGGACGATGCACCGTGGACCATCTGGTGGTGCCACGTGCGGGGAAACGATGTCGACGACCTCGTTGCCGAGGCTGGCACGACGGCTGAGCGCCGCATCCTCTCTCTTCGCGCCCCCGACCGCGCGGTCGCCGCGCTCGATGAGGTGGTGACGCTGCTCGAGAACGACGTATCGCGCGCACGCCTCATCGCCGCCTCCGGCGCCGCCTGGAAGCTCCTCACGCAGCTCGCGACGGAGCGTCTGCTCCCGCTGAGCGGAGATCCGCTGCAACGGGCGATGGAATATCTCGCCAGCCGCCTCGACAGCCGAGTGCAGGTTCCGGAGCTGGCGCGGCTGGTGGGCGTGTCACCCTCCCACCTGAGCGGGCTGTTCCACCGCGCAACCGGGGGCGGTGTTCTCGCGCACCACACGGCGCTGCGGATGGCGCGCGCACGGCAGTTGCTCGACTCCACCACCATGACCGTCGCGGCCGTCGGCGCTGACGTGGGCTACACCGATCCGTTCTATTTCTCGCGGCACTTCCAGAAGATGCACGGGCTGAGCCCGACGGAGTACCGCGGACAGAACAAGGGCTGACGCCGCGCTAGGCGCGGTTGCGAATCGCGCGCAGGATCAAGCCGATCACGCCCACGATCAGCAGGATGATGGCGATGTAGATCAGCCACTTGACCGCCGTGATGGCGATGCCGAAGCCGAAGAAGATCAGGGCGAGGATGATGAGGACGATGAAGAGAGCGGGCATATCAGGGAGTGAACTCTCGAACTCCCCCGCTGTCTAGCCGCCGATGCCTCGCCGCCGATCGCCGCCTCCGGCATCAGACTGAGGGCATGCCATCGATCGCCTTCTTTCGCAACCTCAACCAGGGTCAGCGCGGGTGTCCCAGCACTGAGGAGCTGCGGGCGGCCTTTCGCGCTGCCGGCGCGCGCGAAATCAAACCGGTGCGCGGCAACGGAACCGTGCTGTTCGAGAGCCTCGACCCGGAGACGACCGCTCGGGCGGTGCGAGGCCGGCTGCCACCATGGGACGACGTCGTCTTCGTGCGCAATTCGGACTGGCTTGCCGACCTGCTCACCACCGTGAGTTTGGACGATCGAGCGGAAGTCACCCTGTTCGAGCCGACGGTAACGGTCCCCGCCCAGCGCGGAAAACGGTGCGAGATCATCTCGTCGGGGCCGGGATACGCGATAGTGCTCAACGATTCCGCAGGCCAGAGCGACGGGACCGCGACGGTGGAACGGGTGCTCGGGCTGCCCGCCACCTCACGGGGTGTCCCGACCCTGCGCCGGGTCGTCGCGGTGGCTTAACTACCGTCGCGGATGTCACCCAACCGGGTGCTGCTGAAGGTGACGTGATCGAAGCGCACCGAACATCCGTCACCCGTGGGCGCCTGCGCTACGAGACCCGCCTGCACTGGCGATGCCCCGTCGTCGATGGCGAAGAAGCGGATGAGGCGCCAGGCCACTCCGTCGGGCGAGGCGTGGAAGGCGTAGGCGCGATCGATGTGGGAGATGCGGAGCCAGACGTGCGTGCCGTCGACGACGTGAGAATTGGCGTCGTCGGCCACGCCGCGGGCAACAACGGAGACCACCATCGGCTCGCGCTCCGGCGAGAACTCGAAGCAGAGCTTGGCCCAGTGGTGGTCGTCGATCCAGACGATGAGCGCGCCGGCGTCGAAGGTGGAGACGAAGTCGACCGAGACGCGAGCGCTCAGCTTGAAATCACCGGGCGGCGGCGTGCCGAGCAGGGTCGCGGCGTTCAGCACCGGCTCCGGACTCTCGCCCACCGGTCCGGCGGGGCTGATGAAGATGTCGCTTCGCGGTGGAGCGATGGCGGTGATCTCGTCGGGGGCGACGGCCCACTGGCCCGTCGCCGACACCTCGAATGGGAAGTGGCTCATCGGCGTCTCACAGGGTCGGTGGCGGGAAGAGGACGGGTGCGGTCATCCTGCTCGCGCAGTTCGACGAAGGTGTCGTGCGCGGTCGAGTGCATTGCCTCGTCATAGGCGGCCATCGCCGCGCCGATCGCCGGGCCCGCGGTGCCGCGGCGGCGAACCCGCACGGCGACCAGCGCGAGGCCGGCCATCACCGCGGCGGTGGCGAGCACCATCGACGCGCTGAGCAGGAAGTCGGTCACCCGCTCAATCTAGCGCCGGGGAGCCCCTCATGCGTCAGCAGCGGTCACCTCGTCGCCGAAACGGTAGTCGAAGGTCGCCAGCCCGTTCACCTCGGTCGCACCCTCGTAGTAGTAGAGGGCGATGTCATCCGTCACCTCGTCGAGGGTGACCACCAGGGGCGACAGCGGAACCTCGCCGACGGCGATCGGATTCACCGTCGTTCCGTCCGCCGGGCCGCCATGCAGCTTGGCGATGTACGGGATGCCCGTGGTGGTGAAGATTCCCTCGCTCATTCCAGCAGCCTGGCAGGCGTCGGGTGCCCGCTGCCAGAGGAGGCGAGGGCTACCCAGCCGAGCGGTCGTGGCTGAGATCGACGATGTCGGGCGTCGCCCTTCCCAGTCACCGCCCTTCCCCCCCCACCGCCCTTCCCCGCACCGCCCTTCCCTGCACCGCCCTTCGGAAACTCAGGACCGTGGTGCGCCTGCACGCTGTTCGCGGCGCCCGAGGGTTACTTCCCCCTGAGTTTCCGAAGGGCCTGAAGGGCGACGTTTGCGCGCAGTCCGTACGCGCGGAAGCAGTTACGCGGTAGCCAGCTTGGGGGTGCGCAGTACCTTCTCCAGGGCTTTGCCCTTCGCGAGCTCGTCCACGAGCTTGTCGAGGTAGCGGATCTGCTTCATGAGCGGATCCTCGACATCCTCGACCCGGATGCCGCACACGACGCCGGTGATCAACGACGCATTGGGGTTCATCGGGGCCGCGGCGAAGAACTCCGCGAACGTCGTCCCGTCAGCGATGTGGCGATTGAGTGTCGCCTCATCGAAGCCGGTCAGCCAGGTGATCACCTGGTCGAGCTCGGCCTTCGTGCGCCCCTTACGCTCCACCTTGGTGACGTAGAGCGGATACACCGCGGCGAAGGCGGTACCGAAGATCCTGGACACGCTTACAGAGTAGGCGCCATGAGCGGCGGGGTCGAGAGTCGGGCGCGTAATCACGTTGCGCGACCATCACCCTCTGTCTCCTCAGAGCGATTGTTCGCGGCGACGCACCCCCGGCGAGATCACAGCTCGGGTAACAGGGTGAACTCCGCCCTGCCCAGAATGACGCCGTTCACCTGCAGTTCTATCGCGTGTGCTCCGGGGTAGTAACGGCGGGTGGTGATTGCGCGGAACGAGTGCTCACGGGTGCGCTCGAGCCGCTCGCCCGGCGCGAGCGTCGCCGTCGCCAGCTTGAACGTCTTGCCGGTCTGAGCGCCGTTCGCCTTGCTGTGGTGGACGATGTAGTCGATGGCCAGCCGTGCTGGCTGGCGGCCGCTGTTGGTTATCCCGAACGCGAACCGCACCGCGCCGCCGAACGGTACTCCTACCCGGTCGAGCGTCGGACCGTCGACGACGATCGACTCCGCGCGGGTGAACCCGAGCAACGCCAAAGCGTCGGGGTCGCCGCGTTTGACGAGCGTTCGCAGCCCATGTGCCACCAGTCGCCCGGTGTTCTCGTCGGGCTGCGACATCCATTGTTTCGCTGTCTCTATGACGATCTCCGGATGTTGGCGACTGAGGTCGTTGAGGTGGTTGGCGACCGAGCGACGGACGTATTCGCTCGGGTCGCGGTACAGGGCTGCGATTATCGGCACGGTCGCCCTCGGGTGCGCGAGGAGCCCCGGCACTCTCGTCGACCACGGCAGGAAAGGTCGGGTGCCCTCAGACGCAAGTCGTCGGAGGTCGATGTCGTCGGAGAGCGTCCACGTCTGAATGATCGCCAGCGCCCGTTCCAGGTCATGGTCGAGAAGGCTCCGAATGGCGAACTCGGAGGTGAGTCGTGAGGTCAGCTCGCCGAGGAGAGCCATCGCGTCGTCGAACGCCCGGTCAGTGTTCTCGGTGATGGCTTTGACCGCGACAGCCGAGGTGACCGGCCAGATGAGCCAGCCGCTGAACAACGGAATTCCGGACTGCGCGCGTCGGATGATGCGCGCGAACGAGTCATAGTCGCCGGGCAGGTCCGCCACCAGTGCGTCCCGGAGAAGGTCGCTGCGTTCGCGCAACGAGAGCGGAGAGAGGGCGGCGGACGCGTCGTGCAGACGGGTCAGCGGGTTCTCCGGGGCCGCGACGTGGATCGCGCGCACGAGGGCGTCCGCGGTGTGGGGTCCGATCAGTTCGTCGGCAAAGGGCATGAGTGATTCCTGTCTGCGATGTGGTTACCATGCTCTCGCGAACACCGGGCGGAGAAGGCCGCGGCCCGCGAAGTGCACCGCACCGAGGCTGCGCCCGGGACGCCGCGACTAGGAACTCACCGTCGCCTGTCCAGCGCTGACGCTGCGGAATGGCAGCCCGTCCCGGCCGATCCGCTGGTGCTGGGCACAGTGGTGATGCCTAGGGAGTCTCGATCAGAGATCCATAGAGCTCCCAACCACGGAACTCCGTAGGGCGGACGGGACTTGAACCCGTGACCGACGGATTATGAGTCCGCTGCTCGCCCCAGGAGAACCCAATAAATCCGGGCAAAGCCCCGTAGATACCGGACTCAACCCTCGCCAACACCCGCTAACTGGGGGCAGCAATGGCTATCGCAATGGCTAACGTTGGCGTATGCTCGTAAATAAGAAGGCCCCGAAGCGCTGTAACGCAACGAGGCCAATCCCATCCAAGCGTTAGACAAGGACGGAACGCCATGAAGTTTACCGACTTCGTATTCAGAAGACATCAGCACGTCGGCGTGATCAACGGAGCCGTGTGGTCGGCTCACGACAGAAGAGTGCGGGGCACAACGGAGTCCCTCGCGCCATCGAGGAAGCAAGCCAATGCGAGAAGTCAAAAACCCGAACAAGCGGGCCAAAGGTGAGGGTACCTGGTACCAGCGCAGTTCTGACGGCATGTGGGTTGCTTCGATAGAGCTTCCTTCTCCTGACGGGAAACGACGCCGGAAGGTCGTTGTTGCAAAGACCGAGAACCAGGTCAAGGCAAAGCTGAAGGAAATCAAAACGCAGCTCGCGAAGCACAACGATCTCCCGACGTCAGGCCAAACGGTAGGCACCTGGGTCGAATACTGGTTCAAGAACATCGCTCTCGCGAAGGTCCGCCCGCGAACCGCAGCCACCTACCGCTCAATGGTCTACAACTACATCGTGCCGTCGATCGGAAAGGTTCGACTCGACAAGCTGACGCCCATCCACGTCCGGCGTCTGCACTCGTTCATCCTGACCAAACCGAAAGACCCGGACGACCTCTCCAAGGGTTTCCTGTCATCGACGACAGCACTGCAAACGCACCGGATCCTCACTGTGGCATTGAAGTACGCGGAGCGTGACAAGCTCGTTACTCGCAATGTTGCCCTCGACGTGGACGCTCCTCTCAAGTCCACAAAGGAGGCGGGAATACTCACCGCCGCCGATGGCGTGAAGGTCCTACAGGAAGTCGCGGGCGACCGGCTCGGGTCACGCTGGGCAGCAGCTCTGCTCACCGGAGCGCGACAGGGAGAAATCCTCGGCCTAGAACTGGACCGCGTAACCGACGTACTCGACCTCTCCTGGCAACTCCAGCGCATCTCGTGGGAGCACGGGTGCGCCCCTACGTGTGGCCGTAAGCGCGGCGTCGACTGTCCGGATCGCAAGATAACCATGCCTCCCAACTGGGAGTACCGCCGGCTTGAAGGCGGTCTGCTGCTTTCGCGGCCGAAGTCAGATTCGGGGTGGCGAATCATCCCGCTCGTTGATCCGCTCGCGTCCATCATTCAACGCCGGATCGAGGTAGCGCAATCTGAGCCGAACCCTCACGGCCTGGTATGGACTGCTGACGCCAAGCAGTCAAAGGGCGGCGCCAGGGCGATGCTCGAGCTTGACGGCTCCCCCATCGACCCCGGTCGTGACAACAAGGCGTGGCACGCGATCCTGAAACGGGCGGGGGTCGATGATGTGCGCTTGCACGACGCGCGGCACACCACCGCATCTCTCCTGCTCGAAGCGAACGTGCCCGAACCGATCATCATGAAGATACTCGGCCACTCGTCCTACGTCGTCACGCGCGGATACCAGAACGTAGACAAGCGCCAGCTCAGTGAGGCGATGTCGAAAATGTCCGCACTAATGCCCCTCAACTGACGTTGTCAGTGGTGCCCTCTACGGTCCGATATACCAACGGCGGTGAAACAGAATCCTCGCCTTGGATCGGCGGTCAACAAGGGGGTACTGAGTGGGGAAAATCGGCTACAACATCCGCGAGGCAGCAGATGCAGCGGGGGCTTCGGAACGTGACATCGTTCTGGCAGTCCGCAGCGGTGCTCTCAAGGGCCACATGGTCAGCGGATATTGCGTGATCCTGGGGAACGACATCCGCGATTGGATCACAGCACAGCCCGATTTCTTAGGAACTGCTTGCTAACGCCTCAATGTCCATCGTGATGTAACGGTCGCGTGTGGCTTCGTCTGCGTTTTTGATGAGCTCGCGCAGTGGGATGTCCAGCACGAAGCACACGCGATCGAGTTGCCCGATGGTGAATTGCTTCTTGCCCGTCAGCACTTCTGACAGCTGACCAGAGGACACCCTGGCAGCTTCCGCCACCGCGTTCTGACCGTGCGGGGAGTTGTCGATCGCCGCCCGGACCATCTCGCTGATTTTGAGGCTGAGGGGTCCGGGCGCGGTTACTGTCGCTTTTCGGCCCATCGCGACACTCTCTCATAAATATGAAATAAGAACAAGGCCGAACTTTTGGTTCATATTTGCGAATGTCTGTGTTAGCGTTCATATATGCGAACGGAACTTAGAAGAACCCCCCTCGGGACCGAGGTGCGACTAGCGCTAGCGCTTCGTGGTGTTTCAATCGCCGCGTTGTCCCGCGCTACTGGCGTGCCGGCGAACCGACTCAGATCGCGCATCGACGGCGGCAAAGACTTCCAGGTGGAGGAACTTGCCGCCGTCTGCCGATACCTCGAAGTGCCCATGCACGAGCTCATCGCGAAAGCAGGTGAGGCTGCGTGAGCAAAGCAAGAGAATTCGCCCGCATCCCCATCTCGTACAGCTATGAGGGAGCAGCGGAAGCGATCGGCCAGTCGGTGGACACCATCAAGGCCGAAGTTCGGAAGGGCAATTTGACGCCCCGTTACCCTAACTCGAAGCCCCTCATCGGGCATGACGAACTGTTCGAGTGGTTCAACTCGCTCCCCGTGGACAAGCCGGGGAGTGCAGCATGACCGCCGTCGCGCCTATGCGCACTGAGGTAGACGCGCGCCGTCATTTGACCCGCATCCGTCTGACCGCTGGCATCGTTCGCGAGAACATGCCGAAGCTTCAGGCGCTCATCGATGAAGCGCGTGACTGCGGTGATGACCGACTGCTCGGCTACGCATCGTGGACCGCGTACGTGAGCGACGCATTCTCCGACGAGCCCATGCGGTTGCCGCGCGAGGAACGCCAGCAGCTCGTGGCAATGCTCGCAGGGGAGGGCATGTCTACCCGCGCTATTGCCCCGATCGTTGGAGCGAGCCACAAGACGGTTGCCCGCGATATCGGAGCTGCACCTGTGTCAAATGACACACCTGAGGCGAACCCGGTTTCGTTCGCTGACCAGATTGCCCGGGATGTTGAAGAGGCAGTGATAGCCAACCCGCAGACGGGTGAAGTCATCGACGCGTCGGAGGTGGGGTCTGAGCCCGTGCCGACCGCGAAACCCATCACTGGGCTCGATGGCAAGTCGTACTCGGCTCCTGTTGACCGTGAGCCGCGTCGCCGGTCTCTGGTCGATGACGCCTACAAGGCAAACACGGAGTTGTGGAAGGCGATCGAGCGCATCAGGGCCATCCGCGCTGACGACCGGTTTACACGAAACAAGGCCGACATCTTGGCTGCCCTACAGCCAAGCGTCGACCTTGCCAGCGAGGTCATCTCAGACCTCGGCACCACTCAGATCAACCAAGAGGAGAAGTAATGCCTACTGCACAGAATACCGCGACTGTCGCCCCGATTGATCATCCGATCAACAGCAAAATCAGCCACGAACTGGTCGACCTCACCCCTGCCCTGGCCAGTGAGTGGCTTGGTCAGAACCACGGGAACCGCAATCTCCGCACCCGGAAAGTCGCCAACTACGCCCGCGACATGCGGAATGGTTCGTGGCTGACCTCCGGTGACTCGATCAAGTTCGACTGGAACGGCCGGATGATCGACGGCCAGCACCGTTGCGAAGCAGTGATCGATTCCGGCGCCACAATCCGTGTGCTCGTCGTGAGAGGTCTGGAACCGGGCGTCCAGTCGGTGCTGGACGTGAACGTGAAGCGTTCCCCAGCTGACGCGCTCAAGTTCAACGGGCACACCCACAACGTGACTGTGATCGCGGCGATGGCCCGCATTGCGAATGCCCGCAGTGAGGGTTTCCTGAAGTCGGCAACCTCATCGACCATCCCCGAGATGACGAACGCGGAGATCGTCGACTGGTACGAGGAGCACCCAGAGGCATTGAATGCTGCGTCGTTGGCGATGCGCACGTCGAAATCGATCGGTGCGACGCCCTCAGCGCTTGCCTACTGCATCTGGGTGCTCGAGTCGATCAACCCCGAACAGGCTGTGGAGTTCTTCACTTCCACGGCTGAGTTCCGCACCGAGGGCAAGACCGACCCTCGCGCAACGCTCCTGAGCGCGTTCCGGCGCCTGCAGGAGAACCGCACAGCGCTGACAGCGGCGTTGCAGATATCACTGATCTTCCGCGCTTGGAACGCATGGCGCTCCAAGAAGCAGATCGCGAGTCTGCCGACGACGACCAGCGGACGCTCCGGTGTCCAGATCCCGGAGCCGAAATGAACGCCGAACCTGAAATCGATTGGGCCGAATCGGAACGGCTTCGCGTCATTAACCAGTGGGGATTACAGAGTGCGCCCAATTCGGATGGGTTTGCGCTCGAAGGATTCGACACTGATCTGAATCCCGGTCGTGACGAGAATCCACTTCGGGTGACTTTGACCCTCGACCTCGACCCAGTGGGATTGGTCGCTGTCCACAGCCTGGTTGATGCGTTGAAGCAGGGACTCGATATCCGCATCATCACGCAACGGGATCTCATCGCTGCCGTAGATGAGCTTCTTCACAACCGTCACGGTGCCCCCTCCGATGGTCCGCCCACGATATCGCTGTTGACGGATGACCGTCTAGATCTGCGCCCGACCGGCCCAGCGAAACCGACCCCATAAGCCCGGGGTTGGAAGCCCACCCGAAGTCCTTCCAGCCCCGCATTTTCCGCCGACTCCCCGGCATAACTCCTATTGACATACCCGAAAGGCATCCCTGATGGACCTCAAACATCCCAACGAACTGGTTCTCGAAAGCTACGTCGAGGTTGGTCTTCTCCGCCCTGACGGCACCGTGGAGTGGAGAATCCGCGACACGATCGCCACACCCGAAGACCGCGTGCGTGCTGAAAAGGGCTGGCAGCGACACATCTCGTCGCTCGGTCTCCCGCCGGCGGAACTTCGCTTCGTCTCCCGAACCATCGTCACCGTCAGCATCCTCCACGACGGGTTGCTCGAACCTGGCGTCACCATCGACACCGAGATTCTGTCGGGTGCCAAGTTTCCTCGCCTCGACAACGACGGCAAGCCCCTGCCGTTTGAGGACTGAGAGGCATCCCCGTGGCACACACCACTGATTGGCCGGCTGTCGCTACAGACCCCGGATGGGAGTTGCGGCAGGGCCCCACGTTCGACCGGACGCTGACTGACGGCCGCGAGGTGGTGGGCGAGATCGTCTGGTCCACCGACCGTGGGTTCACCGCAACTGTCACCCCGGCCGGCGACCTGACCGCTGACGACCTCTTCACTCTCGCGCAGCTGCTCCACGACATGGCTGTGACCATCACCGATCTCAGACGACAGGAAGTAGAAGCATGACTGCCACACCGAACACTGTCCCCCGCCCGAGCGCCCGCAAAGCATCCGCGACGAAGAACGGCGCAACCCTGTTCACCCTCGTACCGCCGCTGTTCCGCGGCACGGAAACCCATCACCGTGTGATCGTCGCTGACGCGAAGGGTGAAACGAACGTGTTCCCAACCTACGGGCCGGTCCGGGTCCTCGGGAAGTCGCTGAAGGAACTCGGATACGAGGTCGCCAGATGACCTCCCTCGACATCTTCAACTACAGCGGCTACGAGCTTCGATCAGAACTCGTCGACGGAGAGCCTTGGTTCGTTGCCGGCGACGCGGCCCGCATTCTCGACATCCAGAACGTCCGCCAGGTCGTTTCCGGGTTCGAGAGAGATGACGTATCTAGTACATACGCCACCGATTCTCTCGGCCGTGAAGTGCTGATGACGACAATCAGCGAAGCCGGGCTGTACGAACTGGTCTTCCAGTCCCGAAAACCCGAGGCGAAAGCATTCCGACGCTGGGTAATGCACGACGTGCTGCCGGCGCTTCGCAAGACCGGCACTTACACCCTCGAAGCCCAGCCCGCCCTGCCGCAGTCGTACGCCGAGGCTCTCCGCGCTCTCGCGGATGAAGCAGAGAAGCGAGAGCAGCTGCAGCTGAAGGTTGTCGAGGACGCCCCGAAGGTTGCGTACATCGACGAGTTCGTTTCCCGTGACGATCTGGTGAAGTTCCGCATCGCCGCGGCGGAGATCGGCATTGCGGAGGGCGAGCTGCGCGACCGCCTCATCGCCCGCGGGTGGATCTACCGGCAGAAGATCGGGACCCGTTGGTCGTCGTCGAAGCAGCGTCAGGAGAACGAGTTCGAGTACCGGGCCTATTCGGATCACGCGGCGAAGTTCAAGCCGGTGCCTCAGCACAACGCCCCCAGATATTCGAACGGTCAGGTGAAGCAGACCCTGTACATCCGGTCGGCATTCCTGCCTCAGATCAAGAAGGCGGTGACCGCATGACCGCGGCAACCGCACGACTGTTCTTCGTCACGGTCATCATCCTTCCCGCGACCCTCATGGTCGTTGCGCTCGTCGCCGCGGTGGTGCAGTCATGACCGCACAGTTCCTCACCACCCCGGAAGGCAACTTCCCTGGCATGAGCGGTGACGTTATCGCGCAGATGGACGTCGATGTTCCCGGCACGTTGTGGGATCGCCTCGAAGAATCCGGCCGCTACCTCGTCGTCATCAACGGATGGCTGACCGCAATGGTCGGCGAGCACAACTGCGCTGGTGGCTCCCCGGAATCGGGCTACACCCACGAGCCATACTGCGGATTCGAACCGATCCGCGACCTCCACCACGAGCGCGCGACTGTCTGGCGGATCGTCTCGAAGGACCCTGACGAGATCGAGGAATACACCGGGCGGCTCCTGCCCGGCCCCGATCAGGTCTACACGCTCATGGTGGACGACGAACGCATCCCGACGCTGTTTCCGAAGGCCAACAACGCCGACGTCACCGTGTGGAGGAAAGCATGATCCGCGAATGGGTCGCTGACGGCCTGTTCATGGTCGCCGCGGTGGTCGCACTCGTCATCTTCTGCTGGCTTGCCACCTGACCACCACCACTCGATTCTCCCGATCACAAATCCCGAAAGGAAACCACTCCCAAATGCCGAAACGCATCGAGAACCTCACCCCCGCCCAGACAGAACGGATGGAGTCCTTCGCCCGCGAATGGATCGAACGGGGCTGGCGAACAGCTCCCCTCACCGAAGAGGAATGGGCAGTGCAAAACGAGGGCATGCGACGCTGCTATGAATACGCCGGCATCCCGTTCCCAAAGACGATCATCCGCATCTCGTCCCCGCTGGTTGGTGCGTTCGCAGCGCCGATAGCTGCATTGACGATCGCGAGGGTGCGTAGCACCGGCGCGGTTGGCGGCGCGGTTGACGACGCGGTTCGCGGCGCGGTTGGCGACGCGGTTGACGGCGCGGTTGGCGGCGCGGTTGGCGGCGCGGTTGGCGACGCGGTTGGCGACGCGGTTCGCGGCGCGGTTCGCGGCGCGGTTGGCGGCGCGGTTGGCGGCGCGGTTGGCGGCGCGGTTGGCGACGCGGTTGGCGGCGCGGTTGGCGACGCGGTTGGCGACGCGGTTGGA
>Ga0247737_1000822_pt1 | contig 12967 bp, 15 predicted proteins | sample UWRJL028104C2_FD_180937 | JGI IMG/M metagenome (GOLD analysis project Ga0247737, IMG submission 180937) | Plant litter microbial communities from Arlington Agricultural Research Station in Wisconsin, United States - UWRJ-L028-104C-2 | ecosystem: Environmental > Terrestrial > Plant litter >...
CGCCCCTTTGAACTCTCGGAAGCGAGTGTATTCCGGCATCAGTATCACACATACACCAAGAACGATCGCTCCAGCTATATATAATCGTTTTAGGACGTATATTCGACGGGGACCTCTCGATTACAAGCTCACCAAACGAACAAAGCCCCAAGAACGAAATCAGTATAGGCATCATGATAGAGTTACTGATGACCTTGATTCTCCATGAAATGAAGAATTGGGATGAAGTCGATATTAACGCCTACAGTCGAGCCGAGTCAGAAGAATGAGAATTCACCTATATAGGTAGATAGGATTAAGTATATACTAATACTTGAATAGGTATAGGATGAATCCTATCACCAAAAAATAATCCCAGCCAATCCTACGAGAAAAAACATCTTAACAATGGTGGGTGGCAGCCTTCCAATCCCATCCAATCCCATCCAATCCAATCGGAGCCCATCCCATCCCATCCAACACTCAGTTGGCTGAACAATCGTTCAGCTCTACTGTTTCAGGAGAACATATGTCTCTATTACTAGCGAAGCTAGTCTACATATCATAGTCCAACTACAGCCAACACTTGTACTGCTAAACTCATTCATCCAAGTCACTGCTATCGGTGCCAGAACTTTCGTCATCACTTGAATTTCTGAACGATAAATACCTGGTGAATGTAACATGAATGCCGCAGATTGAATACAGGATAGGAAACTCATACCATTGATTATATTTTTCTCCCAGAAACTTCATCTCCCTTTTATAACGTTCGCTGTCCTGGGCAAACCGTTTAAACATAGACGCCTGCTTGAAGGCATAGGCCAAAGCACCAGGAGATGACCGAAGATTACCAAGTGTAAGCCACGTCTGCTGCATCACCTGATGAAACTTTGTGGTACGTCGGAGTTCTTCTTCAAGAATCTCCTTCTCCTCTCGGGCACGGTCACGCGCAGCTCGATCGCGGAAGTACTTCACTTTGTCCACTGGCGAAAAAATTAGTCTCGGAAAAGTCACAATCCAGATAGAAGACATACTTTCTATGGCCCATTCCTGCAGTTCATCTTGTGAGAGACCGCTCCGACGGCCAATGGTCCAAAACCATGGATCTTCCTTCTTCGTGTCACCAAGCTTGGCTGCTGTACTCGTGTCCTTTGCCCATAGTTGGTCCCTTCGGAGGTCTTGAAGAGCAGGGTCTTCAGGTGCGAGACCAAGGTTAAGGAGTGCAATGCGAGTACGTCGATACTTGTCTGCAGCGTCAATTTTCTGAGTGTTGAAGTCCTTCAGAATCTTCTGTGCTCGGGTATTGGGTCCTTGACCATGCACATTTAGCTTCTTGAAACCAACATTGTAATTGTATGCTTGGATTGCCAGTCGAACATCTTCGAGAGCATCATGGGCCCTCCCTTCTCGGAGCGCGTATTCGACTTTGGCGAGTTCGTCCAACCCAAGTTGAGAGCGGAATGCTTGATTGAAAGAAGACGGCAAATTTAGCCTTTCCTTCTCCGGGTTCATGGGGTCAACAGCAGATATGTGGTTCTTGAGAGATGGGTAGAGAGCATACTGCTGGGAACGGAAAGTAACAAGACTGGCACAAAGCCGGCTTTGATTAATCTCGAGTGACTTCTGGTCCGCCTTTGATGGATTCCTTTTACCGGCAAGGCGTCGCACAGAATCCCTAACAAAATAAATTCATCAATGCGGTCAAGACGAAAGCAATTTTACGAACTGATCATCCTCTATGTCCAGCGCCATCTGAACGAGTTGTGCATCCCCAACACTGCCAGCACCAGCAAGTTTCGCTTCGACTTCCCTGGTAAGGAGATTCTGGTAGACCTTTTCCTGAGTTGGCGGCCCTTGGAGTTCAATCATGTTATGTACGGAGATAAGTGCAGTAGTCAGGACTCTTACCATTCTTAAATTTTGCAGCATGCACTGATACGACCTCGCCGTCAACCTTGCGTGGAGTGTCGTCAATTTTGTCCCATTTTGTGGATAGGGTTTTCCCCATCCGTGCTGCATAGTCATGGAACCCCTTTTCTCGAGTCTTCAGTGCATCAATGCACTTGGCATATGAATCAAAGAGGTCACCTGCTGGAAGAAATATGAGAAGAAAGAAAGCTTTCATAACCAGCCTGAGAAAGGAAACGTACAGAGTTTATGGAATTTACACCAATTCCAATAGGTATGGAAGTCATCGAGAATGTCATGCCGATGTCCGTCATTCATCTCCTTCGTACTTCCACTTGCTTTATTTCCAGCACTCCACGATGTCTCGATCATCTCACCGTAGGTTTCTCCTGAACCAGAGAGATAATTAAATGCCCAGAGAAGTTGGCATGCTTGGACATGATTCTTGATGTGTAACTTGGGAATGGCCCCTCGCATTTTGTCAATCAGAGAGGCAGCAGCTGGAAACCACTCCGTAAACCGCGTCTTCAGATTGACGCTGTACGAGCACCAGATATCATAACTCAACATAATCCAGCGTTGGTCACTTGCGTCGGCTAAGGCATTTGCAAGCGCATAGTCCGTATTTGCAAATCTATGGAACAAATAAGCTCAAGACCTGAGCGGTGCATCAATGATAGACTTACGCTTCTCCCTTTTTCAGGTCGACCATTCCTTGCGGTAGATAAAATCCATGACGAGCACATTGTATGGCTATCACACCACTAACAACTGCATTTTTGAACTTGATCACATTTTGCAAGCGATTTGCTCGAATATGATTGCAAACACAGTTCTGCAAGCATTATTGAGAAATTAAGCCACGAATGTTGCAAACACTGCTTACGTCAGTGCAATCACCAACGTGCAATAGGTAGAAGCGGTAACCTTCAGTTTCCACAAAGTATGCATTGCCTGCGTTGAGAGCGACATCATCAGGATCACCTCGCTTATTCTTGCGTTGCAGTCTGAAATTTCCATCGGCGGATATGAACAAGGTGAATTTGTGCCTGAGCGTTGGATGTTAGTCTTATCTCTCGAAATAAGCCTGATTTTAACACTCACTTTTCATCATCGGTGGCTAGTTCAATCGTTTCCTTGGTCACATTTATGCCAATCTGCGGGCATGCAGGACATCGGATGGCCAGGGAACCACTTCGCAGGTGAGTGATCACAGTGTCAATGTCATGAGCCTGTCCAGATCTCCGGACTGCTGCCAGATGAACCCATACTCGAACAACTGTGGAAAATTCTGCATAACGATTCTGAGATGCATCGCTCAGTATTTTTTTTGTTAAGAAAGACTTAAACATCGCTTACTGGTATATCTTGTGGAAACGCTGCGCTTGTCAGGCGAACTAGGGCATTATGGTAATCGTGGGTCGACTTTTTTGAGGATAAAGTGTGCTTATGATAATCGCGAAGAAGTCCGAATGTAAACACTGTCTCTGGTTGCTCAATTGTCGCTGGAAAAAGCTCCATCCTAGCAAGCTGAAATGCTTCCTTCTCAGCGTCTTTACAATGGCAGAAATGAACCAAGTGGTTATGAAAGCCATTTGTGTGGACGAGAGTCATTGGACGAGGCTGTTGGGAACTAGATAGATTAGGGCAGCGCCGCCCATGGTGCCCAAGGTAAAGGATGAACCCAAGTTCTCGTAAACTCTTGCGGACAAAGTGTTTGCCATCCCACTCTTCAATGTAATGGAAAGGAGAGGAGACATGTTTCTGGACGATGCAGGATCTGCAGAGAAGTTCTGGGTCAAAGCACTTGTCGCTGGAGCCACCGCAACGATAATTTGCATCTGTTTCATTACAGCTACTGCACGGATTGCCTTGGTCTCGGTGCGCGTGGCCGGCAAGAATACTTTCCTGTAGAGGCTTGAATGCAGCGGAGAAGATCTTCATCATAACAGATGCTCCCTAGAAATATGTCAGCCCGAGTTACATACCAATGTTAGCCTGCCTTCCGCACCTGTTTCTTCTTTTGTGGTTTCTCGCTTGTTGTTTCTTCACTTGGATCCGCATGTACTGAGGTTTCTGCGGCATGAGACCCAGGTTGGTGATCTATCTTGACTCGCTTCGCCACATATTGTTTCACCTCCTTCTGAATTTTGCCCGTTTGTGCATCAACTGTCGCAATGATGTCAACTTCCGCTTCTAAATCTGAATCCTCGTCGACACGGCCAACAGCATTGCGGGAGCGCTTCACTTTAGCGGCTCGAGGTTTAGGCGTCATGATGAACAAGGATGAGGGATGCAATAAATTAATTCAGACAGTGGCAAAACACTGTCGTCGTTGATCAATGCGCTTTGACATTCATTACTAGCTGCAATACATCATGAGTGGCTAGTTCCAGAGAATAATTAGAACAAGAAATATTGCAAAAAAAGGCAAGCACGCACAACTATTCTGCTGGCATGGTAATCGACCCGCCAATGGACCGACATCGCTCCCTGGTCAACTTTGGTCACAAGTATTGTTGTTGATGAACGTGGGCTAGTGCGTCTCCGAGTCTTGATGCAGCGCTGTGACAAAACACCATAATCATTGCCTGTAATAAATATTTCAAGGGAGAGTCATGACCTAGAACAGTGGTGTCGATAGAGATTGGACGAAGAATCACGATGAAGGATACCAGAATAAGCGATGTCACGTGCTGGTACTCTGGCCTGCGACTTTGCGATTAAGTCCCTCACTTTGACCTCCAAGACCTCAAACCGACGTTCCGCACCACAATATTTTTGTCTACAGAAAGATCATTGTTTCGCAATGACAAAAGGCTTGAAGGTGATATTGTCCAATTCTTGCCCACAATAACGCAAGAATCTGACTAGAGGTCCATGCAAATAGACGTCCTGGTATTTAACCCTAGCAGATCTTGCATCGAACCTTAGAACACAATGCCTCGTGAAGCGACCCCTCTCCCTTCTCGCCTTAAAGCCCGTGCCCGCTCTGATCCTATCTCCGTTGTTTCACGCTATATATCTTACCCACCTGCAACACCTTCACATAGCCAACGCCAGAATATCGACACACCTTCTCCTGTTCGTTCTCATCGCACCAAAGCCCGGGTAGCTCTTCAGGAAAAACTCCCATACTTTCTTTGGCAGGAAGACCCTGATCTCTCTGGACTTGACACTCCTCGTGCAAAGGTCGTTGTTGCCGACAGGATCAAAAAGGTTCTGCAAGATCTTGCAGGCGATCCTCCACCACTTCCAGATCCCTGTCACGAAGGCCATCCTCTGACGGCAGAGGTCTGCATAGGGTCTCGTGACTACACTAAAGCCGGAAGCTACATGACCAAAGTATGTGTCTTTTTTGTTGACTTCGTGTTTGCACTACTGATGACGAGAAGTGCTCTGGCAGAAATATACCAGAAGACTGCCTTGTCCGAATCCGTTACCACAATCTTCTTTCTGAAGAAACCCTCCTCAATCATGACTTGTTAACCCCTCTTCTCCTCATGAGAGAGGAACTTTTACATGAAGAGGGAAATGCGGACGGCAGGACGGCAACCATTCACGTTTCTCCCTTGTACTCCAGTGCAGTTTCTCGATACTATCCTCCAGTTTCTTCGACTCAAACCCCTGCAACACCCTCCGCCGGCAGCGCTGCTCATCCAAGGTCAAAAATTTCACCCACAAAGCTGTCGACATCTTTCACCTCTCCGACTAGGCCCCTCAACTTGAGAACGTCACCAACGACACCTTCACCTCGATTCTATTCCAAGACCGAAGCCTCAGGCTCATCCAAGCTGAAGCCGGTCGTCATTGATCTGACAGAGGACTCTGACTTGGAGTCTACAGTCATTGACCTTACTGCAAGCCACGACTCGGACTCTGATTGCGATCTTCTCATCACACGTGTTGTGCCCTTTCTTGTCGTTATCTGGTCAAAGGTTCGTGGTATTCAACTCTCTTTCCAGTCTAGTTGGGCTTATCAATTTGTTAGGACCGCTCTCAGTATGCCGAGCTGCTGCTCAAAACGGAGGCAGACGGGTGCTTCACTTGGTCAACATTTGACGCCAACTTCAACAACCGTGGAGTCAACTTCTCAGAGAATGAGGTTGAGGTCTTCCACCCTCCACGTCAGAAGAAGTCTGCTGCGGGTGGTGAAGCATTGTGGTCGGCAATACAACATGGTGAGAAGTACGGCCCTATCTGGAAACCAGGTCAGACCTTTCTCCTTCGCTATCGCGGCGTGCGGGAATTGAAGGACTTTCACGTCCTTCAGGAAACAGCATGTGACCTTCAGAAGTGGAAGGGCAAGGGGAGAGCAATGAAGTAGCGATTATCATTTTATCTATCTTGAAATTTACTGAGGAATTCGGTGTCTGGCAGGGGTCGAGGACCTTATTAGATAGCGAATTTCTTACTACATCTTATTATTCGTATCTATTGAGCATGTGGTATTTACACCAGTTATAATCATGAACTCCAATTACGAATTCAACTCGATCCATATTCTATTCTCTCGGAATTTGAATGGCACAAAGGCCCCAGCCTTGCGATGGACAAAGCCATACTCACCGTAAGGCTTCTCGCCTTATCACGTCATCACATAGGTCAGGTCGTACATATACAGATGTTTGCCTTTGTTCGTTCTTGTACCACGTCCTCGTCCCATCGCCCCCAATAGAGTTCTATCAGCTCGTTGCGTGACTTTCCTAGTGTTTCCTGCACCCGCCAAGCAGGCTTCCACTCACGCCCATCTTCATGTTCCTTAGTTATCAGCCTCCTGGCCTGAATTCACGCGTCAACCATGTTTTCCGTCTGGGTCAAAAGGGCTTGAAAAACGGGCGGCTAGGGGTCCAAGTGGCATGCATATTAACCTAGGTTTGAGAATTGACGGACACCGATGATGGCGACGTCGGTCAGTGAGTTGAGAACACGAGGAGAGGACAAGAGGCGGCATCCAGGATCAAGTTTGTGGGCTAAAAGAGGTCAATTGAGATTGGCGTTCAGAAATGAGGGAGAGTGGATATGACTAACTTTTATTAGGTTGCCTCGGCCAAAGCACGCATCTCTCTCCTCCAAGGTCAGCCCAACTTCTCCATGCAAATCATAGATTGGCCGCATGATGCGGCATAGCAAGGTCTCTAGCAGCGCATACAGTGATGAAGCAGAAAGCCACGAAGAGCCAGGAATGTGGCTAAATGGATAGATATTGAGGAGAGTGTAATAGGCGTCGATTTCGGAAAGGCAGGCAAATCCAGTGGGTAAGGGGGATAAAATCCACGTGCTTCTGTAGATACGTTAGTAGCATCTGGGCAACAAGCAGAAGATGGTGCAGAGAGGCGAAACGGACAGCGAGTGATATGTCGGGTCGCCTGCGTAGTGGACACAAGGGCCAGGACGGCGGGGGAATGAGCAGAGCCTGATCAATCGATCATGGTGAATTGGTTGCGAGGGATCCAATATTTGGCTACAAGCTGGATGAGAGGGATAGAAACCATGCGCTTCTGTTGATACGTTCGAGTGGAAGAAGACACGTAGAGGTAAATTTAAACCGGGAAAGAGGTCGCAGACGGGGCCTGGAAAGTATCAAGGTCAGACAGATAAGAGAACGGGGAAATGAAATGACCAACCTATTTCTCAGTACACTGGCCAAAGTTGCGGGCCGCCTTCAAATTGAGGCTGCCAGTGGGGCTGGAGTTTGATGCCAGGAGAAACATTGTGGACGCGAGGGCTTAGAGGTTTAAGAGAGGTTGATAAATACCCTGGCGAAATGCGGAGACTGGAAGAGGTAATCAGGTTCAGAAAGATGAAAAGCAACAAGATGAACTTACTCCACAATTCCGCATCATTCTGTGTAGAATCTGCAGTATGCCTCCTCCAAACGTCGGCCAACATAACACGGCTAAAGAGAGCTGTGAGCGAGAATCGTGACACCAACCCATCACGAAAGAGAATTTCACGGTCCTCTTTCTCCTTCCATGTGCACTGGCCCGCAGCGCTATCGACCACTCTTATTCTCGAACCATGTTTCCTCGAACTTCTGTGGTAATGCGGTCTCTCAACTCTTCAACTGTGCAGGATTATAGCAATCTCTGGATCCACCGACGGTCTTCAAGTTGTGTGCTATAGCTGTGTCAGTCCCTCGGACTGTAACGCCTTTTTGAGAGGGACAGACAGTCAGAATAAATTAGTCCTCAGTGAGCTCTCTTATCGTAACATGCGGGCTTGTATCCCAGTAATGCTCCCCCTTGCAGCACGCAACGCCACACCCGTGTATTAATGGATGGAAGGGCAAGACCTGTGTGCGTCTTTACAAAGCCGGAGTAATCCTCCGAAGACGTGATTTACATGTATATCAGATCGATTGTCGTCTGTTATCGTTTGGTCGGTGCGTGAGGAGATTATTGGTGAAGCTGTCTCCTGGGCGATGACATGTGCACATGACCTGACCTCAGTCGTTCGTTCAAAACCCCTCTTCTGGATCTCTTTACATTCCTTCGTGCTATCTAGATGTTGCCTCTATGCGTTATACACGATGACTGGACTTGTCTGCCAAACTGCCTCCTGGCTAGAAGATCGGTACTCAGTGACTAGTCGCTCGAACGTTCAAACGTTCAAGTTTCATCTGTGTCGCTCACAGGTGGTGCCTAAGTTTGAGAACCATGGCTCATTTGCAGGTGAAGCCTTCAAGCCCCCATGGCATTGGATCTTGGGAACGGAAGATCATAAAGTTGAGACTTTGTTCCAGGCATGAACAGGTCTGCGTATTCGAGTCTGCCCAGTTCAGTGCCAGTTGCGTGCGGCTTATGATCACGTGCTTTCAAAGCGCGTTCTAGTCTGCTCGGCGGTCAAAGCGCGACCCAAGTCGCGTCAGTGAGACAGGTTTATTGTGCACACACATACAGCGACAATGCACAGGTCTGAGGCCCTGCCACCACTCTTTCCTTGTCCTCTCGCCGTCTCTCACCTCAACACCCACAATCGATGTCTTTCCGAGCTATCAGCAAATCACCTCCACCGGCTTTGACGCGTCCGGACTTCGATCTAACAAAAAACGAGCACAGGAAATATCTCAAGAAGCAACTTGAAAGCTATCAAGCATTCTTCAATGACTTATCGGCGAGAGGCACTGGTGTCAAGGGTGTTAAGAATGTTAAAGGCGAAAAGTCAGAGTGGATAATTGCAAACATTATCCCTGGGTTCGTCAAGGAGTTCGATCTCGACGGCGATGATGGACCAAACCTCGCATCGGTGAAACAGGTAACCCTTTCTCGAGGCGCTACCAGCTATAAGGGGTCTAACATTTTAAACAGAAAGTCGTCAAATGGTTTAATAACAACGTCCAACGAGCCAGCACTCCAACAATCGTCGTCTCTTCCCTTCCAAAGGCACCTCGTGCCACCAATGCCGCCTCTCTCTTCGCCGCTGATCATGCTGATGATATCAAGGCTTTGATGTCCAGCAACGCGGGAAGTAATTCTGGAGGCGGTGCATCCCTTTCGCTCTACCGCGAGTCGAAGCAGAAGCTATTCGATCAAATAGGCGATGAGGATCTCAAGGCATACGAAGAGCGAGCAGCTCAATTGAACGGAAAACGAAAGGAAAATCCAGATGCCCAACACACATTCGAGTATGTTTACTTCCATGCCTGATCGTTTGCCAGCTACTAACACCTGCGCTACAGGAACCAGAATGCCGTCCTTGATCACACTTCAGCAGCCCTTCGCCCTCTAATTGGCCATAGCTGGGGTGGACTCGGTGATATTTGCTTCTTTGTTATGGGAGCATATCGTAATGAGGAAGATCGGCTGAAGATCTTTAGGTGGGTGGTCATGTTTTTTTTACAATAATGGCCGTAGGCTAATCAGTCATTAGCACATCGATCATGGAGCGTGTTCGTGAAGGCGAATTTATATCAACCCTCGACGACTACGAATCTTCACTTCGCAAGCCATTTAAATCATGGGCGAGCAAAGTCCTTCCTCGTAAGTGTCTTCTACGTCCATAATGCCATCGTCTCATTTCTATAATCAGGAAACGAAAAGCCAAGTACCACTGGCACCGTGACAACCGCCCCGCCAGTCCTTTCTGTTTCGTTAGATAAGGATGGTATTCCGATTTTTCCTTCTGTGGACATCGACAAACTTAGTCCAGATGAAGCCCGCACCCTCCTCCATGATTATGTGGAAGCATCCTGGAGTACGTTAACCTCCAATCGATTAACTCATCAGTTATTTGACCACGTTATATAATAGAATATGCTCTACCATTGGCTTATGGTCAAGTTCCTGTCCCATGGGATCAGCTGCGTTCGCCCGTCGACTGGTCACCTTTCTTGCTGGACAGCAACCTTGCTGGCATAAAATGTCTTGATCCAAAGCGTGCCAATGTTGGCGACATTTACAATCTTGTCGAATTATTCACCAGCGCGCAGGAACACCCAGCTCTCCAATTCAGCATTCCACAGCATTTGCTTGAGGGTTGGGCCTTGCCTGACGAAGATTCCGACATCGATGAGGTAGGAGGAGGATCACCACGAAGGGAGAAGCGAAGCATGAAGAAGGCTAAGAAAGTCAACACTGCTGGCTTAGATTTTTCGCCTGCCCACCTCGTCGAGCAAATAAAAACTGCTGTGGTAGTTCCCAGCTCACCGGGACCACATCCCCCACCGACATCGCAAGATCTGGCTAACGACGGAACGACATCAGCTACCGGCCAGACTCAATTCACGGGAGGCGCTCTATCCGTTGACTTGATTAAGCGAGCTTTAGTCGCTACCTACACGGCGCATCCCTCGCTGGCTCCAGAGGGTGTAATAATCCGTCATGACGATCCCAACGTCCCGACGCCAAGCAAGACACCTGACCTATCCACAACCGTTCAGCCTGATGTCTCTACTCCCATCGAAGCTGAGTTAGCTCCTGCGCCCGCCGCCCCAACCAGTGTTCCTTCTACTTTGAAGAAGGCTGGTAGCATAACGAAAGTCACCAAGGTCAAGCCTAAGGTCAAGCCACCCAGAGTCGACGATGCGGCTCCTTCAAAATCCAAGGGCAAGAAGAGAAAGCAGTCCGAACCAGACATGGGCGACACACTCGGTGATCCAGCCTCAAAGCCAGGGAAACGATTGAGAAAGGCCCCCACAAACGAGGATCCTGCTCCTAAACCACGGCAATCGGGAAGGTTTGTAACATATAATTGGAGTTTAAGACATTCTAACGTCTTCACTAGATTGCACGCCAATGACTATACTAACACCTACATTCAAGTCCGCAAGTGATATCTTAGTTCGGTTGGACCGTCCAGTCAACTCAATTTTTTCTTTTTTGCGTTGAATTTTTCTTTTGGAATTGGAATAGGATGTAATGGATTGGATGGATACGATGCGATGGATTAAATGGATACGATGCGATGGATTGGATTGGATTGGATGGAAACCTCTGGGTTTAGTTCACCTTTTTTTCTTAACTTTTTTCTTCTTTGGTGTCCAGTTGGATTGGATTGGATTGGATGCAATCCTTTCGCATACTTGTATCTCACCATCCATCTTCAACTCTTTATTTGAGGTCTTGGATTCATAGGCTTCATAGGATTGTATTTTTGCTATTGGTGATTTCGTCAACATGCGTAATGAATGTTGTAGGATGGATTGGATTGGATTAGGCTCTTCTCTAGTACTTTACTCTCGTGTTAATATGATAGACTCTCCAGTAGGATTCAGCCGACAGCCCCTTGCATTGCACTGTAGGCTTAATCCGACGAGCTGATATCCCTGACACCATGTACCTTGTACTTTCTGACATATCGGCGATCGTGTGGCCCAGTTTGACATCTGCTCACTAACATCGCACAGAGTGTCGAAAGTTTTCTGGACGCCCAATGATGATAATTAGTATCCTTTCGAAAAACTCAACATGCGAAATAATTTAAGGCGTTGAGTGAGCGCGTATTTAAGCTCTATGAACCAACGACCTCGATTATTTTTATTCGAGTTTAGAGCGCAATTATTGTCTCTGTAGCTGCCGAGCTGATTGTAGATCTAGTGTCAACACGACTGTATTTTACCATTCAATACCGCGTCCAACTTTCATCTCACCCCTTTAGCTATTAGCATGGGTGCGGGTTACAGCTCCAACTAACGACTCCCAAACCAGAAACCACAGCTACTTATCGACGCTGACGCCTGGAAAAGTCCTGTACGAATCATCTGCGTCATTAATCCTCATCTCGAGGTTCGTGAGTTTAAATCAGACTAGTAAGTCAGGCCATGGAGTATTAGTTGGTGTTTGGGTTTTTTTTGCTGCGTCTACTAATTGGCCGCTTATGAGGGGCAAAATTTGGGGTGTGGAAGATGGTCGTGGAATATCGAATAAAGCCTCTGGCCAGGAGAAACGAGTCATTCATGAGGCCTGAAGCTCAAAACACTGGCTAGGCAGGCCTCACGCTCGATTAGAATGAGCAGTAAGTAAATATTCGGTTAATTTTCGTCTGAAGACTTGGATTTACTATATTGGGGCCAATGTCGTCTCTTCTATCTCCCTCTTTCAAGTTTCCGACATTGACATACAGTTTGACTATTGCCATTAAGAGGGTGTTTTTAATAGGGTTTACTCTTTTTTTGAGGAAAAAGCGCGTAAGTTATGATACTTGTAAGTGCAATAAACTTGGCGCCCGCGCCACAGCGTAGGGCAGGTGGTGTTGCGTTTGGTGAACGGCTGACGGTCGTCTGTCTACTATACGGCACTTAGCCAGCGCTTATTCTAGATTATAATGTAGCTACCCCCAGATTCTGGGAGTTTCATTAACAAGGATGATATTTCCTTTGCTAAGACCGTCAGAGTTGGTATAACTTGTACTAGTACACAGATTGGACCCCAATTTATCTACACCAACTTGAACACTGTCATGCACTGCTGAATACTGGATAGTGGTCCTACATATCTTGCTCCAAGATACGTCTTAGAATATAAAAAACGCAAGAATCGAGTTGGTAGGATATATGTTGGAGAAAAATCGGCGGTAGAGTCGATGCTCAGATTTTTGAGGACGTGATAGACATGGATTGATCCGTTCTCGGGAGTAC
>Ga0247737_1000823_pt1 | contig 12939 bp, 12 predicted proteins | sample UWRJL028104C2_FD_180937 | JGI IMG/M metagenome (GOLD analysis project Ga0247737, IMG submission 180937) | Plant litter microbial communities from Arlington Agricultural Research Station in Wisconsin, United States - UWRJ-L028-104C-2 | ecosystem: Environmental > Terrestrial > Plant litter >...
TGTCATTATACGCGCGACCTACCTCGAGGGACATGTGTTCGAGAATGTCTATCAGCTTGTCAACGACGAGTTTCTGTTGCAATGTCGTGCATAAGGAATATTAGGAGAACTTCTTACCATCTACCAAGAATAGTAGTGTCAACAGTCGACATGCATAGTGGATGCGGCGTTCGAGTGCTTTAGGAAAGTAAAGGCATGTTACTCGCGAAAAGCCTGCACCCACAAATTTTCTGCGTGCTTTTTCGTCGGGAAAAGGCCAGTGCTCAAGGAAATAGTCGTCCACCTCGGCACAGACTTTTTCGTGAAGAGGATGAATCTGTGCTGTCCAGTTTGATGAAGGGATGTCAAGTGGCGGTTGCATCAGTGCAGCTGCAGGTGTTGCTTGCTCTCGGGTGAGAATATCTGCAGACGCAGCAGCAAGATACTCCATGGAAATGGCGGCTTTACTCCTAGGCTATGGGGACTCGGCGAAGGATGACTTTTTCTTTGGATTTGGTGTTTTGGTAGCACTAGGCGATGGTTGTTAACTAGCTATATCATATGTATCAATTGCTTAGTGTTAGTGGTTAATGACTTAGCCGGTACATGGTATACCACGAAGAAAAGTAACTTAATTGCAAGCCTATTATACATGAGAACACAAACCTGTCAAATTTTCTATATATAGAGTGTGTAGAGTCCTTCGCACCCACTTCTAAAAGAATATGAAGGATCTCATACACAGCAAATTATATAGACAGTACTTTGTAATCAAGAGTAACTCAAGAAAGGCATATTTGAAAGGCTGACGACCCCAATCACACTTTCGCTACAAGCGCTGTGTGTACATGCATCGGATCACTTCGTACTAACACCAGGGTATTTTACTACATTGCAACAAAATCCCTAAAAGGAAGTGCCCGGCTGGATAAATCTCAGCCCCACCAACATCTAATAGTACGTACTGATAAAAATAGCTGAGAAATGTCCGCAAGACCACTATGGTGTAGGCGACCGTCGAAGCGCCCTGCTTATTGTCCTTCCTTTGGTGATATGCTGGCGATCTCGTCTGCTACCTTCCTGGTAAGGCACGTTGCGACACTGGACCCGAATCATCTATAGTTGAATTGCTTTACTGGAGTCGAGACGAGGCTTACAAGGCAAAGAAGACACAGCAAGGAATTAGGCTATCGAACGGCGTATAGGCATAGAACTTCTCGATTCTACAGCGTTTCTAATCGTGACCTACACATAACACCCTTTTCATACCACATATTCGAATAAAAACTAAATTCATGTTTGCAATTGGTGATAGCAGCTGGAGCAATAGATATGTCATTAAGTCCGAGTGTTCTACTTGGTCCACGCTGGTTCGATAGGTGTATTGGAGGGGCATTTTTACTGAACAAGAATGCCATCTGTATTGTCTTGCTCCTAACCACTCTCACGCTGATTATATGGAGACCTTTTTCATCAACCAGGCAGCGTCTGGTTCCCGGAATACCCATTGTTGGTGACTCCAACAGCAAGGACAGGATGCATAGCCGGGAACGCTTTCGCCACGATTCCAAAGCGATGCTTGCGGAGGGCTACTTCCGCAACAATGTCAACGGCGGCTTCTTCTATGTGCCATCTCCTCTAGGTGAGCGTCTCATGCTCCCAGTCCGCTATCTTGAGGACCTGAAGACAGCGCCAGTCGATAAGGTCGACTTTGTAGGTACTTTCATCGAGATGTTTGAGGGCAAATACACGACATTTGGCAGCCGCAGCACGCTACACCCTAGGACGGTGAAAGCAGATCTGAACCATCATTTATCAGATGTCATGATAGATGTACAGGACGAGATTGTTGAAAGCTTTGATGAGATTTTTCCAAAGTGCTCTGAAGAAAATTGGACGGATGTGCCTCTCGTGAGGGTTATCACACGTATTGTGGCGCGCGTTTCGTCCCGTATGTTCGGTGGGCATCAGCTCAGTCACAACAGCTCTTGGGTAGCCACATCTATCGCATTCGCCACGGATGGGTATATCGGCGCACAGAAGCTTAAAAAATACCCAAACTTTCTCAAGCCCCTTGCCGCGCGTCTGATCCCCGAGATACGCAACCTTGCCAAGTATCACGAGGAGGCTGAGAAAGCTGCGCTTCCCATACTTGCAGAGCGGGAGCGCACAGGGGAGAGGCCAAAGGATTTACTTGCGTGGATGCAAGATGATGCCGTGAATGAGGAGAGAGATCACCGATTTATAGCAGGGATTCTCCTCAAGATCAGCTTCGCGGCAATCCACACTACAGCAGCGGGAATCAGTCAGCTGATTTTCGACCTCTGTGCACATCCCTATTTGATTCCCCTACTCAGAGAGGAGTTTAGCAGCGTCGTTGATGAGAAAGGGAAGATTAGCAAAAAGGGGTTCTTAAACATGCGTATCATGGACAGCATCATGAAGGAAAGCCAACGATTCAATCCACTTCTATTGAGTACAGCTCCAGCCCTTTTAGCGCACTGATCTATCCGAGGAGTTTCCGAACTGATCAGCCTATACAGTCACCTTCGAGCGTATCATAACTGAGGACTGGCGCCTCTCAGACAATTTCGTCATCCCGGCACACACTACCATTGGCGTACCGGCGCAAGCCATCGCCATGGACCCGAACTTCTACCCTGAGCCCGAAAGTTTTGATGGTCTACGATTCGCGAAGCTCCGCAAGTCTACCGACGATTCTACTTTGAAAGGTAGGACACAATTTGTCGCGGTATGTAGATTCAAAATTAGATAACTTTCATCTCAACTGAACTACTGGAACGAAGTCGCTTAGGGGCACTCATTCACAAGCAGACTTGATTTGGAGAATGTCACACCGCGTACAGAACTGAGGGTTTGTGACTGACGTATGTTGTTCATAGGTTAATCCACAAAGCATGGGGTTTGGATATGGGAGGCATAGTTGCCCTGGTCGCTTCTTCGCTAGCGATGAAATCAAGGCAATTACTATGCACTTACTGAACAACTACGACATAAAGTTCGCGGATGGTCAGGTACGCCCGAAAAGCTTGGAAGTGGAGACCCAGTTATTGCCAGATCCTGCTGCCACGATCTTGTGCAGGAAACGAAGAATAGTCTAGAGCCCTGCTATATGACAAGTCGTGAGATCGATAAGAAAAGAAAGTTTATTTAGAGTCAGTATAAAGACTGTGCAAGATAGAGTGCCTGCGTTGCTTGGCTTTTTACTAAGAACTGTTTTCTGCTCCTTGCCCCTGGCAAGTGTAGGTTTAAGGTTCGGTGATAGAGTGATGATACGGGTACTAGTTGCAGTTGACAGACTAATCTCTACCTTTCTAAGTAGAAAGTTGTCCCGTACTATATACACATCGTAGGCTACCTGTATACTCATCAGGAAGGATACGGGACCCCAGATAGAGAATTCCGTACCTGATCAAAGCCTCTTGCGTTGCGAAATTATAACTCAGGCTCAAATTACGACATAAGCATCGTGACCACATGACCAACCACGACAGTAGGCTGCATTCATCAAACGTAATATGAGGTACTCTATATAGAAGTAGCGAGCGTAGTCATGTCGTCTGCACAGGATCGCAAGCCCTTTGTTCGATTATTTGAATATTAGATCTGTGCTAGCTAGCAGTATCTTAGTTGGCAACCTTACATACAAAATTGCAGACCTCTTTCTAAAATAGGTTTGCTAGATTTATACGCTTTTAAATAGATTAATCTTCAACTATAGACTATAATTCTCTAAGCGAACCATTTTAGTAACTAGACACTAAGATAAAGCTGTCTATTACATATCACTCTTAGACAGACGAACAGATAAAGGTTACTTATCAATATCTAAAGCAGCGACTATATTACTTTATCAACTACTATTTTGGAAAAATATTTAGAAGGCTCTTTCTTGTTTTCCTTTTTTCTATTTCGAAGTCAATTCTTCATATCTTAGTTGTAAGGCCTAAATTATTTACATTCTCTCTGAAATAGTATCAGGGTCGGTTATGTGATCACGATGCGAGATTGTAATTCAAGGCTGAATATCGCCTTCCGACATTAAGGGCTAACCAGATGTGGAACTCTCTAATAAAGTTCTATATCCTGCCCGACAAGTATACGGTTAGTGTTGGTGTATTCTCACTACGGGTTACCCATTGTCAGTCATGTGATATTGTCACATACTGTATCATATGACCAACGCGGATCCCCGATTAGAGATATCATCAACACCCCTTTGTAGTTAATAGGAATCATCGATTACTCTACAATACAACTGGCACATACGTGATATCACGTAGTGGTGCTATGTATTAAGAGTGAATCCACAGTTAGCCGACAATATATATATAGTGTTATAAGAGGAGTTTTAGTTAGAAGGGTAAAGATTAGTCTGTTAATTACAGCTAATACACATTTCAATCACTAAACAGTATAAAAAATAAATAATCAACTACTAAATTACCAATTAAATCAATATAATTTAATTTAATTTACTCTGATTAGCTATATCCTTATAAGGAGCAATAGACAGAGTAATATAAACCTTAGAATTTATATTCTAATACTTATATAAAATAATCTATATTATATAATTAACCCCTTTATAAATTTATATATTCTAGTATTTTATAAGCGCATTTTTAATGTTATCTAAGTATAGTAATTATCTCTAAATTTAAGCCGCATTATTATATATCAGACTTCTGAGCCTTATAATTTGTGGAGCCTTATAATCCTTAATTTAATTTAATTAGAGAATTATAATAATCAACTACTAATTTAATTAGTTTATATATATAAATATTATAATTATAACAAATATATAATAGACAAAAACTTTAAAAGCTTACTATTTTACTGTCAAGGTCAGTTAAATAATAATAATGATGCAGTTATAATTGAGGCTGAGAAGTCACCTCGTAATATAGAGGACTTTAAATAGGTATAGAGTCCCCTATTAGAAGTCTATATACCCTTTAGTAAGCTTATAAGTAGTCTACAATCTATATATAGCAATAGAAGGAACCTAAATTAAAGAAGCCGAGATCAATTTATATTTATAATTAGAATTGTGAGAAGAATATCTGAGAGAGCGCCTTTTTCCCTTGATTAAGAGTATTTGTATATTAAGCCTGGGTAATAAGGCCCCCATTAGTTATATATTCCGGGAACACCTTTGGAGGAAAAAGCATCTGCACACTTCGAGATCAGGCCGATCTTTAAAATCGTACAAATCGCGCAGTGACTATTGCCTGTTTCTTGTTTATAGTGCAATGGGGGAGCACTTCACTTCAGTTATTTCTGTTACAACATTTATATTGAAAGAGTTTTTCAATGCCAATTTATATTTGCTAAGATGTTCTCACAATCTATATTACTAAATCAAATACGCCTTAGAAAATAAGCATCTAAAAGATAGGTCAATTAATGATAACTATCTTAGATCCGGAGTCAAATTTCGCCGAAAGAGGAGGGTAATATACCTGATATTACATTACGTATGTAAAAGCCATATAATAAAGCCGTATAATCGAATCGCATAGACACAAAGTGCTTTTCAGCCCCGTAACTAGCCATGCACTTTTCAAATTACCTCTACATAAGCACAGCACTTTACATATATTATAGCTTTCTAGGTTAAAGTTTCATATTGGATTTCCCCCTCCCTATGTGTCCTACATATAAGGATCGCGATCGTGATATATATTAAATACTCGCGCTATTTGTAAATCAATACTAGTACTACTATTGCTATCAAAATTGTCTTTCTCTATATTAATGTTGCCAAATTACAAGTTACGAGCTGCGTCAGACCAACAAGACGGCCATCTTATCCCATGTTTCATTGGATGATCGATGTATCTTCAAATTCCCGGGGGCGCAGCTGCATACAAGCCCCCCCTACATGCAAGCCATCTGGCCCGATGTCCGATGCAGACGGTGGAGGTGCCTCCATTGCGTAAGAAGCCACCCCAGTCTTCCAGGATATGAGAGCTCTGCAGCGGAAGGCGGCCAAAGAAGACGCAGATGGGAGACGGTCAGCCATTTCTTGCAGATCCGGAACCATGAAGCTACATCGTTCCTCCACCTACTACCGGTGACTTCCTTATTGGTCTCTCCGTGCTCTGCATGTCGAGGAGCATATTCCGCCAATGCTGCATCTTTCCAAGAGAAGCCGAGAGACCAGACTTCGAGAAAAATTAGGCTGGGAAATGGCACATTCACTCACAAACAATGACAGTTCGTTCTCAACGCGAGGTGGGCGAAAGTTCACGGACTCTTGATGTTTGAGACCTCGCGCACAGTGCGAGTATCGCACTCCATACTCGCATTCCTCGCACTTGTACTATACGTTAGAGCCACCAACACAAGTTCTCATCTTCTTATCCCTCTCATTCTTCTTCTTCTCTACCACGGTGAGTAAGGGCCATCAGATCAGTGCTAAGATGTCGTTGCCGTCCCATGAGCAAATCGCCGACATGGCGGCACATGCCTCTGACGATCTACGACCGAACATCATCGTCTGCGTGAGCATTTGTGCATTCCTCTCGGTCATGATTGTAGCAACAAGGCTTTTTGCACGCTTTGTTGGTGGAACCATGCTGCTGCTAGCAGACTATCTGATCATTTTTGCCTTGGTATGTCGGCTATGGAGATCCAAGCTAATTGCGGTGAGACTAACAATTTCACTGCGTATTGTAGATTCTCTATATCCCATTCTGCGTTGCACTAGGATTATGTACAGATAGCGGCTTAGGAAAGCATGTCATATTTGTAACAGACCCACGACTGCTGCAGATCGTACGTATTCCGAGCTGTGTTATTCTCGTTCGTAGGCTGATACCCTGTGCCAGTACTTCATCTCCTCCGAAGTCATATATTCCGTCGTCATCGTCACCATCAAATGGAGCATTCTCGCCTTCTACAGACGAATTTTTCCGCAGAGGTGGTTCCATTGGGTACTTATAGGAGTGGCCGTGTTCATGGGCGCCTGGATGTTCACGACCGTGTTCGCCATCATTTTCCAGTGCTTGCCTATTGAATATAACTGGAACACAACGATTGAGGGTGGCCACTGCATTGCCATTGGCAAATTTGCGCTCGTGACCAGCATCCTGAACGTCATCACAGATGTTACGATTTTGGTTTTGCCCCTGCCGCTAGTCTGGAAGCTCAACGTGACTCGCCGGAGACGTTGGGGTTTGATTGTCTTATTTGCGCTCGGTGGCGGCGCCTGTATTGTAGGAATAACTAGAGCCGGCTGGATCGGGGAGCTGAATGCTACTGTTGATCCTACCTGTGAGTCGCTGCATGTGAAATGTACTACCAGTCCGATTACTAAAACTCAAAAGGGGATAACGTGCCTGCGGCATACTTATCCGCCGTCGAAATTCTTGCAGGCTTCTTTGTCGCATGTCTTCCCTCATATCCGAAGCTCTTCCGCCGTGTTGTAGGCAAGACGCTGGTATCCAAACGGTCTAGTCCTGGTGATGGGAAGACTCCCAGCAGGACAGGACGAAGCGATGAACCCAACCGACGGCCTGTCATGTCATGGAATAGAATCACTAATACGGATGAGATAGAGCTCTCCAGCCCTGCACAGACATATCACCCCTGGGAGGCGCTACCTGAAGAGAATAACTGCTACTATAAGGATGGCGACCAGAAGAGCACGAAGGTGTTGAAAAGGGGCCAATCGTAGCTATCTGAGGCAGTCAAAATGCGTCCATGCAATATATGTCAGCTTCCTGTACCGCGTAGTGTCAGGTGAAGGATATTGGTAGGATAGCCAGGTTAGGAGTAGCTTTAGGGGCAGTCACCGCGTTTCATAGTATTTCACGGGAGAGCTTGGATGGGCTCTTTGGACTCATTAATTAATGCACCCCATGTATACCCGAGCTGTCATCATAGAAGTCTATAAATTTCTTATGAAAACTTCGTAGCCGCAAAAAAGAGTTTGTTGCCTTTCATTTTGAAGAAGCTGAACAATAATTGACCAACGAATCTACTATCTTCATGTTGTGGCGGATTATTTGCCGTACTTCACTAAGAGCGCGCATTCCAGGCCCGTATCTGAACCGGCGCCTTCCACCACATGACCCAGTGCCTCGAATGGCCTTCCCAATCAAATTCTTGATCCAGGAGTTCCATGTCATACAAGAAAAACAGCTTCGAGAGAACTAGTGACATTTCGACGAAAGCAAAACTAGGCCATTTATCAGTATATTCCATACGAGGACACGCAGCATGTATAAAGCTCAGGGATTTCTCCAGGTTCGCCATACCTTCGCCCAATGCAAGCTCGATAGCCAAGTGAGAACGGCTGGCTGGCTTCCTTGGTGTCCTTGCAGTTGGGATCAACCCATCTCTCCGGTATGAAGGCGTCCGGATCTGCGAAATAACGTTCGTCATGCGACACCGTCCATGTGCTGGTGAATATTTCCGTCTGTTTTTGCATCGCATTAGACACAAATCGCTTGACATGACCACTAAACAAGATAGAATAATAACGTACTCCTGCAGGCACCCAATGCCCATCCACCGTTGCGCCAGGTGAGATACGCGGAAAGCCATTGGCACCAGAAGGGTGGATTCGCAATGCTTCATTAATGACAGCTTGAAGATAGGTTAGTTGGAGGGCAGAGGCTGAACTAATTTCACTGTAGGAGTTCCAGCGGCTGCGTATCTCGTTTGTCAACTTAGAGAGCACCTTTTTTGACCGCAGCACGTAGTAAAGCGTTGCCGTTAAAGTTAGTGCTGTGGTCTCGGCGCCAGCTATACTGTGCGGATATGTCAGTCGTAGTAAAGGTTATAGGACGAGTCAAAAGATATATATAGTCTAGGGAGTTGAGATATGAAGGAATGGTATAGATACATTAACGTGCTCGCATGTGCTGTCATTTCCTCTAATTCAATTTCACCATTCTTAACCTTGGCAACAATATCTGTGAAGAAGTCTTGCCGCGATGACTCGCTATCTATTCGACTATATTTTGGTCAATCTTTCAGATGTGGCTCGCGAGAAAAGTAAGTTGACAAACCGCTGCACCTTTTCCCGACTATACCGCTGATGATTTGCTCTCACTTCCGTCGTAAGCAACGGAAGGAGCCAGTTGCCTAGAATGGCCAATAAGCGAAACCGGCGAAGATTGTCTACTAAAACGATTTCGCGCAGGTGTTTAAGTATGAGATCGATCCAGAAGTGGTGCTTCTCTGCGTCCCAGTCATTTTGTCAGCTGCACACTGGCTTCTAAATTGAAAGAGAGCAACGGGAATCTTACCTTCCGCAATACAACCAAAATTTTCTCCAAATGCCATCTCACCCAGGAGATCAAAAGAATTCATCTCAAGCCACTCAACTATATTGATGCCTAACTTGTTTTTTTGACTTAAAGTGCCAACTTTTGTGATAAATGCATCTGTGCATCTTTGTATAATACTCTCCTGGGCTGCGAGGCTTTGCGGAGAGAATGCGCCCATGAGATGCTTCTTTTTAGAGGCATGTACCTGCACCTTAAATTTAACATTCTTTCAAACAAGCTCAAAGGGGGGAATGTGTGTGTGTGGGGAAACTGAACGAGTATTACCTTCGGATCTCGCTCGCTACCAATGCACCGTGTGTCGAAACCCGACCCAAATACATCGTAAAAATCGCTCTTATTAAATTGTGGCTTTCCTGCCGGCGGAAAACCATAGATATCGCGGTAAGATCGAACCGAGGCGAAACTCAACTCGTTGGGAGAGACACGGAAGACGTCGCCTATATTGAGCTGTCAGGAACTCGGCAGACAAAAGGGGGTCTGCGCGGTGAAGTACCATATTTTCGATGCTCAGCGCGGAACACTCGGTGCTGTCGACCACCCATTGTGTTCTTGAACCGCCATAACTGTTTATGGTGATGATAGTCAGACTGTTATACACATTCTATTGGCATTACTCATAGCAAAAATCACCCACCATTGTAGAGCGCGCCAACAACGGTCCTGGAAACGTAGCAAGTGGGTGAAAGTAGAGATTGTAAATGATATTGCTCAGGAAGTAGCTGAAAATCTTGTCAACTCTATTAGATACTTGATCCCTTTACAAATGGATAAGGACAGCAGCTATCTCACTAGTGTTCCTGTCACTTGGAGCCAGTAACCCACCAGTATCATGAATACGCTTCCCTCCATGAAGGCTCGTAAATTTCAAAAATATAAGTGTGAGGCTCTAAAATTCATGAGGGCTCAGAAGCCTAATATATGATGATGCGGCTTAAATCCAGGGGTAATTACTATACTTGAGTAGCGCTAGGAGGGCGCCTGTAACATGCAGGAATATATAAGCTAAGAAATAGATATTAAATATATAATATATATTATCTTTTATAAATATTAGAATACGAATTCTAAGGCTTATATTACTTTGTCTATTGCTCCTTATATATAAAAAGGCTTTGAAACTAGTTTATCCAATATAAATAATATCTGATAAATCTATAATATTAAAAAACCAATAATTAAAATTTTGATATTCATAAAGAAATTCTTTTTATAATATATTTATTATATTGAATAATTGATTAAGCGAGGCACGGGTATTATAGCCTAGGTTCAACCATAGGTGACTTCCTCTTTCAGGGTTCAAAGCAACATTCATATTCGCTGCCACCTGGCGGTCATTGCTATTTTAGCAAACATACCTACCTAGATAGGTAGTCTCCTATTGTAAGCGCTTTCCCTGTTTCAGTCATATTGTCCTAATAATAATCGCACCAGGATTTTTGTATTATCAATATCTTTTACGAGCCGAGGCAACACATTTAACGCAATATCAGATTGCAAGTATGCAAGGTCCGGTAACCTAAAAGACGGCGTGATCAACTGACAATATATACATCACCTAAGGAATACGCTCATATAAAATTTTATTGCACATGAAAACTAGTCTTGGCCTAGGATCTCCAGGTAATGAATACAGAAGTTCTCCCCCCTTCATATAGAATCAACGAACCCACTTCATCCCTTCTAACTCCTTGCCTCATACGCGAACCGTGGCTCAGCACAGCCGCTCAATATAAGCTTGCATCCCACCTATCTCGGAAAACGAGGAACACCGTCGTTCACAATCATGCATACCTATATGCTCTGCCGATTGCTACTTCTGCAAATCGGGCTTCGGGAATCAAAAGCTATAGCTCTGTCGTCATTAGAGTTCACTGAAGTGAAGCCTAGGCTGGGACACTCGCGACAGGAGATCGTCGTGGGGGGGTGTGATATGCTGGCTGCTGCACTACCCGAGCAGGTGTTCTGGCCGAATAGCTCGCAGTACCTGACCCAAACCCAGAGTACGTACTTTCTCCTGCGAAATGTATGCATAAGACACGGATTGGCTGAGATTCTTATGTAGATGTTTGGTCCCGGACTTGTGTCCTGGCACCCCAGTGCGTCTTCGAGCCGTCTACCGTATATGATCTCTCTCAGGGGCTCATAATCATTCGAAATGCGAAGCTTCACTTCGCCTTTCGCGCTGGAGGGCATATGCCAGTGCGAGGCGCGCAGTCTCTAGATGACGGTGTCATGATCTCCGCTAGCACGTTCAACACAAACAATATCTCCGCAGACGGCTCAGTTGCCAGTATTGGCCCTGGGCAGACCTGGATGAATGTATATAAGTGGCTTGCAGAGTATGGACTTGCAGTCAATGGTGGACGCTTTCCCTCTGTTGGCGTGGGCGGCTTGTTGGTCGGAGGGGGCATAGGCTATTTCTCCGGCCACCACGGATGGGCAGTTGACAACATTGTAGGCTGGCAAGTTGTTCTCTGGAACGGCACGGTCCTTGAAGTCACCAATGCTGCACAAGATCCTCATGCTGACCTCGCGTGGGCTCTCAAAGGGGGGTCCAATTTGTTTGGCCTAGTCACACGCTTCGACGTGCGCACATTTCCCATGACGAGCACCTTCGGCGGGTTGACGGTATGGTCCAGTGCAGCCGGATCTGAGGTCTTTGCCGCTTTGACGAGCTATATGGAGCCAGGTGGAGGCGTAAACGATCCAAACGCGCATATTGATATCTTTTCTGGGATTAGCTTCACTAACGGCTCACCGTCGCTATCATACTATAATATTGCGCTATATCCAGGAAGTGAGGCTAAGCCAACTGCGTTAGAGAACTTCACTGCTATCTCTGCAAGTGCGACGATCTCCAACGGCGTTGCTGTTCATCAGAGTTGGACTGCGATTCCGGAGCAGTTGGACCCATTCTCGACGCAGGCGCTTCGAAATCTCTTCTACGCAATCAGCTTCGAGGCGACGGAAGAGAGCATCAAACTCTACAACAACACGATACATAATAACGCGGTGTCAATGTTGAGTGAAGTGGCGGGATTGACTACGTATGCAGTGTACCAGCCAGTTTCGAAGCAATACCTCCAAGCGTCCAAAGATCGAGGCAACAATGTCCTAGGTTTAGACCCCGATATCGATGAGACATTTATTGGTGAGTTCTTCTCTCACCTATTGTAGGCAATTTTGCTAATGATTCGTCAAATGCACAGCGGGCATCATTCTTAGCATGTGGGAGAACGCTGAAGACGATGCAAAGGTGCTGGAGTTCTCTCGAGTCTCGGCGCAGCAAATCCGCGAACAGACCAAGGCACTTGGGTTGTTCAACCAATTTATCTATCTTGGAGACTCTGCGCAAGGCCAGTTCCCATTTGCAAGTTATGCTAATGGGAGAAGTTTGCCAAAACTAAACGCAATTCAAGATAAATATGACCCAGACGGCTTCTTGAAGCATTTTCTCCACCGAGGGTTCCCACTAGCCTAACCAGTATCTCAATATATATAGCCGAGAAATGAATTGCAAGAGAGATTCGGATTATATGATATATGAGATGAAGCTAAGTACCATGTAAATATCAGCTTTCGTATATAGCCATTTTCCGAGGTCAGGATTATCCGAATTTCACCTTCA
>Ga0247737_1000824_pt1 | contig 12935 bp, 7 predicted proteins | sample UWRJL028104C2_FD_180937 | JGI IMG/M metagenome (GOLD analysis project Ga0247737, IMG submission 180937) | Plant litter microbial communities from Arlington Agricultural Research Station in Wisconsin, United States - UWRJ-L028-104C-2 | ecosystem: Environmental > Terrestrial > Plant litter >...
CCCGTTAGGGATGGGTGAGCACTACCTTAATCAAACTTTTAGGCTTTGAGCTGATTGAATTTTGGATGACCGCGCCCAACACCTATATAGTAATAAGCAATTTGAGACCCTTCATCAGTCTGTGGCAGCGATGGGCGATACCGTTCCTCCGTCAGCTGAGGAGGGGGACCGACTAGGCCAGCATTTTGTTGCGTTTGTCAAGGGTTCGGATGGCCATTTGTATGAGCTTGAAGGCTCACGAGTAAGTTTTCTTAGGAATATTTGGGAATATAGAGAAAGCTGATACTCTTGCTTAGAAAGGGCCCCTTGACCGAGGTTTACTAGACCCAGAAGAGGATGTTCTCTCACCGAGGGCTATCGAACTTGGAATAGGCCGCGTAATCGGCTTGGACAGAGCAGCAGGTGGAAACGATATGAGATTCAGCGTGACGGCACTATCATCGGCATGACTCCTTGAATAAAATGGAGATCAACGGGTGTAAAATTCCGATATTCGAAAGATATTCATTTGTTGATTCGAACGTCTGCGTTGCTATAATTTTTTCTAATCAAGATATCATAACTTTCTAGATATCAGTCTTCTTAACACGTAGATATCAGTGTGAGAATGATGGACCAAATTTCCTCACAATTCATGACTAAAGCGTTTCACAAGGGTAGATATATGTATATGAGTTTCATTCAAATATCTCAATTGTGATCTATCTTGTTTCCAAAGCTCCAACTCCGATAATGGCTTCATCTCAAAATGAGACTCTATGATATGCGCCCGCTTTATGTACCGTTCTACAGAGAATGCATCATTAAACTCAGTCGGCTTTTATTGCACTACTCTTGTGTCAGCAGCATTCTAGAAGAAGTGATCTTTTCGAGAGGCCACTTACCTATAAATACGCCTCACAAATGCATAGGCGGTCAAAAATCCCACCGTACCTGTCAGTAACCCATAAATCATACATCCCATCGCACTATACGCAAAAAATAGGAGACCGCTCACGAAGCCTTCGATATGCAACTTTGTGAGATAATACCACACGCAATAAAGAAATACCCAGATCGAACTTCCACCTCCCACGGCAAACGAATACCACCACCAATTATAATCCTCGGAACATAGCTTGATATAGATTGATACGATCGTGACTTCAGCAATGGTCAATATGAGAATGATTGACACGACAGACAGGAAGCCGAAGACGTAATAATAGCCAGATTTGTCTTGCCACAGGGATTGGAAGACAAATATGAGCTCGATGAAGATGACAGCAAAGGGAATTAGGCCAGCTAGAAGAACGGATTGTAGAGAGCGAATATACCATGCTCGAGCTGGCATTTGGCGTGGTAAAGTAGTCGTTTTAGTAGGATGGTCCCAGGGTCCAACTTTCATGAAACCGTACCAGGAGCCAAAATAAACAAGTGGAAGTTGAATGCAAAGCCAGAGCATTATTATCGCTATCAAAGTACCGAATGGAAGTGCAGTCGACGATGCTTGTGCCCAGACGAAGAGGTTGAGAATGAAGACCAGGGAGAAAATAAGGCCAGGGAATAGAAGAGCCGTGATGAGCGTGTTCTTCCGCCAGTTTAAACCACCAAAGGTTTTGTACACTCTGCCAGAAAAGTAACCTGAAAACACACCTGCGAAGATGAAAAGACCCACTCCCACGGAAACAAATCCACCTCTCCATGATGGGTTTAGTATTCCAAGCGAAGAGAGGAATAATAGTCCCACTGCCATGAAAACCAATTGCATCCCTGATCCGATAAGAGGTGCCAGTAGATACCCAAACGCTGGTGCTCGGAATACATCACCGTGAAGAAGCTTCCAGCCAGTAACATCTTCTAGTGGCTCATCATCCGAAGAGACATCTGCATCATTCTCGGTATCGCCAATTTGTTCTAGCAAACCGCCTGCTGGCTTTTCATTTGGCTTCGGAGTTCGTGATCCACCAGCCGCACGGGACCGTCGCTTCAGTCGAGCTTTGCCCTCTTCTGAAGCATCTTTATATGTCTTGATATCCGTTCTGATTGTTCGTGCAAGGATCATGGCAACAATTGCGCTCAGCAAGCCGGATATTATCAATGAATTGACGATTGCCAACCAATGAATTCTAGAACCTTCCTCTTGGTTCACAAAATATAAATCCCACCGATGCGACCATTCGACTCTTTCATCCTCGCGGAAATATACTGAATAAGAGTAGGGAATTTCAAGAGTCGCCCCATCATCAACATCTTGCTCGCTTTCTGGTGGGTGATAAGAAGAGTGAGGATACTGTAATGCAAAGTCCGTTGAATTGGGGGGAAGATATAGTTCCATTGGTGAGTCGGCATCGTTGACATCCGCCGGACACCCATTTTCTGATCTCTTTGTGTTGCCTATACTCTTGGTATAAACCTCAAACCCAACAATAACTCTTCCACCCTTATCTCCATCCTTCCCGGGGGCTTTTCGATACCTAATCACAATCGTAATATGGTTGTTGATGTAATATCTCCCCTTCCCAGAGCTCAATTCGATATCTTTATAGCCCATTTTGAAACCTGCCGCATAATATTTCCGTGACTTATCCACTGTCACAAAGGAAGTAGCCCCCGGCAAATTGTCCACGATCCACTCCGCAACATATCCATCCTTTACCATCTCTTTTGCTCGCTTTAAATCCTGCCTGCTAACATTTCGGCTGCAGAGAAAATTGCATTCGTGGTCTTGCCCCATAACTAACTCGATATCAGATTGTGTGATTCTATCCCCTCGGAGGACTTCTCCTAAGTTCAATGGAATGGTCTGTCCAGAAAGCAAGCTTGACCCAGAATGCTGAGTACCTGTTGGAGGACAGACGTAAGGAAGATCGTAGTAGGCATATTGCAGTTGTGTGTTATCGGAATATACTTTGTTCACAAGTAATGGAATAGCTTCATTTTCTTTATAGCTTCTTATCGACCATCCTGTTGGCTATTAGTAAAGATATTTTGATACCACAAATGAAAACTATACCAGGTATGTAGAAAGCCTCCCCATAGTTGAAGCTAGCGATGAGACATAGTGTTTTTAGAAGTCCTAGTCGATAACACGGAGCCATCGCGCTTCCTACGCAATTTGATGCCTTCCTTTGGCGCTCAGCTTCAGCTACAACAAGGACTAGAGATCACCCCAGCTAAGTAGCTGCCGAAAGTAACACGCTGTTGTATTTTCCAAGCTGTCTCTTTCTGCGAGTATGCTGTGGTTACGTGCTGGATATAGAACAAATTTCGAGAACAAGGAACTCAAACGAGTGTAATCGGCACAGAAGTACCACCTGCAAAGTTACTAACAAGGCAAATGTTTATTTTGTAAGAGGGAAATCAAGCTTCCTATTGCAAAGATATAAAAGTTCTTCACTGTCGCGAGTTTTTACCCAGTAGTAGCTTGGAATGCCAACTTGACCAAAGTACAACTCCAACTGTCAATTCGTAATCACGTGTCAATTCTATTTTGGGATCCCGTCCAGGGTCTACGCGTAAGGGAAAACCTGGGGTCTAGTGGTAATCGCGACCTGGTTCTTTTACTTCACTAGAAAGCATTTTTCGGCTTGTAAGATTGAGCTTAGTGGTATAACCTAGGACTACATAATTGAATTTGGTATTAACGGGCGATCACAGAAGAATACTCTTTTGATCAGTAAGAAACATCAGTCGCTAGATATTGATTGACCGTCATAATTGGGATGACATACATGATATGGCACAAAAAAGAGAAGTCTTGTGCTTCACATTATAAGCGCTGATCAAATTTTCAAAATCTGAAGATCGATCTCTTGCCAGTTTCTACAACGTTCGTCTGCAAATCTGCTTAGTTGACTTTAAAGACATCAGCACTGTTCTTGAAGCCTTGAAGCCTCACGAAGCTACCAAGTGTAGACCGATCGTTAGGAGAAGCAAGATTTTCCGTTGTGTTATTTGACAACTTCACCACCAACATCCTCGTCCTCGATCCGACATTCGCAACCATATTTCTCTCGAAACTCTGGCAATGGTAAACCTTGCAAGACTTCTACCGCCTTCTTCGCAGCATTTACCTTCGCATATCTGGTGCTTTCAGAAGTATGGTCTGATACAATCTGTTCGTGTACCAAAACTACACACATGACTCGGGGTTTACTGCCGTCAATATTCGGAATTTCCCGAGCTTGCAGAATCCAGTCCACACAGCCCATAGATACCTGGAGGAAATTCGTCAGGAAAGTAGTAGGTTGTTTATTAGCATACGAGTCATAGATAGACATGTCTTTAAAGAACCACTTGATGTGTTCATCAAAGAATCGCTCGACCCGAGAGTAGTCGTATTCCGAATCAACAAAAATGCTTCCGACGTAAGCTTCTATTATATCAGGAAGGCATTTTGGAGGATGACGAACAGACCTCCAATAGTCTGGCATACAATCGTCCTTGGTTTTCCCAGCACAGATGGCATCTTCCTCGGCCTGGAGTCGAGCTTCCTGAACATCGGTGACATAGTCAGTAATTTGACCTTGGAGCTTTGCGTTGAAAGTCAGGAGATGGGTATGGAAGTCTAGATGAACGCATAACGCGCCCAAGAATTGATTGGAAACCATTGCCATTTTATGCTCGGTCAACCATTGGGGATCTTTGTTCGGAAAGGTGTGAAATAAAAACCTGATACAGGTCATATCAAGAAGGGCATCCCCTAGAAACTCAAGTCGTTGATAGCTAGGAACTTTCTCGGTCATGAATGTAACAGAAGGATGAATAAAAGCTGATCTTAGCAGACGAGGATAATTGAAATGGTAAGCGTGTTTTCTCTCGACCTGTCGTGCGAGATCTTTGTGGGCTTCTGTGGCCATTGCTGTTTGATAAGATGGCTTTTTGTAGAGCTTGTAGTATTCGAGGTAGGAAGTGACCTGATGATTCTCACTCGACACCAATTCTGTCACCGCCCTTACTGCGTTATCCATATTATCAGTGGAAAGGAGAGAAGCGCCAATCAAAGCCTCGCATACGTCAGCGATTGTCTTGTCACCAAGTTTGTGAGAATTTGGTGCCGCCGAACTCTTCCCTTTCTTCAAGATCAAATTTTCTGGGTACCAGGCTCTTCGATTAAACCCTTGAGATCGAATATATTCGTAAAGCTTCAGCTTGACAGCGTTGTTTCGCAGGTTCTTGTTGCAAATTAGGAGCATGCGATCCACATGGTAAGCGTACTCGTCGTTATCAGGATGGATACCGTAAAGCGAAATGGAGGTAGCCATCTTGAGGAAGCAGTCTCCTAAAAATTCTCTGTCGCAAAATTAACATTCCATACTTCACAAGTAGATTCAAATTTTGTCAATCTCGATTGTATAAAAATAGAAATATGTTTAGTTTGTGTTTGTCTTGGATGTGGCTACCTCGACTGCCCAAATTGAAATACTTGAAGTCTGATACAACCGGAAGGAGGAGCTCCTCATCAGTAGAAGTGGCGGATAGCACGAAAACAAAGTTATACTTACAAGCGTTCGTAGTTGTTTCCCATTCCACGCTGAAAGTTTATTTGCTCATCCCCATGCTCTCCCGAGTTGTCAGAATCCTTGGTGAACGCTTCTAAAGCTAAGTCTGGCCGAATGTTAAGATGTAGCAAGGCACAGCCATCAAGAGCTATAAGGTACGATTCGAGACGATGTACTATCGCAGGAAAAAGATATGCCATAGACACTACGGTTGTAGGAAGTGGCGATATCTTGAGAGGCTCTATGACAATATAACATCTCTGCGACTCGTAGCTAGAAGCATCAAAGGGGTCAAGCAGGTTCCGCCGTAGTGAGATGACCTTTGCTTCAATAACGGGTTGCTTCTCATCGAAAGTTACTCGCTCTCTAGCTTTCGTCCAGAGACTGCAACTATACTCCAGAATATTGTTGTTATTCCGTCGTGTTCCCTTACGAATAGCAGATCCTGGTGGCACTGGATCAAGTGGTTTGTATTTTTGAGTAACTTTCACACTCCATAATTTTCGTGATCCGTCATATGGATCGACTATAAATTTGTCCTCAAAAAACTCATCTGGTACACCCTTCCACACTTGGTTTTCCCACTTGTGGCTTTGTTGTGCCATTTTCTCGAGTGTCTTGTTCTCTCGTCTCTGGCTTTCTTGTCGCTGAATCCATTCCTCTTGCTGCAGGGTAACGTGACTTATGATATCCCAAGCAACGATCGAGACCGGGTCTGAATCTCCATCATAGCTTGCGTCTGCCTTGATGGGGACAAGAAAGTATGCTGTCTTTTCTATGTCTGAAACATACTCCTTACTGAACACATCATCAAATATGCAAAGAGTAAACATATTGATCTTACCAAGCAATAGCTCTGTGACCTTCAATGATCTCACAAGTGGAGTCAACTGAACTGGAGAATTCTTGCCAGCTCCAAAGTGTAAGAGAAAGGAGGGCAGCGGTGGAAGCATGGTTCTTGTTAGCATGGCTAATGGCTGTGAGGGACGTTCCAGATACTGACAATCTTCTAAGCTCAAGATAGTCAAGTATAGCTCATTGGGAACACTTTTAACAGACCACAGATCAGGCTTTGTCCGCATATTAAATGCCTCTCGCTTCTTGGAATCCACAGCCAATAAAGCGTTGCGCATTGCTGGAAGCTGTTTTGTAAAAATTGGAAGTAAATTTTCATCTAGATATTTTCCCTCTCGAAGTAGCACGCAAGTTTCAAAAGCTGCTGAGCATCTAGCGACAGCTTTTGTCGAATGCGGCCGGCCGATGGCTCCTCGAATGGGCGATGATTCAGGTAAAATAACCTCGCAGATAAACTCTTTGTTTTGGACTGTTACAATATACTCTGGATTTGCGAGAATGTCTGGGCTAACTAACAAGGAATCGACAAAGTTCGCGAGCACCATCAGGCTCATCTTGTAGGTGAGTCTGGCTCCTGTCTCTGGAACTACGTAAACTCGGTGTGATTTTTCCTTTGCCAGAAAGTGATCTATATCACCTTCCTTGCCTAACAACTTTCTGTCTTCTGGTAGTGCCCGACAGAACTTCTCCAAAATGCCTTCATTGATACGAACTTCTCGTATGATGGATGCATGCTCGTTATTACCATCCTCGTGCATGTGGATGAACCTCGAGTTGTTTTGTCGTGCGCGACCTTTGGATTGAATGTACTGAATCAGGGTAGTATAGAGATCGAATCGGATGACCAAATTGCAATCCGGTATATCAAGGCCTTCTTCGGCCACAGATGTAGCGAATAGACAATTTATGTCTCCTTTGCGAAATTTCATCATCGTAATAACTTGGTCTCGAAATGAAACTTTTAAGTCTCCAGCATCTCCAGATCGAGTTCCAACTAAGGTTCCAACTCTGAGATGCTCTGTGCAAATGTGACTGTGCTGAAAGAGTTGAGCAAGTAAACGTGCAGTGTATCTTTGTCTAACAAAAACAATTGCTTTATCATCCGTTGGACGTTCAAATCGCTCTCTTAAATACTGGATAAGAAGAACAACCTTGGATGACAAGTTACTCGAAACAAGCGAATCGCTGTTGTAGTCTGGCTTCTCAAATATATGAGCCTTGACTAATTCGTTCGCTTCTTTAAGCTGGGCCTTACGGCTTTCAAGAACATGCAAAGGCTCAGGAATTCTTCTACCATGATAATGCTTTTCTGTTCTCGAAAGTAACTTCTTTGATTCTTCATCATCTAGGCATGATGGCCAGACTTGATCCGAACACCATGCCCCAAGATCACGGCTAGCTTCGAAGGCAAAATGTAGTGGCTTCCGTAGAATCGAGTTTGAGTTGAATCGGCTGTGCATTTGCTCGTAAAGAGCTGTTTTGAATGGCGGAGGTAAAGCTTTATATCTGGCAAGTTGTTCCTGCTTCGATGTGACCTTGTGGCCACCCAAAGTTCCATCTGCCGCTGTAATTATTTGAGAATGTAGAATTGTCTCCAGCTCTGTCGCTGCTCTTTTGACATCAGTTCGTGAGTCCACGGGTGAGGCTGTCATACCAAAGATTCTAGGCAAAATAGCGTGCTTCGGTTGTCGTGCGTAGTGATCCATTATAATCCTAGCATAAGGGTGGCTCTTTTTGGCATGATGGGCTTCATCAAATATGAGAAGGTTGATCTTCTCCATAGGAATAAATGCGTGAGCAAGGCAGTGACGAAGAACCTCAGCAGTACAAACTATGACCATATTCTCGTTCATGTGCTTCTCCCAGATATCACGACTCCAAAGATCGCAGCCCATATCACCACAGAAGAGATCCATCGGCTGATCGAGATTAGCCTTCAGGACCGCATGTTGCTGAAACAATAAAGTCACAGAGTCGACAAGAAAGAAAGAAACCCGCTTTGGCTTTCCAACTGCTCGATCTTCCAGTTCTTGAGCAAATGTATGTCGTAACAAGAGGACCGCGATTAAGGTCTTGCCTGAGCCAGTATCCAGCACAGCAATGACGTTCTTCTCTTTAGCTAGTTCAAACAGTTCAATCTGGTATGTTCTCGGAGTTGAGATAATTTGATGGCTCTCACTTTGGCTGACTAGCCATCGAGCGGATTGAGTTGACTCTTCTCCAGGCTTGACTGTAGAAATTCCATCTTTGAGGGTTTTCTGCAGTACGGCCTCTATGTAGCTGTCTGCGATAGCAGCAGCTCGTCTCTTCCGCTCGGATACCTTCCTAGGTTTGGTCATTGGGATGAGTTCATCTAGATCAGCATCATCAATATCTTGATCTTGTTCCTGCTCCTCATCCTCATCCTCTAACGATGTATTGCTAATGTCTGATACCCATTGTTTACGCAGCTGGGATTTGAGGGCGATATCTTCTATCAATACTGGACAACGCTTAACGGGGATAGTTTGCAGTAATTCTAAAGGTCTTTTCAAGTCTGCTATAACATCCTGTGTTGTTCTTGTTGCAAGTGCTGTCGATTGATTTGTTGAGCTGATAGATTTGCTCATGGGAGTAACCATCAACTTGTCCATATCAGAACAGGCGTCCAATTCCAATCGAGGCATGGCTGGTGCCATTGCGAGAGACTTAAGTGAGATAAGTGGAGTTGGTTGCACTAATTCTCTTGTGAAGCAATAAGGTTGGAGAAGTAACAGATCCTGTAAGGGGGCTGCCAGGTATCAGTGCCTGTAGTGGTGGATGGCTGTCTTTCTTATGCTTGGTAGCTCGACTTTGAGGAAGGGTCGAAAACTGAGGGCCTTATCTTTGGTGACCATGAAGGATTATTTAACTTCAGATTCATTTGGGGGTCTGATGATGTTTTCAGTCGCCCTTAAGGCTAGGGGCTATATTCACCCAGGTTGCATGTTGTGGCTACTTCACCTACTATCAAATCGGAAAACGAGGCTGCTGTGTCATTTTCCCCTGTGTTTGTTAGCAAACAGCCATAGCCATTGGCTTCCTGGCTTTCTTTTTCCAATTTTGATGGAATATCCTGCAGATAACCAGACGGGGCAGCAGATTGGTAGTATGTAATAGAAACTTAAAAAAAAAGAGATGTGTTTTCTAGGATCGGCACAGTCTCAAATCTGACTAGAGGAGTCTTAGATTAGCCTACTACACTCTTTCCTGTAGTTTTTAATTTGTGTTATCAAAAGATGTGTTTGTCGCGCGGGCACGTGTTCTGGCTCCAGTTTTGGCCCCACAATTGACTTCAACTTCAATATCTCCAAAGCTTCGCACCTACCTGTTAGCAGAACCTTACCTCTTAGATAATACAGCATGGCTGATCAAAACATAAAGTCGCTATTCAGCTCAGCTGAGAGCAAAAGACAATTAATTGAATCTTCATGGGACACTAATACTGCCATTTACCAGCAGAATCTAGCATCTGCCATAGCTGATTATGAGGACTGCCTCCGACTAGCAGACAGACTTTCCTTGTTCAGTACCAATGAAACGCTTGAGGATTTGGCATCAGGAGAGTTACAGTGTGTGCCCATGTACGAAATCAGGAAGTCTATCAAATACTGACGAAGAACTGTAGATATCTTTTAATTAATTACCGACTTGCAGAGCTGATAGTTCGGGTTTCACATATCGACCGTAAGAATATACTACAAAGAGGAAGGGAAGCATTCGAGAAATACTTGAGCCTATTGGACCATTATGAAATTCTGTCCTCGGCAGACAGAAGGCTATATCAGACATACATTGAATCTCCTACCACCTTCTCAACCATATCAACCACGGATCCAAATGCAAGGCGTGAGGCAAAAATAGCCAATTTTAAACTAGAGAAAGAGTTGAAAAGCAAGTTAGAAGTTAGTCTCCATCCCCAATATCACATGCCTGGAAAACTCACTACCTATGCACTAGTTTTTGGCCCAGAATCCTGCGTATCTACAAAATGACGATGATGCGGTTCGTCAGCTGCACCTTGCTAATATTGCTCTGTGTACCCATCATTCGTTTCAATCTCTCGAATCTCTTAATCGCGAGGTGGAGATCTTGGCAATGGCTCCCCCAGAAGATGGTCCAAGTCCCGCTTCGTTAGAACGTGATTACCGCGAACGAGCAGGCTTGCGAAATGGCCAGGAATATTCAGAACGCCTTGATAGCAATACCAGAATCTCCGCTGCAAATAAAGGACCTATCTTGGACTCAGGAGGGAAACCATTACGACCCTTTACATTGTTGGACAGTAGGCAGACATTGAAAGATGGAGTTTTCAGACCAGGCCACAACCTTCCAACCATGACAGTCGATGAATATTTAGAGGAGGAGCGTGCGAGAGGTGGAATCATTGAGGGAGGTGGCGCAGCAAGTGGACTTAGCCCCGAGCCAGATGAAGATAATTATGAAAAAGGCGATGCGGAAACGTACAAGGCCAGAGAATGGGACGAGTTCACGGAAGCAAATCCTAAAGGCTCGGGTAATACTCTAAATAGAGGTTAATAATATTTTGTTTAATAATGAAGTTTGCTTATACCCTCTTCCCAGTTTGATTAGGTGAACGCCTTGTTGCCTTTGAGAATCATTTGGTAATCTGTGCATTGGGTTGTCTACCATATCTGAGAACCTCAAAATGTATCCTATTCTTGATATTTATAGTAGACACGCTGCGTATTCGGTCTAATGTTTTCTGAGGTTGAGTGACGTTAACGGGTGGCCACTTCTAATAATGTTCTGAGATTAGCAAGGACTGTTTTTCTTACTTTGCGCCAGAGTATAGTGTCTTAGGATGGCTGTATATTCGACAGCTTAAATTAATAACAGCTACAGGAAAGCCAATTAGGGGGGGTATAGACAACATAGCAAAGATTTCTGGTCAGAATATATTTTGAGTTATCCTGACCGAATATTTTGTCAACCTAATAAACTCAATATTGCTGCAATAACTTGTAGACAGCTATTGTAGAACTACATATAATTAAAACAGTAAAAAACACACCAGCAGTCCTCTCTACAGAAATCTAGAGCAAGGTAGCCAAATTGTTTTCTAGTTTTCTATTATCAATATGGTGGAAATGGTTTAATTTCATAGCAAATTGATGCATAACGGCAGTTTTAAAAGCTTCAAGAGCATATTCCTGCGTGGAGTCATTTTGCACATCAGGAGTGAATTTCACGTCAAAACACTATTTCACTGTACTCATGCTCAAAGTTCAGAGTTTAAGGATATCATCTTTTTCAGTACTTTCGACGAATTTGGAAGCTCTGACAGATAGTTCCCTCCCAATATGCAACAGTGAGATCCTAACTCCGTCATGAATTTCACAAGCGTAATGGGAACCAGTATATTCTAGTGCTGTTCGTCAAGGCTAGCCCACAAGTTTTACGTACATCTGAGTATAAGGTTTAATAAGTCCTTGGAGACATCCAGAGCTAGGATTTCACAGGAGCGAAGGCATCATGGTATATCATGTGATAATCCATTGTCTTGGCGACAAAAGATCACTTTACGCGATCGCGTCTAGCAACGCGTTGCCCGACAACATTGCACAAATTCTTCAACACAAACTCCGCAAATATGGGTAGAGCCTCTCTTTCTTTAGAACTTTAGCATAATCTAACATGTCATAATAGCAAACTATGGATATGGAGGTGGTTATACCACAACAACAAATACATATGGCGGTGCCCAAGGAGGGGCAGAAGGTGGAGGGTTTGCGGGTGGTTCACAGGCAGGAAGTCAAGATAGTCCAAGTGGAGGAAAGGTATGTACCCTGCTCTTAGAATCCGTTCATTCTAAGAATGTGACAGACACATGGCAAAGATACAGTTCGACCTGTGACTATTAAACAAGTCTTAGAGGCGTAAGTAAGACCCAAGCTTGTCAAATCTGTTGTTTAACTAACAAGAACAGAACATTTGCCCATCCCAGTGCAGATGCCAAGATTGATGGTGCTGATGTATCTTCAGTAAGGGCTGCATTCTTCCCCTCCCCTTGCTCTGCCTGACACAAGACAGCTCTCCCTTGTTGGTCAAATCCTCAAAGTTCAATCCCAAACAACCAACACCACCTTCCAGCTTGATGATGGCACTGGGACCATTGACGTTAAACAATGGGTAGACAGTGATGCAGCTCCTGAGTATGCAAAGACAATGCCGAAGGAAGGAGACTATATCCACGTATGGGGAACGCTTAAAGATTTTGGTGGAAGACGAAACATAGGTGCACGTACCATCCGAGCCATCACCACAGACTTCAACGAAATCACCTACCATCTCCTTGAAGCTACTGCCATACATCTTCACTTTACAAGGGGACCTCCCAGTAACGCTGCGAATGGTGGACTATTCGTCGCAGGTGGAGCTAATGAAGGCGGGGCAGCTGCTAACACTGCTGCTGGAGGCAAGCCTCTGCCTAGAAATATGAGCAAGAACGGAATGGCTGTCTTCAAGTTTCTTCAAGACGCACCGCAAGGCAATGAGGGGTTACATGTTGCTAACATAGCATCTACGCTGGGAATCTCGCAGGCGGAGGTGTTCAAG
>Ga0247737_1000828_pt1 | contig 12909 bp, 19 predicted proteins | sample UWRJL028104C2_FD_180937 | JGI IMG/M metagenome (GOLD analysis project Ga0247737, IMG submission 180937) | Plant litter microbial communities from Arlington Agricultural Research Station in Wisconsin, United States - UWRJ-L028-104C-2 | ecosystem: Environmental > Terrestrial > Plant litter >...
CAGGCTGTGTTTCGTCCCCCTGCATGATTGAGACCCCAGATGTGGAATTCTGAGATCAAAGCAGGTCAACGCAGTCCAAACCAATATGCCGATACCGCGCAGCATATCTTGTACACCACGGTCAGCAGTGTAGTTCTTGCTATGGTTAGACGATGTTTCGTCCCTTTTAATATGGATTCGATGTCCATCATTTTATACTACATGAAAATATCTGAAGGTATAAGGCATGTCACGACCATCTTGTCAAAGGTTAGTCAATACGATGATGTGACCGAATTCTATGAACCTGATGAAGAATAGAGCCACTGTCAGTGTCCATCCAAAACCCCTCAGTTTTTCACATTGCTTGGACCAGCCTCAAAATGCGCGGCTGCGTGGTGGATAAATTCAGAGCTGCTTTCGGTGCCCTTTGAAATTGATAACGCCCCTCGCATGCAAGGCATGGAGGCACCTCTTTGGAGAGTCAAGCGGAGGGCTTGATGCGGCTGATTTCGACAGTTCTACGGTCAATGACCTTGTTGCAACCACCATGCACTAGGGAAGGGTACGCATGTATTCTCTGTCACCAATTGCGAGCCAAATATCGTCGCTTAATTGTCTACAAGACAGATTGCATAATGTTATCATTCAGGTATGCCGAAACTTCATTTTTACTCTATGCGGCTCAGTGCTTAATCTCATTCTACAAATACTGTATCTTGACCGTTAGTTCTATCTGATATGATCCTTCCAAGCTTCACGTTTTGATTGTGTGTTTTTTCATATCCTTGTGTCGGAGCCGCTACTGACATTTGGTGGGACATACCATAGATCATTAACGACATGACATGAAAATTTTATCGTGAAATAGAATTCATTCAATCACCATTGAGTTTAATAGCAAACTCACACAACGGCTTAGCATCTCAGCGATAAACTGCGGTCAATGCTAGCCATGAAACTTCATGTATTAAGTTAACTCGACGTCTTGTTTGACCTGCGGCTCCCGGTTGGACTTTTTGTCGTCGGCTCCGGCCGAGAACGCAACTGAAGCAATTTGAGCATTTCAGCTTCCGGTGAGCACACCTTCACGTATCTCGTTATCGTATCTAATTCACTGAGACCGTTGTACTGGGCCATGGCATTCAACGGATCCTTCTATGATGCCTCGGTAATAGTTATGAACCGCTTCGTGCGTATATGAGTGTGGTTTGACACTGTCGATCCAGGGAACACGGACCGAGAGTCCACAAATTTCTTTCTAGGAAGAAACAACGGGTACACTCTGTCCGTTCGAAAAGGGTCAAGGAACAAGACGTCTTCGCGATAATCTTTGAGTTTACAGTCAATGACATCTGCGGCCCCAGTCGGAAAAACCTTGCGCAGACTTGGACGCCATGTTGATCACCTGCCTAGCTATTAGTAGAGGAAGGCAGATGGCTTCGCCTACAATTATTGAAGTCAGGCACTATTTCCGCATCCTTGCCCTTAGTTGACTTCTAGCACAGGCTCTTTCACACAATATTTTGCAGCATGACTCGGCCCTGAGGCCTGATGACTATCCCATAGTAACATGCGACATGAGGAAACATTTACCCACCAGTTCGTTTCTTGTACTCATTCCGGTTGTCGTAATCAACACCCAGTGATGTGGATTGCAACATGCTTCCTCTTGCATGAGCCAATGGGATGTAGCTTCGCTGTTATCGTGCTCCTTTTCAGGCACTCTTCACAAGGACGACAAGTGTCAAGAAGACGTATTCTCTGACGGTTCAAGCGATTTCGCCATCAAAGGGTCTCCACATATTTTATCCTCCCTCTTCTCTTTGGATTTTTTCTGCCCTCTGGAGTCAATTGTTCTCAAAAAAGATTGCTCTCAGGAGATCATACTCCGAGCTGAAGGAGGTCAACTTCCCCTAATCACCGTCGCTGATTTACCTCAGATGATCAACAGCAATAGAACTAGGTGGCGTGGAATCATTGAGAGGATCGTCGCCATTCCTATGAAGTTATATTTGCGCTCATCGTTTTACCTGCTTGTCTGGTTCGTGAACTCCCAGATTGCGGGTTTTTCTCATCCTCTAAGACATCCAGTACCAGCGACGATCGCAAATTCTGTGGTGCACTATAGCAACCCTATGCTAGTTATCAGAGTTGAAGACCCACTGGTCTGGGTAGTTGCACCGAAGGCGGCCACTTGCTATTACTTATCGGTGGCTGCTCCTTCTGACCACTCTACTGTATAGGCATGACTGACCTTGGGATCTCTGGCATAACTGTCACATGTCGCTCACATCGTAGTGGTCTTGCTGCGACCTTCGTTGAATTGCATCTGGCTTTCCATCTACCCCAGACTTCACATTTTATCCGATTCTGGCGTTTATTGAACTGTGTCATTTTCCACGATGATTGCGCACGGACCAGAGTACGTACCGCAAGCGCCACTAGACATCAAGTTGACTATAGACGACTGGTCAACGCAATCAGTCGTCGTGCTTGGCGCGAAGACATTGAAACTTCCAATTATATGCGCATCACCCCCCATATTTATGAAGAACGTCGATTTCTGTGGCGGGGTGCGCCGGAAATCACCCAGTTTGGGAAGAAGTTGACCGGAAAAGGAATGTGATAAATGCATTTCACAGAAGGTGTCAACGTCCCCCGACGTTCTATAAATTTTGAAAAATCTGCCAGCTCACTCTTTACTCCCAACCACCACCATCTCCTCTCCTAATGGCCCAGCCTACCGATAGCCAGCAGTTCCTCGTCTACGACCCCAACTATCCCCCTCAACGCTCTCGACAGCCATCGGGGCTCTTGGGCTCGATCTGGGCACCCCAGCCTCAACCGTCCGGGACTACGTGGCCAAGTACGCTGGAAACATTCTCTAGGGAGGCCGAGCAATACGCCCGTTTCGATACCAAAAATCCTCCCCAGCAGATGTCCGTCATCACCCGCGAGGACGTCTTTGGGCCAGGTGACGGCCGTGGCGCTCTCAAAGCCTCTCGGGACATCGGTGCCATCGGAGATGGTAGGAAAAAAAACAGCCCCGACTATGAAAATTCTGTAAGGTTCTGATAAGATTTCATAGATTGATCTGATCTTTGCTCCTTAACCTTTAGCATGTAGAACAGCTTCTTCGTACACTAAACCTCAACTCTCCCGCTCCTTTCAATCACAAACCAACTAATCTGGCCTTAAACGTCGAGACGTCTCCAAGCTCTCCCGATTTCTCTCCGGTTTCTGTGTCCTCGGCGCTTCTGACGCCAACCGACCTCTCTCCAGCTCGGCCTTTCGACGTGAAGCTTCACTCTTCTTATGAACAAATTTCTTCGAACCATCCCTACTTATTACAACCTTCTCTCGTTTTTGAAAATCATTCTCCAGCTAACCATCTCGAGGGTTTATCCTCCAACTCCCCTTCGCGCCGTCCGCATTTTCAGTTAACCCAGCAGCGTCATCAGGGCTCTGCAAATGCATTTCCGTTCTTCGAGCCCTTTACAGAGCCTCCCACTCCGGCACAAACTACTCACAACCTGGATTCTCGCAGTTCTTCTCATGCCGATCTGACTCAGTCACTGTATAACTCTCCGCTGCCCCCTAGGCGCATGGAGACCTCCCGTCTTCCACCAATGGATTGGCGCTTGCACCAACAGCCCCAAACATCCTTGTACACCGATTGGCGCCAAGTTTCAAACGATAAAACTTCTTCAGATTATGTCTTCGACGGCGCAGGAACTGGTCTCGGTAAAGAGGAACCTCTCCGATCTTCTTTTGTGTACCAGCACTCTCCTACTTCACAGTCTTTCCAGACATCTCATGAAGTGAGCTTTTTTTAACCGCTTTTCGTTTTATATGGCTCATGTATGCGCATTTATTTTTCTCAGCCCATCAATTTCCTGTCACTCCTTCACCCTTCTTCTTCTCCTCCATATCACGTCTTCGTGGGCCGTATCATAAAATCCTCGGATCAGCAAGCATCCATTTTCCTTCAGCAAAAGCTCAAGGTCGCTGATTTGGAAGAAAGAGCCAAGATTGTCGATGCTATCTGTGCCCGTGGATTCGAAATGATGGCGCACCGGTATGTGCATTCTTACCTACGTTCTGACTTGAGATTCACTTCAACTTCCAATCCAACTAGCTTCGGTAATTGGGCAGTCCAAAGATGCCTAGAAGCGGCTTCCACTCCTGAGGAAAGGCGCAAAATTGTCTCTTGTATGAGGTATGGTTTGACGGTTATCCAAACGTCGCTTGTTCTAAATCGTCACACCAGAGGACGCGTGGTGGACCTTGCAACCAACTGCTATGGCTGTCATGTTCTCCAAAAGGCCCTCGATTGTGAAGAGGACATTCGTCTTCTCATTGTGTCTGAATTACTCCTTGGTGATCCCGCTCAGACACTCGTCAACAAGCATGCATCTCATGTTTGGAGCAAGGTAAGTACACATGCAACGGTCTTTGCTCGGCGCTGACCGTCGGATGCAGATCATGGAGCTCTCGTGGACACCTCCAGCACCCCCTATCTTTGCATAGTATGCATCGAGAGCTACATTTTTAAACCGTTATGTTGATCTCAACATTTTCTAGTGTCAACAAATCTCTTAAGGGGAAGTGGGCGTCACTTGCCTGTCACGAAACAGGCTCCCTCGTCGTTCAGGTCTGCTAATCCAATACTTTCTTTCATTTACCTCCAAGTCTCACCGGCAATTAGCACGCTTTTGAAAATCTCGAAGCTGATGCAAAGGACGGCATCGTCGACGAACTCCTTAACCAGGGCTTCAACATTTTTTGTGAGGTAACAAAGAGTCAATGGGGCTCGTACTGCGTTCAGCATAGTATGCATTCCATTTTTCTTTGCTTCCTGGCTCGTGATCGCTTACGTAGCTGCCACTAGTCCTGGAGCATGGCTCCGAGAAGCACCAGAGGATGGCTCTTGATCATCTACTCGACGGATTGCTGGAGTTTGCCACGAACGAACAAGGTGCCAAGTCAGTCACGAAGGCCTTGAAGGAAGGCGGCATGGACACTTTAGAGATGGTTGTTCGCAGGATGTGCGAGCCTGCAAAAGGGTAGGTCTTGACTTACTCATAAAGATGGGGTGCTCACTCGCGTGAACTTTAGTGCTCGTCGTGCTATGATCGTCGACTTGGCTCTGTCCGTCACAGGAAGCCAGCTGATCGCCAGCGTCCTGCCAACGGTGAGAAGCTTTCTAAAAATTTACGGATACCTTCCTGACACTTGTCGTAGGCCGACAAGGATCAACGTGCCCTTTTGTACGAGTGCATTAGAGGACATATTGTAACCCTGAGAGGATGCAAAACTGGTTCAAAAGTTATTTGGTTATTGTACGTCCCTCATCGATTTATTCTTCGCCCATGAAGTGTCCCTCAATTCCTCTCATTTAGTGATAGAATGGTAATGTGCACTCTTCCAAGAAGTCGTTGCGTCCATCAACCTCTCCCACAGCGCGCATACTATGGCTACTAATCTCCCATGGCTTTCTATCGACCTTCAAAAGCTCTAATCTTATCATTTCGTTTTGGAATTATCTCAACCATCATCAATATTGGTCGCTTGCAAATTTTTATTCTCGTCGGACGCGTAATGCGTCTCTAGAGACGGCTCCAAAATCATTCACAGCATCATGGCCATTCGCTCTGCATATAACGCTTCCCTCGCCTGTCCACCCACCCGGAATCTTTCATACATCATCACAGCAACATCAATAGCATTCTCTTTATTGTAACGCATATCTTCATTTCATGCAAGTATTATTATGTTTTCATCGTTCTTTTTCGCTTCACCCTAGTCCTTTTTATGCTTCCTTGTAATGCCCACCATTTTTTCCATCTTTTTTCAATTGCATCCATAACCGCATTTTTATTGTGAATCACCCTTTCCTGTTCATTGTGCACCATTCTCAGCATTGCATCATTTTTCTGTTTAACACATCTGTTATGGACTCTTCGAGCCGCTGATCGTCACTCCGCATAGCACTTGTACAGCGTACTAGCTCACGCCCTTTTGACATACTCGTATCCGCAAAATCATGTGTATCCCCTGTGATTGTCAATAAATTCAAATGATCGTATAACTCGTAATTTTTCTAAAAAAAGAAAGTCCAATGTGGAATAATCAGAAGAGTAAATGCACAGCAGCTCGGAGACGCTGCGACATGACGCGTTGCATATCGAGGCGGACACCATACAGTGGCACCTGCAAACCATTGAAGACTTACACCACCAAAAAAACTATTGGCGATTACTTGATCAAAGACCCGTCCATCCTCCTTCGCATCGCTTCGGAAGTTGGTTTGCTCTGTGTGATATGCAACATTTTTTATTCGAAGGGTTAACAGAAATCAACGATCTGGATACCCGCTGGATCACCTAAGCGACACATGGCCTCGATTAGCCCGGGATCCACGCAGCCGCAAAGACATCTCATCCCTAATTTGTGGAGAGATGAGGCATGCCAATTCTTTCAGGGAATGAAGCCACTGAAGGACCGCTTGAATGGGCTCAAGTCCTTTCAATTTTAAATGCAGATTATTTATTATCATTACTTTGGAGTTTGGCCGTTGAATAAAACCTGCTGTTCCCTCCAGCTGCACCAAATCGGAAACGGGTGTCAACTTGTGTCAACGCGCGATATCTAGTAATACATTTTTTGAGTCTTGGCAGGAACCAGCTGAAGTAAGAGGCTGCTGAGCGTTTGTCGATTGGACACAGCCGCTCAAGCTTTGGAGATTACCATGAACACCACTGTACCGACCGAATTCCCACAGAATCTGCATACATTCACAAAGAGAAATCGTATGGACCAAGATGGCAGAGGTGAGAACACCGGAACTCAGGACTTTCAAGGAGGTGTGTCGACATCAAATAAGCGCCCATGAATAATTGCTGAGATAACGACTCTACAGCCCATGAAGCGAAGGGTGGCGAAAGCAGGCCAAAATCCATGGTTTTAAGGCTCTTTGAGCTAAACGGTGTCTCTACTGAATCTGTACTCGTACCATTTGTGGCTTCATATGAGGTAAGTTCACGTCTCCAAGTATCGAAGAATTGCAAAGTCATCAAAGTCATCAACCGCACTCTTACGACCTCCAGGATGCGCTCCAACTATCACTATCCATATTCAGGAGATTTTTAAAGCCTGGTATGGATGAGGATACTGTCGTGCTCAAGTTTCCCTATAAATGCGCAGACAATACGTGCGTGTGGGCGTGCCTGGATTTCAACATGGATTATCATGGGAATTGGACGCAGGCATTGTCGATCGGAGTACCAATCGTCGAAATAGGTGTTTTCTTTTCAGAAGAGGTCAGAGCTGCTACAAAGCAACGGAGTGCAGCTACATCGAAGAAGATAATGTTTAAATTCGCAAATATGTTCGACGATCATTGGCATGACAGACCACCCGTGCCTCTTCCTTCCACGTACAGGGTGCGCCTTGGATTCAGCAATCACATAATTTAGGTCTCATATTAACTCGCCATAATATTTCTCAGGAATGCGTTCGGAAGGCTCGAGAGACAACGAACGAGGAATTACTCCGTGGAAAGCTCCTTCTTCCTTGGCATGCCCGCGCTCAAAATCAAGATGAATACCTTGACAATAACATGGTCCTGAAGCGAGCTATGAAGAACAACTCCGCCAAATGGGAAGATTTCGGGCCCGTTCAATTTGCCGAGGCATTGAGGGGGACTGATACACCAATAATGATCGACATATACCTGGCTTGAAAGTGTGAAGATCATGATAAATTGGTACCTATTTTCACAACAAATCATATAATGTAGTTAGGAGATATAGAGCTGTGAAAGTGGTGGTAGACTGTCAATAAGCTGTCCATTAATATGTAATAGGTTAAATAGGTTAAGAGTGCTACTGCAAAGTTAAAAGAGCTCGGAAATGGTGACCGCGACAATGTTATCCTGAGCTATGAAGCACAGTCTTGACTCTTCCCCTTTCCAATTTCGTGTTATTCCATTGTTTTAAATGTCTTCAAATGGGTGGGACTTTCCCTTCCTCTCTCAGTTTCTTCCTCTTTCATTTGCCAGAGTACACCAAGGTACAGCCCATCATCAGATTCTATACCGTATACGCGCTCGAAATCTCTCGTATTCCCTTCTGTCCTGCATGATCGTTCTGGTGACTAAAAGCGAGCAAAATATCATCCATGGCCGAAATGAATCACAATTATTGAGCATACCCAGATTTGAGGTAACTTCCTTAAAATATTGCAAACTTCGAGTCGAGTCTGGAAATGAATCCGTACTACTAGTGGTGCGTGTTGTGACACTGATCATGATGCTGTCTCTGCTCTTCTGAACTGCATGTGCGCGTCCTAGAATGCGAATGAGTGAAAGAAATGTGAGGGGTATGATCTTATAACTGACGAGGCTCAAAGGTAAGAAGGAGAGGAAGGGTGACCGAGGACATGACGCTTGTTGAAATACTTCTGCACCAGACGAGACTTGGGAAGAAAGAAATATCTGACCAGCAGAGTGGAGTTGAGATATTATGCCATGGTTATCTCTCTAGGAATTTATATCAGCGTTCGACATGAAGAATCTTAGGGTTTTCCCATTGCACTGTATGATCTAGACCTCCATTTTGACATCGCAGTGTACGCAGTGTCAGCATTAATGGCACACCATTGGCAGTTATACTAGTCTCAACACATCATTCTGTAGGCTTCCATTTGATTCCGCTGTGTGTATGACACGTTTCTGTCATTCCTTCGCTGATGATGCTTGAATGTCGGAGGATCAGAACCGGCGGTTATGTAATAGCCATGGTCAAGAAAGGAAATAGGCGGAGGCACAGCTTGGTGCGCCACGCTCCGCTAGTTCTCAAGATATCCAGTACTCCGTTTCAACATCGCAAATGAAGATGGCTGAACGAGAAAGCGAGAAAAGCGAGGTATAATTTATTATATATTGGTATCATGGTCATTAGGTCTTTAAGAGGGTTGCAACAGGAAGGTTATGCGGTAATGAACGTAGGCCTAGATGAGCGAGCAGAGGGGCTAACGAGTGCCCGTAATAAATACATCGGATGCATTCGCCCAACTATCCCAAACCAACCAAAACTGACGTGTTCATACGAAGTCGTTCATTCACTCAGATCGTACAGCAAAAGTATGAACTTCAATTGTCATTTTTTCACCGCCGTCCTAGGCCGCAGAGTGCAAGAGCAGCCTTGAACATTGCATCATCGTCAACACCCTTTGGTAGGGCAGCGGCCTCCTCCGAAGCGGCGGCAGCAGCAGCGGTGAGAGACATAATGTTTCTGCTTTCACCTGACGATGAGGACCATCGCGCATCCCCTTTGCCCCAGGTGCTAGGTGGAGTGATAGCTTCATGGTCCTCTTCTGAATCCGTCTGGTCGACATCCATACGGTGTCCATGACTGCGACTCGACGACGTGCTGCTGAAGGAGTTCTCAGCGCGTAAGCTTACAGACCCCGATCCCGACACCCGCCGCACACTCCCATCCGACCGACGCGACGACCGTTCCCTGTCCTTATGAACACTCCCACTGCCGTGAACACGGCCTAGACTCTGGGTCCGCTCGCGAATCACGGATCGACCTCGGTTTTTTGACAAATGGGAGTGGGAATGCAAATATGCTTCCGCGGAAGCAGATGCCGACCCATAAGTAGAAGTCAACCCCGCTGCTCCTCCTTGGCTATGGTGGTGTGTACCGAAGCCCGTCGACAGCCCAGTCGCGTAGCCGTCTTTGTCTACTAGACGTGCAGCAGCACAGGCCCACTCTAGGGTACGCCGTGTCTTGCCGTTCTTGCCGAAATCAATGAAATCACGCGCAGGCGGGCTGATGGGGGGAGCGAGAGGGGAGGATGGCATGTTGTCGTAGATTTGGCTACCCTGTGAGGTGTTGGACGATGGGTTATGTCGTCGGGAAGGGGTACGGGGGGCCGCGGCGCGCAGCTCTGACCGTGATGCCACTCGGTCTAGAGACGGTCGTGCTGACGACGAGGTATGGACGCCATGGTGAGCATGAGGCTGCTGAGTGGACGGTGCAGAGGCACTACTTCGACTCGACACGCTAAAGGGGGGGGACGCGGTGCGCGACGTGCTGTGGTTGTCGTTGTGCAGACTAAACGTATGGATAGTACTGGTGATATTGGGCTGCACATTCAACTCGTTGAACGTGTTACCCTGCCCGCTATTGGTTGCAGCAGTCTTACGCTCCGTCTGGCGCTTGTTCTGAAACCAAATTGTCACGGATTTTATTTCCCTATATTACAAAGACGCGTCAGTTACAAGTCGCGTTGCTAATGAGTTTACTCACATTCCGCCTGCCTTGGCAACTGCCTCTCGATCCTCCCGCGACGGATGGGAGTTCTGGTGGAAGAGGTTCTCAAGCATGGTGAGCTGGACATTGGTGAAGCGCTTCCTTGTCCGTCTGGAAGCGGTTATGACAGTAACTGTACTTGAGCTCATTGATGCACCGTCGTCCTCTGAGGTAGAGGAGAAGCTCATTGCTGAGGACGTTCTGGAGAGGGGCGGGGGCGGGATATGGTGCTGGTAGTCCATTGGGGAAGAGGGCCACGGCGTGTTCGTTGGCTTTATATGAAAGTTACCAACAACCAAACGAAAATTATCCACGCGGTTGTGTTTGAACGCGCTGCTTGTCACGTGAGACCGCGTTTCGCCAATCAGATCATTTCTCGCGTTCATTTCTAATAGAACACCAGGGAGGCGAAGACATGGAATCCTTCTTTTTTGAGGACAAGGGGATGCGAGAGGAAGTGAAGGTGTTGGTCGTGGTTCAAGGAAGGCGGTAGTTTTGGCGCCCAATATTAGGGGTATGGCGCTCTCCATTTCTTACCATCATGCTGACCCGTTCCGCTGGCGCGACGCCGCATATTTTTGGCGCCAACGACGATCGACGGCTAAGCGGTCGCACAGGGACGAGTTGGGGTCGATTTTATGGGGTATACAATGCCGAGAAGTGCCCACAGGTGTTGAAGGAATTTCTCTTTTGCCAGACAGATCCATGGACAAAACCGCCGGTGGAGGTTCTATTGTTGCCAGTGAGCGCTAGTGAGCTTTCGCAGCCCATATAGCATACAGAGTTACAGAACAAACGACTCCTGAAACAAAACGCCATTCCAATTTACCTTAATTGATCCTGTCGTAATTACTTTATCTTAATGACCTTCTCAGATGAACGTCATATTACTTATACCCGTCGATCTTACTTGCGAGCTGCTGCTTAACTGCTTTTCTTCTAGAAGTCTGTCTCATTAGAACACCAAGAGCCGTGGTACCTTCCCCACTTGCATCTTATTTTGGCCAAAGAAGTAAAAGTTGAGATAAACTTCGTCTGTACCCCTCGGGGAACAGTGAACCGAGGGGCGGAGGTACGTAAGGACAGCGGGTGGCTCACAGGTAAGTAGAGCCTGTTCGTTCCTATCACTCCAGTTGTTCAAGGAGAGTGGGTTCTAGAGAGGGGACAGAGACCTATCTAGAGGGCAATCGTCATGATGACGATCCACATCAGAAACATTGCAAATAGGATTCCACGGGTTGTGCAACCCTGAAAACCAGCAAAAAACCATAAAAAACCCCGAAACTTGGTGTCCTGGAGACTCATGTCCCTTTTCCCAGAAACCACGTGATTTGCCTTCATTTTAGCCACAAATTTAAAACACTTTTGGTTACAAATCTAGGTTTCCAGGATTCCGGAAACCCGGAAACCACCAAAAACATGCCAAAAACGTGCGAATCCCGGAAACTCAGATGCAAAGTTACTGATGCAACGTTGACCGGGTGTTCACCATCCATGATGTTATTAAACATGTGACTGAGGGCTCTCGCCGAGCGTTGCAGAAAGGAAATTTGGATCCGAAGTGAGCGATTAGGCACGCCACGAGTTCGCAACTAACGCCCGTCCAGAATAAGCACAACAATCGTCGTTGAGACAATTGGCAATTGAATAAAGCCTGGTGACAATCAGGCAATTGTCTTCTTCCTGAACCCTGGAAATGGCTCATTAACTTACGACAATAAGATGTTCCAAACTTTTGTGGACTCACTTCTATCTCTATGCCTGCCTCTGGACACGACTTGCCACAATGAACCGAGGCAGATCCCAAGGACATAAGCACGTTATCAGCGGGCGGCGTTGACACTCCCACGTCGCCACTGCAGATAGCTTGCGCAGTTGCCAGTAGCTTTGTGCAAGTGGGTGTGGGCGATTGAGTTGCGCATAGGATGATAAACGGTATCGCGAATCGTATCGGGCGATGGTGTGATCCTGCCGTCGATGACCAGGGTGTGGAGAGACTGAAGTAAAGGTCTAGGTGGATGACGATAGTGACCTCGACATAGAGTTTTCTGGAGCCAAAGTCGAAAATAACTAGGGATTTAGTCTAGGGTGAATTGTCCAACTAAGGCGGACTCCAATATTGGCGGAGTCTTGAAATGGGGATTCCGTTGCCGCTGTAGCGACTGGTTGACTCTTTCAAATTTGCTCCCGGCGACCTCCTTTGACGAGAATGCCATGGTGATACGGCAACGAATGGCCCCGGATGCCAGGCTCGCTCCAAGCTCTGAAATCATGCATGACGAGTCAACGACGGATGCTGGCAGCTCAGTTCAGGAGACGCTGGTAGATAACATTAAAGGTCGACAATTTTCATTTGAGATATGGATAACCTTACAGGGGTGGGTTTCAGGCAAAAGCCCGTGAAATGAGGCTGATCAAGATAGTGAGAAGAGCGCAGCTGTGTATGTGAGAAACAACATTTATTGGTAAATACTTCTTAACTCCTTACCATACACATACACTCCTTCACTTTTTGATAATTCTTCAATTCGCCGCGAGCTTGGAGTCATTTTCGTGTTTCTCCGACCAGCCTCGAGGCAGCATTGTTGAACCACCGAGACTCGTG
>Ga0247737_1000831_pt1 | contig 12906 bp, 5 predicted proteins | sample UWRJL028104C2_FD_180937 | JGI IMG/M metagenome (GOLD analysis project Ga0247737, IMG submission 180937) | Plant litter microbial communities from Arlington Agricultural Research Station in Wisconsin, United States - UWRJ-L028-104C-2 | ecosystem: Environmental > Terrestrial > Plant litter >...
TACCCATTCCCGCCAGCGCACCGAAACCCACCCGACCAGGCCCCGGACGCCCACCCGGCTCCCGAAACAGGCAGGTAGCGACCCATCCACCCGTCGGCAAAACCCAACACCTGAACCAAACAGCAACCTCTAAACCCCAACAAAAGGTTTAATCACAAGCTGAGGGGTTCCCGCCTCGGTGGGTGAGAACCCTTGCCCAGCCTCGAAAACCCCCGCTCTCAACCACCCGGCGATCATCCGCCTCGCGGGGAAATCACCGATCGTTTTGAGTAGGTGCTCGTGGTCGATGTTGTCGAACGCGCCAGCCAAGTCGGCGTCAAGAATCCACACCCGCTTGGATTTCCCGCGCAGCGTTTGAATAGCGATTCTATCGCGTCGTGGCAGCCGCGACCCGGCCGAAACCCGTAACTACGGGACTCGAACCGGGCCTCCCACTGCGGTTCCAGCGCGTTACGGACCCGGGCCTGGTGGCACCTGTCCATGATCACTGGGATGCCGAGCGGGCGCATCTTGGTCTTGTCACCGGCTTTCGGTATCAACACCCGTCGGACCGGGGCGGGTTGCCACGAGTTTCGGGTGGCGTGCACTTGCACCGCCACCTCGGCTCGGGCCTGGCTGGTCAACGCGACCTGCCCGTCGATCCCGGCGGTCTTTCGGCCCGCGTTGCGTTGCGTGACCTGGCGTACGCTGACCAGCGTGTTCGACCAGGATCGCACCATCAACCGCTGCAGGTTCCTGGCCGTGGCCAAGTCCCCGTCCTGAACTGCCTGGAATATCCTGCATCGCAGCCGCCGTACCCGCTCCTCATAGCTCCGCCAGTCCACCTGTTCCCAGGCATCACCATCGAAGGTGGGGTGCAGGCCCGCAGGTCCGTTCACCGAGGTGTCCAACTTATCCCTTGGTTGGGGTGGATGCTTCTGCGTCGTTTCCAAGGCCCACCTGTCCACGTGGGCACCCCTTTCAGGGCCGGGCACCAGGCCCGGTATCCGACCAGTTATCCACCGACCATCCGGGAAGAGGTCCTCGGTGTTGCGGTCTGCGGTTTCCTGCTGCCTTTCGGCTGCCGGCGTTCGCTTCTTGGACACCCTGTCCCGCCAGACGGAGTTCCGCCCCCATTGCTGTCGGCCTACCGCACACACCACGCATACCCGCGCATGTGCTGCGGACCCTGGCAGGGTTTACACGTTCCGCACGCGTGAGACCCGGACCGGGCCGGGCGCTCTCTGTACCCCGGAGAACGACGGTGTTCGCTGGCCATCGGATCATCCGTGACCGCCGCCTGCCGCCTTACATCGGCCGGTCCCTATTCACCCCGGTACAGCTACCCAACCCGGTCAGGAACCGGCCACGCATGTCACGGTGGGGACGGGTCGAACACAAACCCGTAGCTACATCTTCGACATACGTCGAACCTCCTCGACCAGCTCACTCACCACGTGCGACCTCGTGTCGCAACGATCATCGCAGCCCTTGTCTTGATCGTTTCTTCGCAGAAAACATGATCAGGCAAGGGCTGCTCTCATGATCAACCAGGGTCACATCGACGAACCCGGCAGGTTAAACGTCAAGCTGAGGCTGTGGAGCGGTAGTCGGTTCCGGTCGGTGACCGCGGCATAAAGGTCGGTCACGGCATGGACAGGGACGAGTCGACGGCGCGACCAGGCGTACCGTCCGGGCCGGCTCGCTGACCCTCGGCGCCGACATGACGTCCAGGACCGCACCCGGCAACCGGGACCGGCTCGGCTCGGGCACGGCCATGGTGGGGATCGTCGCTGGAGCCACCTCCGGGCTCGCGCTGGCGGCCACCATCCTTCCCATTCGGGTGGCCGACGACCTGTCCCGGGCCGACCCGGCTCGAGTGGTCACCGCCATCGAGATCGCGGTGATCGCCGGCGCGCGGGTCGTCGCGCGCCGACAACCAGAATTGGAGCCGCTGACCCGTCAACGGGCCGGTGCAGGCCGGTCGTCCGCGGTGCAGCCGGTGGAGACAGCGAGGATGATCCCGACCGGCCTCACCCAGGCGCGCACGGCGGGGCGTCCGGCAGGGGTCGTGCCGGACGCCCCGACTCGCAGAGGACCGATGTCGTTGGCCGGGACCGTCGCTTGCCGGGCGAACACGGGCAGGACAACGTCCTGGCCGATCCAGTCGGCCGGCTTTTGCGTGCGGTCGCCGACCGTCCCGGGCGCTGCGTAGTCGCCAATCGCCACGAGCGTGACGCCGCCAGCGTTACCGCCGAGGTGTTCGCCAGTTATCTCGCTCCGACGCGGTCCGGGCGTGGGTCCCCGTCTGGGGACCCACGCTCCTCGTCCACTGGTGATCAGTCGTCGGCGCCGGGAAACGGGTCCGGCGCCACCGGCACCGGCACCGGCGGTAGCCCGTTGACCTTGGCGTACTCGTTCAGCCACCGCTCGACCGGCGGGCTGGACGGTGCCACCCAGGGGCGTGCCCCGTTCTTCGGCACCACCAGCGGACCGGTCATCAAGGCGTCCACCAGGTCACCCGTCTCGATCGCGTGAGCGGAGTCGAACGGGAACAGCCAGCACCAGTCACACTCGTGCGGAGCGAGCAGCACCAGCGGCCGCACCGACGGGACGAGTTCCGGCAGCGCCTCGGTTGCCGTGGCGCGCGCAACATCGACGTCCATCATGTAGTCCTTCCTCTTCTGGTTGTGAGCTGGGGGTCGTCCCGATCACCGGCGGCAGCCGCCGGTGATCGGGACGACGAGGGGATCACGCCACGGACGCCGGTCCCGGCCGCCGCTGCGGCAGATAGCGGTCCGCGGCCGGGTCGTACCAGCGGGGCCGGTCGTAGTGCAGCCCGGTCTCCGTGTCGACGTATCGGCCGCCGGCGCGTATCGGGGTGGCCTCCGGGTCGCCGGCCGGGGCGCCGTCGATGCCGACGACGTCCGTCGACCTGCCGGACCGGTCAGTGACCAGTGTCTGCACCGTGCCGTCGACGACCTGGGCGATCGGGTGTCCGATGGTCGGGTGGTATTCCCAGGCCGTGATGGTCACGTTGCCGCGAGCCAACCGGTGGTGCTGCTCGACCAGCAACTCGCCGGACCAGACGAACTCGAACTCCTCGAGAACCTTGTCCTTGGCGCCCAGGCGTTGCTTGGCGAGCCGCCGGTCGAAGGCGTCGTACCGGTAGCGCCAGCGGTCCCCGCCGGCGGTGCGAATCTCAATCAGCCGGTCGGCGTCGTCCCAGGTGAACTGCCAGTCGCCGGCCGCGTCCGACCGGGTGACCGGCCGTCCCAGGGCGTCGAACCGGTACTCCCCGGCCGCCGGCTCTTCGCCGGCCGTCCGGTCACCCCGCACCGCGTCGTGCACCGCGGTCAGCCGATCGGCGTCGTCGTAGGCATATCGCCGGTCGGTCACTCCTTCGATGCGCTGTGACGCGAGGCGGCCTCGCTCGTCGAACGTCTGCTCCAGAGCCAGGCCGGCGTCCGAGGTGCGGCTTACCTCGTGCCCGCCGGAGTAGCCGAACCGGACCCGATGTCCTCCGGCCGCCAGCACGAGTGGTTGGCCGGACTCGTCGTACGACCATGTGGTCGCCGTGCCGGACGGTCGGGTCCGCGCCGTCACGCCGCCGATCCGAGCGTCGTACGAAGTGGTCACGGTGCGCCCGTTGACCGTCTCGGAGATCACCCGCCCGAGTGCGTCCCGTTCCAGCCGGATCTCCGAGTCGGCGTCGGTGGCCGAGACGACGCGACCCGCGCCGTCGTACTCGAACCGGGTCACTGCCGATCCGATCCGGCGCTCGGTCACCCGGCCGAGCAGGTCGTAGGCGTAGTCGATGACCTGTCCGGCCGCGTCGACGTGCCGGACGAGCTGCCCGGCGGCATCGTAGGCGTACCGGTGGGTGCGGCCCTCGAAGTCGCTCTCCTCGACCATCCTGCCGTTCGCGTCGTAGGTGTACCGCCACGTCGCTCCGGCCGGGTTGGTGATCACGGTCAGGCGTAGTTCGGTGTCATAGGTGTATTCGGTCCGGTTGCCCTCCTCATCGATCCGCGCGGTCACCAGGTCGAACGCGCCGTACTCCGTGCGCGCCCGGCGGCCGGCGGAGTCGATCGCCTCGACGAGGTTGCGCTCGCCGTCGTAGACGTACTGCTCCAGAGTGCCGTCCGGGTTCTCCCGGCTGGACAGGTCACCCTCGATCGTCCAGCTGAGCCGCGTGACGCCACGTTCGTCCTCGATGGACACGACCCGACCCAGGCCGTCGAGCTGGTACCGGCTCTCGGCGCCACCCCTCGTCATCGACAGGATCTGTCGCGCCCGGTTCCGGGTAATGGTCATCGGACCGGCCTGGACGGCCGTGCCCGAGCCGTCACCGGCCGGCTGATCGAAGCGGACGACCTCACCGTTGCCGTCGATCTCGGCGAGCACCCGGCCGTCCTGGTCGAACTCCCGGTTGCGAACGCTGCCGTCGAAGTCCGTCCATGAGGTGGGCCGTCCGGACTCGTCGAAGGTCATCGCCGATCGGCTGCTGTCCGGCCTGGTCACGGCGGTCGGCCGCTGGTCCGCCTCGTACTGGTAGGTCGTGGTCCGGCCGAGCGGGTCGGTATGCGACAGCAGACGGTTCGACTCGTCCCATGCGCTCAGCGTGGTCGCGCCGAGCGGGTCGGTCTCCGCGACGACCCGAAGACGGTCGTCGAGCTGGTACCGGCGCACCGCGCCGAGCGAGTCGGTGACGACCGTCAGGCCGTCCTGATAGTCGAACCGGTAGCGCAGGTAACCGCCCTTGCCGCCGGTGCTGACGCAGCGACCGGCCTCGTCATAGGTGTACGTGTACCACTCGCCGTTGCGGTCCTCCCACTGGACGAGCTGCCCGTCGACGTAATTGAAGTGGGCGGAGACACCTGAGGAGTTGACCACCTCGACGAGGTTGCCGTCGCGGTCATAGTCGAACCGCCGGGAAGCCACCATGGTGCCGGCATCGTCCGGCAACCACGCGGCCGTGACCAGGCCCGCGGACACGCTGAGGCTGACCTGGGCACCGGCCGACGACCGCAGCTTGACCGGGGTGCCCGCGGTGTCCCGGGTAATCGTCCAGTGGACGCCGGCATCGACCAGGTCGGTCAACACGGATTCGGTGTTCGTCGCGGCGGCGAACAGCAGGCTGCGATCGGACGCCGGATCCTGCAGCAGCCAGCCCCCGTTCGGCAGACGCCGCAGTGGCAGACGCCGGCCCAGGCCAGGAAGTACCGAGTCCCCCTCCACGGGCATCGGATAAACCAGTACGGAGCCGTCCTCGGCCAGGTAGCGCACCCGATCGCCGTCGACGATCACTCGCTGATCCAGCGTCGACGCCCAGGACCGGCCAAAGGACCGGCCCCACCGGTAATCGGAGCGGTAGGTCCGCTCCAGGGTCAGGCCGGGCAACGCCGCATCGGTCTCGGTCAGGATCATCCGGCCGGTCGTCAGGTCGATCGGATCGGCCGCGGTCGGAGTCTCCTCGGTGCTCTTCGCCACCGCTACCGGCGAGACATCGGTGAACGGCGCCGAGTTGACATATTCCGCGAATGCCGGCGAGGTCTCGTCGTCATTGCTGTCGGCCTCGGCGTCCTGATCGGCTGTCGTGGCGGCATCCCTGCCGGTGTCGACGTCCGGGAACGGGGCGTTCGGTGTGTCCGCCTGCATGATCGCGATGGACCCGTCGGGGCCGATCGCGACCAGGTCGGCTAGCTTGCCGCCCTGTCCGTCCTGGAAGACGACGGTGCCGGACGTGCCCTTGGTCATGTTGATCACATGAGCCGACGTGCCGACCGGCCCGGGACGCATCGCGATGATGGCCCTGGTGTTGTCCGGCATCGCGCCGATTGCGTCCATCAGGCCCGGTAGCGAGCCCGTCTCGACGAAGGACCGGCCCGGATATCGCTGTTGCAGCGATGCGAGCGGTGCCGGTGCCGGTACCGGTGCCGGGAGGACGATACGGCCGGACGCCTGGAGTTCGTCGACGGACTGGGCCCAGAGGACGGAGTTCGCCGCCGGCTCGCCGTCGATCCGGCTCAGCCAGCCATGATCGTGGTCGATCAGGGCCGCCAGGTCGGCCCGGGTGTGCGCGGTGCTGCCGTGCGCGTTGTGCGCCAGCACCCGCAATTGCGATCCGTCGCTGAGCGTGACGGGGCGCTCGAGGCGTGCTCGGAAGTCATTCCACAACCGGCTCTGTGCCTCGGAATCGTCCTCCAGCTCCGCCAGTTGCTCGGCGAGAGTCCGATCCTGGTGGCCGGTCGGCTCGATCGTGGTTTGCGGTTCGCCGGCGGCAAGGTTGGACAACGAGGCCGGGTTCGCGTCGGCGGGGACGCTGATGTTTTCGGTGAGGGGGAGGAAGAGGAGGTCGGTGATGACCTCCGGGCGGCGGGCGAGGGTGCCTCGTTGTCCGTCGAGGAAGTTGACCCCACGCTGGTCCTTGACGACGTTGAAGGCATGTGAGATCTCGGAGTCCGCGCCGCGGATGATGACGATGCCTCGTGAGTTGTCCGGGGCGGCGGACATGGCGGTGCGGATGGTGTCGAGGCCGGGCACCCGGTAGGCGGGGGCTTGGCCATCGGGAAGGCCAAGTTGCTGGGTCTGGTAGTTGGCGAGGTCCTCCTCCGGCAGCGGAGTCGCGGACGACGCCTGGTGAGGGTCGCCGGTCTGCAGGGTCATGTCGGTAGCGATGGCGGCGATGACGCAGTTGGTGGCGAACTCGCCACCGTCGTCATGGTGCGGGTTGACGTGAGGCAGCCAGGGGAAGGCGTCGGTGGCCTCGTCGCCGTTCAGGTCGGAGCGGATCTCCGCGGCGACCAGGGTGACGTCGGCTCCGGAGTAGCGACCTCCCCCGTAGTAGTCGATATCCATGTGGTCGCCCGGCGCGTCGTAGTAGCCGGACGGCGCAGGTCCGGGGGCGGCCGCATGGTGGTATCCGTATCCGTACGGGGTGGGGAAGCTGGTCGACGGTCCCGGTCCGGTCGTGGACGGATACGTGGACGCAGGTCCGTACGAGGGGGCAGACGGGTATCCGGCGGGGGGAAACGCCGCTGGTCCGTATCCGTAGGCCGGCATGGGTGCCGGAGCCGAGTCCAACTCCATCGGCACCACCGGCTGGCTGTAGTACGTACCCGCCGGTGGTGCCGTGGGTGCGATGAACGGCGGAGGCGGGGCGGTCGAGTAGCGCGGCGTGTAAGGCGGGAACGCGTCGTCGTACATACCCGGGACGCGGGCGAGCTCCGCGGCGGTGGGAACCTCTCTGCGCTGGTGTGCCTCGTTTCGCTTGAATTCCTCGATCCAGTGCGTGTTGACCAGGCTACGGGCGACCGCATCTGCCGCGTAGTCGTGGCCGTCGGGCACGAACCATTGCACTCTGCCATCGTTGGCGCCGAGGCTGAAGTTGAACTCCGTCACCGGGACCGTGCGTACGTTCTGTTGCCATGGGTCGACCGCGACGATGGTCTCCCACCGACCGGGTATGCCCAGCACGATGAACGCGTGGTCGACATCGAGGGTGACGTGCCCGATCTGCACGTTGGCCGGAAGTCGGCTGGCGTACATGGTGTTGGCGAGATGAAAGGCGATCGCTGCGTTCTCACCACAGTTGCCGACCTGCATGGCGGCCGCGGCCGCGGCGGTGGCGCCTAGGTTCAGCCGCATGTCGTTGGTCCGGGTGATGCTTGCGCGCAGTGTTTGCAACCGGCCGAAGTTGTTGACGTCGCTGCTCTGGATGTCTCTGATCTGGTTGGCGGCGCCCTTCGGCAGCGTCGCCTTGGTGCCGTCGATTATGTCGTCGCCGATGGCCGCCAGGCGTTCCTGGAACGGCGTGAGTGGATCGCCGAAGCGCCGGTAAGCGAATGTTTGTTGCCGATCGATCTGCCGGTGGGTGCGGGTGTCCCGGTCGCGGCGACGGGGAAGCGGCGCTCCGAGTAGACCATCGTGCACGTGGTCCACGCCGGCGACCGCGTGGTCGTCGATGATTCCTTCGGTGGTCGGCAACAGCGCCAGGTGCTGGTCGTCGATCGTGGCCGGGTCGACCACGAGGCCGTTCTGGCCGTCCAGGTAGACCACGCCGTGATCGTCGTGGACGACGTTGATCACATGTCCGACGGGCTGTCCGATGACGAGCATCGCCCGGGCGCCCGCCCCGGCGGCCTCCATCAGCTCAGTGACCCTGGCCACGTTCGGGACCGGTGCCAGCGGGCGGTCCGCGAAGTTGGCCAGGTGCTGCCGTGGAGACAAACCGGACGGCGGCGCCTGGTAGCCCTCACCGTCGCGCAAGGACATGTCCGTGGCGATCGCGGCCATCACGCAGTTCGTCTCGAACTCGCCGCCGGCATCACGGTAGGGGTTCACCGACGTCAGCCATGGATAGCGCGCCGCGGGGCCGGCCACCGTCGGGGCCGGCCGGTTTTCGGTCGTCTCCGTGGCACCATCCGACGGGACGGCGCCCCGGTGCGGCGAATGCCCGGTGAGCTCGAGCATCCGCTCGCGGATGTGCTGATGGGTCAGCCCCTGCTCGGAGTCCGTTTCCCTCAGATGATCCGTCGTGGCCGGCCCGACGACATCGTTCCACAAGCCCGCCAGTTCGGTCACCCGGTCGGCGGCGGTGTGGCCTGGCACGGGCAATGGTGTCCCGCGAACCGCGTCCTGCAGAACTCCGTCCGCATCGGGCATCGCGTAGAGCGGTCCCGGCGACGGCGGCGCCGCCTGCAGAAGCGTGGGATCGCCGGTCGCGGCGTAGGTGGGTACCGCCGGGTTGCTCACCCCGGTGGCGGGTGGCGTCAGCGACGGTTGCGGCCGCTTGCAGAAGGCCAGACCGAGCGGGTCCGCCGCCGTCAGCGGATCGGGCACGTAGGCCGTGGGGTTCGGCCCGCCGGCCAGGCCGAGCGGGTCCGGGCTGAGGTATCGTGCCGTTGCCGGATCGTAGAACCGGAACCGGTTGTAGTGCAGGCCGGTCTCGGCGTCGAAGTACTGCCCCGGAAAGCGCAGCGGAGTGCCGGCCGGCACCGCGCCGCGGCCCCACAGATCGGTGCGCCACCAGCGCAGCGACCCGTCGGCCCCGACGAGGTGGGTGGGCGTGCCGATCAGGTCGGTGACGAGCGCACGCAGCTCGTCGTCGTCGGCCTGCGTCACCGGCGCCGTCCCGTCCGGACGGTAGTCCCAGGTCGTCGTCGAACTGCCGTAGCCGCCGCGGTGGCTCTGCTCCACCAGCAGATCACCGGACCAGGCGAAGGTAACCTCCTCCAGCACCGTGTCGTCGTCGGCGAGACGCTGCTTGGCGATCCGGCGGCCGAAACCGTCGTAGTGGTACCGCCAGCGATCGTTGCCCGGCGTGACCGCCAGCACCATCCGGTCCTCGGCGTCCCAGGTGAAGCGCCACGCGCCGGTGGCGTCGATCCGGGTGACCAGGCGGCCCTTCTCGTCGTAGCGGAACTCGGCGTCGTCCGACCGCACCAGCATCGTGCCGTCGAACTCCCAGCGTCCGCCACCCGCGCCGACCAGGTTGCCGGCCTCGTCGTAGTCGTACCGCTCGCGCTGCTCGCCGTCCGCGATCACCGCGTGGATCCGGCCGGTCGCGTCGGCCGCGAACGAGCGCTGACCGTCGAGTGAGTCGGCAATCGCCGTCACCCGATCCGTCGCGTCGTACGAGTAGCCGATCTCGGCGGTGGCGGCGATGCGCTGCGTCGTCAGGCGCCCCGCGGCGTCGAAGGCCTGCCGGAGAGCGTCCACGTCGTCGATCGTCCGGCTGATTTCCCGCCCGGCCGCGTCATGCCGGAAACGTACCAGGTGGGTCCCGGCCAGTAGGCTCTCCGGCCGGCCCCGCGCGTCGAATCTCCACCGGCTGCCCCGGCCCGACGGCGTCGTACGTGCCTCGACCACCCCCAGCACGGGGTGGTACGAGGTGCGTACCGTGCGTCCGTTGATCGTCTCGGCGACGATCCGGCCCTGTTCGTCGCGCTCGAACCGGACCTCCGCGTCCGGACTGAGTACCGCGGCGATGTTGTCGTTCGCGTCGTACTCCAGCCGGGTCACCGTGGTGCCGAGGCGGCGCTCGCTCACCCGGCCACGCGTGTCGTAGGCATAGTGCGTGGTCTCGCCGGCCGGGTCGGTGTGTGCGATCAACTGCCCGGCCGCGTCCCGGGTGTAGCGGTGGGTACGACCGTCGAAGTCGGTCTCCTCCACCGGATGGCCGGCCGGGTCGTACCGATAGCTCCACACCTGTCCGGCCGGGTTCGTCACCGTCGTCAGCCGCAGCTCCGTGTCGTAGCCGAACTCGGTGCGGTTGCCCGCCTCGTCGACCTGCGCCACCGGCAGGTTGAATGGCCCGTACTCGATCCGCACCGCCCGGCCTGCGGCGTCGATTCTCTCCACCATGTTCCCCTCGCCGTCGAAATGCCATTCCTGCCGGGAGCCGTCGGGGGAGACGCGCCAGGCGACGTCGCCCCGCGTGGCCCAGCCGAACTCCGTAGCGGTCCCGTCGGGGAACCGCACCGACCTGAGACGCCCCAGACCGTCAAGATCAAAATCTGTCTCCGGTACGCCGTTCGGCCGGCTTCCGGCCACACCGTCCCGGGGTGCCGCGGCCCGGCTGCCGTCCGGGCGGATCATCCCGTCCGGGCGTCCCGTCTCGGTGTACGTGAACCGGGTGGTCCTTCCGAGCGGGTCGGTCACCGAGATCGGCCGGTTCGCGACGTCCTGCTCCATCCGTGTGACGCCGCCGAGGGGGTCGGTGACCGCGACGACCTGGAGCCGGTCGTTGAGCTCGTAGCGGTGGAGGCCGCCCAGCGAGTCGATCACGATCGTGACGCCGTCGAGGTACTGGAACGAGCAGCGCAGATAGCCGTCCCGCCCATCGGCGGCGACGCAGCGTCCCGCCTCGTCGTAGGCGTACGTGTACCACTCCCGGTTGCGGTCGTCCCACCGCACGATGCGCCCCGCCTGGTCATAGCGCAGGCGCAGCGACTCCCCGGCGGAGTTGCGCACCTCGACCAGGTTCCGGTGTTCGTCGTAGCCGAATCCGGCCAGCTCGGTCCCGGTGTCGCCGGGCGCGGCCGGCGCGAAGCGGACACCGGTCACCAGGCCGTCGGCGGAGTTCAGGATCACCCTGCTTCCGAGGGAGGAGACCAGGGTGGCGGGGGTCCGGTCGGCGGTTCGCTCGATCCGCCAGTGCACGTGGCCGGCCACGATGTCGCTCAGCAGAGCCGTCCCGTCGCCGTCGGCGGGTCCGAACAACAACTCGCGGTCGCCTTCGGTCAGCAACCAGCCACCGCCGACGAGGCGGCGCAGCCCGGCCGGGCGGCCGAGTACGGGCAGGACCGTCACCCCTTCGGCGGGCATCGGGTACACCAGAACGGACCCGTCCGCGGCCAGGAACCGGGCGTGCCGCGCATCGCTGACCACCCTCTGATCCAGGGTGGATGCCCAGCCCGGCCCGAAGCAGCGGCCCCAGCGGTAGTCGGAGCGATGTGTCCGTTCCAGGGTGAGTCCGGGGAGCCGGGCATCGGTCTCGGTGCAGATCACGCGGCCGGTGGCGACGTCGACCGGGTCACCCACGGTGGTGGTCTCGGCGGTCGACGCCGACACCGATGCGGGCACGACGGCGGACAGTGACCTCGCCACACCGTCGTCGGTCTTGGGTGGGCCCGGCGAAGGTGGTGTCGCCGGCTGCACCGGGCGGGTCACGCCAGGCTCCGGGATGGGATCCGGGAGGTCGAGGACTATGCCGCCCGCGTCGAAGACCACCTCGCCGGCGGCGGCGTCATCGATCTCCGAGGTGGGCGGGAATGCGTGAACCGATGTCGAGGCCTCGCGATCGGTGTCTTCGGTGAGGCGGGGTTCGCGGAGGGTTCCGTGGGTGGCGCCCACCCGACCGTCGGCGGTGATCCGGTCTGGGGAGGGTGTGGCCACCGGCACCACCGCGGACACCAGACCCGGCAAGCCGCCCTCTGTCGGCAGCGTGGGGACTGACGGCGACGCTGCCGATGACGTGGGTAGGTCTGTCGCGAGAGCGAGATGCTCGGGCGGTCGCGCTCGGCTCGCGGGTTTGCGGTCCGCCCGGCCCGTCTTGCTGGTCTCGCCGTTACTCCCGCCCGCCGTGCTGGTCGATCCTGTGCTGGTTGACATCGTGCTGGTTGGAGCCGGGCTGGGGGCCGGTGCGTTGGCGGCGACGCCCGTGGTCGAGGTAAGTCCGACGGGGCCGGCCGGTGTGCCGGTTTGCGGTAGCGGGGCGGACCCGAGGGAGTTACTCCCGGTGCCGTTCAGACCGGCCAAGCCGGCCGGTTGGACGGTCGACGCGGCCGTGACGGTACTCGGCGGCGGTGCAGTGGCCGGCGCGGGCCGATCGTCGTTGCCTGCGTGGCTGGGTGCGTTCCCACCGGTATCGGAGCCGGCGGCCGACGTGTCGGTGGCCAGGAAACCAGTCGTGGTGCTGGGAGCCGCCGGGATGCTCGCCGTGGCGGTGGTGCCACCCGAATTGCTGGAGCTCGATGATGTCGGCGTTGCGACCTCGGGAGTGGCCACAACAGGGACCAGGGAAGTGGTGGTCGCCGGGGATGAGGTTGGGGTCTCGAACCCGGGCAAGCCCTCGCCGACCGTTGAGGTTGGACCGCTTGTGCTGACTGGTTCCGCCGTGGAGTTGGTAGCCGTGGAGGATACAAAGGCGGCCGTGCCGGACTCGGCGAGCGGACGGTTTCCCACTTCGGTAGGCACGTCAGGTCCGGCGTCGGGGACGCTGTTCGGCGCGGGAGGTGCCGGCACACTGCTGCCAGGGCTCGCTTCGCTGACTCCAGTTGTCGGTGCGCTGACTGGTGGTCCGCTGGTCGCAGGTGCGGTGCTTCCGGGAACGGCTTGGTCTGTCGTGGGGGTGGTGGCCGGGAGCGCCGATCCGCTGGTTGCTGGGCTGCTTGTCGGCGGTGCGGATTCGCCGGTTGTGGG
>Ga0247737_1000832_pt1 | contig 12892 bp, 13 predicted proteins | sample UWRJL028104C2_FD_180937 | JGI IMG/M metagenome (GOLD analysis project Ga0247737, IMG submission 180937) | Plant litter microbial communities from Arlington Agricultural Research Station in Wisconsin, United States - UWRJ-L028-104C-2 | ecosystem: Environmental > Terrestrial > Plant litter >...
TCACTTTCTCTTCACGGCAGGATGCGAGGAGTGGCTGCCGGGAGGATGCAATGGATCGAGTACGCAAGATTGGCTGGGGCTATTTCGCCGGCTTCATCGCAGTGGTCGCGATCGGCTATGTGCCCGCCTTCCACGACGCCGACGGCAATCTGTTCGGGCTGTTCAAGCTCGACCTCTATGACGACAGTCTGCATCTCGCCTCGGGCATCTGGGCGGGCGTTGCCGCCTGGCTTTCCTACCGTGCGTCACGCGGGTATTTCCGGTTGTTCGGGCCACTCTACTTCCTTGACGGAGTGCTCGGACTGATCACCGGCAGCGGCTATCTCGACGGGGGCATCTTCCTCTACGGGCCGCTCGACCTCTCGATGACGATCCGGTTCTTCGCCAATTTGCCGCATCTGCTGATCGGCGGCTTCGCGATCTACACAGGCTATGTCCTCGCGCGGCAGCCTGCCGCAACCGCATGAAGCGGCGCTGGAAGATCGCGATCGGGGTCGGCGGCGTGCTGGCCGCGACGATCTTGGTCCCGATGGCCTATATCGAGGTTGGTTGCCGGTCGCCGATTGCCGGCTTCAATCCAGGGGCGCCATACAAGTCGATTCTCGAACCCGCGGAGCGAAAGCCAGAGGCGCGGACCTTCCTGACCTATCCCGAATGGCACATCGTCTATTCGGCGGAGAGCTATGGCCGTCACCTGACTGCCAACCAGCGACCGAGCGGCTATGCGTTCGGCAGCGATATCGGCGGTTTCTGGTCGAGCTATTGCGCGCTCAACCGCGCGACGGCGGGCGGCGATGCGGGCGACGCCAAGATGATGATCTATACGATCGGCATCAGCTATTCAGTCGAGATGCTGGTCAAGGCGGCCTATGAGCGGCTGATCGGCCGGTTCTTCGAATGGACCGGCGGCTGGCAGAGCGCCGACGACCGCTACGCCGCCGGCGTGCAGCGCGAATATGGCCAGTTCATGCACGAAACGCCCTGGTACATGTTCCCGTTCGGCAAGGCGTTCAGCGGCGAATGGAAGACCGCCGACAGCAAGAACCGGTTGCGGCATGCCGAGCGGCGTTTCGCGCTGAGCGCCGAATATGGCGTGAAGGCGGGCTATGCGAAGCTGATCGGATCGGCCGCGGGCGCCACGATGGACCCGGCCGCGCCGAAGCTGTGGTTCGTGGCGAAGGGCTCGCCCGCAGCGATCCAGGCGATCGACCCGCGATTGAAACCGATCCGCACCGCGAGCGGGCTGACGGTGGTCGAGGCGCCGCGTTACGCGCAGTTCACCGATTTGCTGGGCAAGCTGGCGACGTCGCCGATCGAGATCGTCGAAATTTCCGGGAATGACGACATATTGGTTACGGCTCTCGCGCCGGCTTCCGCCGCCCCGGAGCCGGGCGATGGGACGGTGCTGATCTCGCAGTCGCTGGCCGACCGGCCGGGATGGCGGCGCTACGGCATCTCGACCAAGGTACCGAAGCTGCTCGCCCTGCTCCGCAAAGTGAAGGCGCGCGGCGGGGTGGTCGAGCATATCTATGATTATTGAAGGCGGCCCCAAATCCCGTCGTCACCCCGGACTTGTTCCGGGGTCCACTGCGCCACAAACCAAAGCGGCAATGAGTGTGCGGAACGGTGGATGCCGGAACAAGTCCGGCATGACGGAGTAGCGTGAGCACCCCCAAAAACCTGCTCCGCATCGCCGCACGCATCGCGCTGGTGCTGGGCGGCTGGACGGCAATCATGCTCGCCATGCCCTTTGTCGGGCCGCCCCGACAGGTCGCGGTGGTCGGCGACCGGGCGCGGGCACTGCGCGCCATCGCCGCCGCTGGCGGAAGCGTGGTGGAAGTGCGGGACGGCGCGACCCTGGCCCGATCCGACCAGCCCGGCTTCGTCGCCGCGCTCTACCGCAATGGCGCGGGGCTGGTGATCGAGGGCCGGATCGGCGCGGGCTGTTTCAGCTCTTCGACACGGGCGCGCTGAACGCCGGGGCATAGCGGGCATACCAGCTGTTGCTGAACAGGCCGTCCGGATCCCAGCGGCGCTTCTCCGCGAAGAAGTCACCAATCTGCGGATAGGATCGCTCGAGCTGCGCGGCCGTGTAATGGAGCTGATAGGGCAGGAAGAACCGTCCGCCCTCCTTGACGGTCAGGTCGATCAGGTCGCTGGTCAGCTTGGCCATTGCCTTCGTGCCTTCGGCATCGGTCTTCTGGTTGAGATAGAGCACGACCGAAAAAGCGGGTGCCGGCGCATAACTCAGCGCGTTGCTCTCGGTATCGACCGCGCGGATCGAGGCATTGACCAGATTGGCGTGCTGCTGCTCGAACAGGGTGCGCATCGCATCGATGAACGGCACGATCCTTTCGCGCGGGATGAAATATTCATGCAGGATGTCGGTCTCGGCGGGCAGCGCATTGCGCAGATAGGCAACGCTGTCGTGCATCGGATCGTTGCGGGAGACGAGGCACGCTTCCGCGTCCCCCATCGCCTGGGCGCGGGTGATGGTGCAGGTCTCGAGCCGGTGCTCGATATGTTTTTCGGACCACCATTTGGCCGAAGCGAAGAAGCTGTTCCGCTTGGCGAGGTTCACGGTGAGACGGCGCAGCTTGGTCGAGTTGACCTCGGTCAGCGGGGCCCGGGTGAGGCCCTGGTCGGCTGGCACCTTCCTGTAACTATAGACCAGAGCCTCGCGCAGCAGGGAGCCGGGAGCAGTCGACAGATGGGTATAGGTCAGCCCGACCGCCGGATCCGCCTCGAGCTTCGCGAAAGTCCCCGGAAAATCGCGATAGTCGATCATCGCGCGCTCGGATCGATAGACATCGTTGGGCACGACATCGAGCTCGGCCGACAACAGCACCCCGAACAGGCCATAACCGCCAATGATGTGATTGAAGAGGTCGGAATTCTCGGTGCGCGACGCCGTTACGACCCGGCCGTCCGCCAGCATCACCCGCAGGCTGCGGATCGAGCGCATGACGGCACCCGCGCGGTGATCCATGCCGTGCGCGTTGACCGAGATCGACCCGCCGACCGTGAAGATGTCGGTCGACTGCATCGCCTTGACCGCGAACCTGGGATGGATCGCCTTCTGGATATCGTGCCAGGTCGCGCCCGACCCGACCGTGACCGTCTGCTTGGCAGCGTCAAGCATGATGGTGTTCATGCCCTTCATATCGAGCACCACCCCACCCTTGCGAAAGGCATGGCCACCCATGCTGTGCTTCATCCCGGCGGGCGAGACGGTCAGGCCGTGTGCACGGGCATAGGCGATGGCTCCGGCAACGTCCTGCTCGCTCCGCACCGCGACCACGCCTGCGACGGGTGTGCGGCTGAGACAACTCGCGTCGTTGATCGTGCCGCCGCGCTGCGCCCAGGCCGGCTCGCGCACGCTCGCCGCATGCCCCCCCAGCGCGGGCAGCGGAGGCAGGATATTGCCGCAATCCTTCGCGCCGACCGGATCTGCGGCAAGCGGCAGCGCATAAAAGGTCGCGCCGGCGGCAACGAGCGCGATCACCGAGACACCGATCAGCAGCTTCTTGCGTGTCATGGTCGTTCCTCGATTGCGCGGTCCAGCGCGGGCAGGAAATGCGCCGGGTCCTCGATATGCGGGATGTGGCCGACGCCCGGCAACCGCTGGAGCGGCGCATGGAATATAGCGGCGAGCCGCTCGCCCTGCGCGATCGGCGTGACGCTGTCGGCCTCGCCCCAGATGATCGCCACTGGCGGCTTCATCGCCGTGAGCCGGTCGCTCCGCCAGCTCCACCCGCCGTCATTGGTCGAGAACAAGGCGGGCGCCCAGGCGGCATAGGCAGCGGTCGAACCAGCGCGGCGCATCGGCTGACGGATCGTCTCGATCCAGGGATCCGCCGCATCCTTGCGCGCGAGCAGCGACCGCATCAGCGCTGGCAGTGCCCAGGGGTTGGTGAGCGAGGCGGCAATGGCAGGTTGCATGATGATCGGCTGATGGATCACCCCACCCGAGGCCGGCGGGCCGGCCGGGTCGAGAATGCCCAGCGCCGCGTCGACCAGTACGATCCGCCGCACGACTGCCGGCGTGCGCAACGCCAGCTCGGTCGCCGCGCCGGCCCCGAAGCTGTGCGCGACGACGATCGCCGGGCGAGCAGGCGCCAGGGTGTTCAGAACGGCAGCAAGGCGCTGCGCTTGCGCAGCTCGATCATAGCGCAGTTCAGGGTCGCGATCGGAATAGCCGAAGGGCGGGAGGTCTACCGCGATCACACGGTAGCCGCGCCCGGCGAGATGGCGTGAAACGTCCCGCCAGAAGCCGCTCCAGCCTGCCGTACCGGGAATGAGCATCACCGGCGTGCCCGCAGCCGGCCCGGACACTGCGACCGCGACCCGGCCCAGCGGGGTCGCGACGAGGGTAGAACTGGCCGGCACGGCGTCGCCTCGTTCGCGATACGCGGCGGCGGCGCGAAACAGGAGCAGGATGACGACGATCAGCAGGACCAGCCCGAGCGCGAGCCGCCACATGATGCGCCAGGCGCTGCCGATGCTGATCCCCCCGGTCATCGCCTGACGGTATAACGATTTATCGGTTAAACTTTCGCTGATTTCGTCGATCGGACGCGCCCGGCGGCCGCGACAAGATCGGAAAACCCGGCTAGCGGCGGTTCACCGGCAGCGACGAATGGGGATTCCCATGGCGGACTATGAATATTGCACCGTGGACGTGTTCACCGACCGCCGCTTCGGCGGCAATCCGCTGGCGGTGTTCCCCGCTGCCGCCGGGCTGGATACCGCCACCATGCAGGCGCTTGCGGCTGAGATGAACTATAGCGAGACGTCCTTCGTCCTGCCCCCGGCGGACCCGGCCAACACCGCACAGGTCCGCATCTTCAACCGCACCGCGGAAATGCCCTTTGCCGGGCATCCCAATGTCGGGACGGCCTATGTCCTGGCCCAGCTCGGGCTGGCGACGGGGCCGATATTGCGCTTCGAGGAAATCGCCGGGCTGGTCGAGGTACGCCTGGCGGGCGATATGGGCGCGGATATCGATGCGCCCCAGCCGCTGAGCCTGAAGGGCGAGCTGCCGGCAGCGGACATCGCCGCGTGCCTTTCCTTGCCCACGGAGACGATCATATTGGCGGAGCATCCGCCGATCCGCGCGACCGTCGGCGTCGATTTCGTGATCGTCGCGGTCGAGCCTGACGCGCTGTCCCGCGCTGCGCCCGATATCGCCGCCTATCGGCGCCTCGCCGATGCGCGGCCCGAGCTGGAGGGGCGGCTCTCCATCTTCCTTTACGCGCTGGACGGTTCAGGCGTGCGCGCGCGGATGTTCGCGCCCCTGGCGGGCACATGGGAGGATGCCGCCACCGGCAGCGCCAATGCCACGCTGGCCGCGCTCAGGCTGTCGCTCTCGGGCGAGGAAACGCTTGCCTATGAGGCGGTGCAGGGCGTCGAAATGGGCCGGGAGAGTCGGCTGTCGCTGCGCGCATGGCGTGCCGATGACGGTGTGCGGGCGAGCGTCGGCGGGCGCTGCGTCAGCGTGTTTCGCGGCACGGTATCGCTGTAGCGCTCTGGCTGGTCGTGGCCTTCCCTTCGCCGCGGAGCAGAAGCCCGAGGTTCCGCGCAGCTATTCTACCGTCACGCTCTTCGCGAGATTGCGCGGCTGGTCGACATCGGTGCCCTTGGCCACCGCCACATGGTACGCCAGCAACTGTACTGGCACCGCGTAGACCAACGGCGCGATCAGCGGGTGGACCTTGGGCATCTCGATCGTCGCGATGGTGTTCTCGCCGGCCTGGGCGATACCGTCCGCGTCGGAGATCAGCACCACCTGCGCCCCGCGCGCCTGGGCTTCCTGCATGTTGCTCACCGTCTTGTCGAACAACGGACCCGACGGCGCGATGACGATCAGCGGCACCTGATCATCGATCAGCGCGATGGGGCCATGCTTCATCTCACCCGACGCGTAACCTTCCGCGTGGATGTAGCTGATTTCCTTGAGTTTCAGCGCGCCTTCCAGTGCCATCGGATAGTCGGGCCCGCGGCCGAGATAAAGCACGTCCCGCGCCACGGCGATCTTCGGCGCCATCGCCGCGATCTCGTCGTCGTGCGACAGCGCATGGCTCATCGCCTCTGGCACGGCGCGCAGCTGCGCGACGATCTCGCGCTCCGCCTCATGGTCGAGCTTGCCCTTCGCCCGGGCAAGGTTGATCGCCAGCGCGGCCATCACCGCGAGCTGGCAGGTGAAGGCCTTGGTCGAGGCGACGCCGATCTCCGGCCCGGCATGAGTCGGCAGCAACAGGTCGACCTCGCGCGCCATCGAGCTGGTCGGCACGTTGATGATGCCCGCGGTGGTGAGTCCGGCCGCCTTCATGTGGCGGAGCGCGGCGAGCGTGTCGGCGGTCTCGCCCGACTGGGAGATCACGATGCCGAGCATGTTCGGCGTGAGAACGGGGTCGCGATACCGGAATTCCGACGCGACATCGACTTCGACCTGCAGGCGGGCGAACTGCTCGATCCAGTATTTGCCGATCATGCCGACATAGGAGGCCGTGCCACAGGCGACAATCGCCACGCGCTCGACCGAACCCAGATCGAACTCCATGTCGGGCAACGCGACCATTTCCTCGAGCGGGCGCAGATAGGAGCGCAGGGTCTGCGCCACGACCACCGGCTGCTCGTAAATCTCCTTGAGCATGAAGTGGCGGTGATTGCCCTTGTCCATCAGCTGGCCCGAGGCACCCGAATTGACGATCAGGCGCGTGACCGGCTCATTGTCCTTGTCATAGACCTGCACGCCTTCGCGCTTGATGACGGCCCAGTCGCCTTCCTCGAGATAGGCGATGCGCTGAGTCATTGGCGCGAGCGCCAGCGCGTCGGAGCCGAGATAATTCTCGCCATCGCCATACCCCACGGTCAGCGGCGCGCCGAGCCGGGCGCCGATCAGCAGGTCGGGTTCGGACTTGAACATCACGCCCAGCGCAAAGGCGCCGTGCAGGCGCGGCAGCACGTTCGCCACTGCCTCGCGCGGCGCGAAACCGCGGCTTAGCTCGCGGTCGATCAGGTGCGCGACGACTTCGGTATCGGTCTGGCTCTGGAACTCACGCCCCTCGGCGATCAGCTCGTCGCGCAGCGGCTTGAAATTCTCGATGATGCCATTGTGGACCAGCACTACGTCGCCGACGATGTGCGGATGGGCATTGTCGACGGTCGGGGCGCCGTGGGTCGCCCAGCGAGTATGCGCGATGCCACTGTCGCCGGGGAGCGGATCCTTGGCCAGCTCGGCGGCCAGGTTGACCAGCTTGCCCGGCGCGCGGCGACGGTCGAATGCACCGTCATGCACGGTGCAGATGCCGGACGAGTCATAGCCACGATATTCGAGGCGCTTCAGGCCGTCGAGCAGCCGGTCCGCGACGGGGCCCTTGCCGAGAATTCCAACGATGCCGCACATAGAGAGGTACCTTAGATAAAGCTCAGTTCGCGAAGTTGGTGTCGACGAACGTCCATGTAAATATCAGCGGGTCGGGCTCGCTGCCGTGCGCCGCGACAAAAGCCGGCCGCCCCTTTTCCCAGATCCGGTGGATTTCATCGGGCATCGTCTCGGGGAATTGCATTTCAGCCTCGACGATCTCCAGCCAGGTGCCGGGGCGGTGGTAGATTTCCCGCAGCTTGGGCTCCGTCGCCACCATCATCGCCTGAGACTTTTCATCGAGCGCGCCGATCGCTTCAAGAACATAGCAATCCAGCAACTTCAGAAAGGGTTTGCCGGCGTAGCGATCGCTCACTTCTTCGCCGCCGCCTTCTTCGCCGCCATCACGTCGCGGAAACGCTTGGCGCGGCCGGGCCGCGCCTCCTGCTTCGCGCGGGCGATCGCGAGCGCATCGGCCTCGACATCGGCGGTGATAACCGATCCGGCGGCGACCATGGCGCCAGCACCGATCGATACCGGCGCGACAAGGGCGCTGTTCGATCCGATGAAGGCGCCCTCGCCGATGATCGTCTTGTACTTGAAATAGCCGTCGTAATTGCAGGTGATCGTGCCGGCGCCGATGTTCGCGCCTGGACCCACCTCCGCATCGCCGAGATAGGTCAGGTGGCTGGCCTTCGCACCCGCACCGAGTACCGCCTTCTTCATCTCGACGAAATTGCCGATCTTGGATTTCTCGCCCATCACCGCGCCGGGGCGCAGGCGCGCGAACGGGCCAACCTCAGCCTTGGGCCCGACGGTCGCGCCCTCGATATGGCTGAAGCCGTGGATCGTCGCGCCATCGGCGATGCTGGTGCCGGGGCCGAAAAACACATTCGGCTCGATCATTACGTCGCGGCCAATCTGCGTGTCGTACGCGAACCACACCGTCTCGGGCGCGATCAGGGTGGCGCCCTCCGCCATGGCGCGGGCGCGGCGGCTGTGCTGCCAGCTTGCCTCGACCGCGGCCAGCTCGCCCCGGCTGTTGACGCCCGCCACCTCGGCCGCGTCGGTCTCGATGACTGCCGAGACACGCCCGTCCTTGCCGGCGAGCATGACGATGTCCGGCAGGTAGAATTCGCCCGCCGCATTGTCGTTGCCGACCAGCGCGAGCAGTGCGAACAGGTCCTCGCCGCGCACCGCCATCAGCCCTGAATTGCACAGGGTTTCCGCCCGTTCCTCGGGGCTTGCATCCTTATATTCGACCATCTTCTCAATGCGGCCATCGCCATCGGCGATCACCCGGCCATAGGCGGCAGGATCGCTCGGACGGAAGCCGAGCACCACCGCCGCGGGCTGGTCGGTGCCGTGCAGCCGCTCGATCAGGCGCGCCATGGTCGCGGTGGTGACCAGCGGCACGTCACCGTACAGAATCAGGATGTCGCCGGCGAAGCCGCCCCCCCTGGAATCCTTCAGCGCTTCTTCGGCCTGGTGCACGGCATGGCCGGTACCGAGCTGCTCGCCCTGCACCACCGTCATGACGCCGAGTGGCGACACCGCGGCTTCGACCTGTTCACGCCCAGCGCCGGTAACGACGACGGTGCGCTCCGGCTCCAGCGCGGAGACACTGTCGATCAGGTGCAGCAGCATGGGCCGCCCGGCGATCGGATGGAGCACCTTGTGCAGGTCGGATTTCATGCGCGTGCCCTTGCCCGCGGCAAGGATGATGGCGGCGATGGGTCGGTTGGTCACGATGCCTGAAACCTACTCCGTTCGAGCCGAGGGCGAACGGGAAAAATGAGCCCCGTACAGGTGGCCCTGCCATGATTGTCTTGCCAATTCCATAGCACGACTGGCAGTCGCGCACCCCATGACGAAGTTTTCATTCGATATCGTCGGTTTCGACCTGGACGGAACCTTCCTGGACACGATCGGCGATCTGCGCGCGGCGGTGAACTTCACCCTGGGCGAAGCCGGGCGAGCACCGCTGACGGTCGAGCAGGTCAAGCCGATGATCGGCGCCGGCGCGAAGATCATGCTCGAACGGACCCTGGCCGCGACCGGCGGCTGTTCGGACGACGAATTCCGGCGTCTCTACAAGCTGCTGCTCGGTCATTACGAGACGCATATCGCGGTGGAGAGCCGCCCCTTCCCCGGCGCGGTCCAGGCGATCGAGGCATTGCGGGCGATGGGTGTGAAGACCGCGATCGTCACCAACAAGTTCGAGGGGCTGGCCGAAAAACTGCTGACCGAACTGGGCCTGCGCGACCGGTTCGACACGCTGATCGGCGGCGACACGATGGGCAAGGGCTTCGCCAAGCCGCACCGCGCGCCGATCGACGAGATGATCCGGCGCCTCGGCGGCGGGCGCGCCGCGTTCGTCGGCGATACGATCTATGACATCCAGGCGGCGAAGAATGCCGAGGTGCCGGGCATTGCGGTCAGCTTCGGCTTTCTCCTGGGGCCAGTCGAAGAATTGGGTGCGGATGCCGTGATCGACACTTATGCGGAGCTGATTCCGACTCTCGAAAGGATCGCCCGTTGATCAATCGCGAAATGCTGGCCCGGCTGGCATTCTGGGGGGCGCTGCTGTTCGCGGTGGTCATGGCGGTGTTGCCCAAACCGCCGCACACCCCGATCGATCAGTTCGGCGACAAGTTCGAACATATGCTCGCCTTCGGCACGCTCGCCGCACTCGCCGCTGCCGGTTTTCTCCAGACACCGCTGCTGCGGATCGCCGAACGCCTTTCCTTCCTCGGCGCGATGATCGAGGTGGTGCAGTCGATCCCGTCGCTCCACCGCGACTGCGACATCATGGACTGGGTGGCGGACACGACGGTGGTCGTCATCGTGATGCTGGTCGCTGGCCAGCTCCGGCGCATGAAGGCAGCACGGCGGGCCTTGCGGCTATAGGGACTCATTCCCGGTTCGTCCCGAGTACCGACTGAGCTTGTCGAAGCGGCGTATCGAAGGACAAGCGTTGCGTGCCCCAGATGCTTCGATACGCACCCTCGATATGTCTTCGGCTATTCGGTCGCTACTCGGCACGAACGGCGTTAGGGGACCGCTGTCGCCTTCGCCTGTAGCGGCCCCAGTGCCTGCTCGATCCAGCCCGTGCCGCGGACCGCGTCGGCGCCATAATGGCCGGCCACCGTCGCCACGCCTTCATAGACCGGCGCATATTGGCTCGCGAATTCCTGGTCGGGCATCGAGCTGACAAAGGTCAGGCACGCCCCGACATCCTCGATATCGACCTGATAGGTCAGGCAATAGCTCACACCCCCGGGGCTCTTCCACAAGGGCCCAAGCGGCGTCGTGAGGCTGTTGAAGAAGGTAGAATTGCCATCGGGCGTCAGGATGGTGACGAAGGACGGCGTCTGCTGCCCTTCGACCGGCGGGGTCGAGGCGAAGAAGCTCGACAGATGCACCCCATTGTCGAGCTGGGCGTCCTGAAGCACCCAGGCCTGAGACGAGGCGAAGGCGCCATATTCATGGTCCATCCACGTCACGCCCTTCACCTGCCAGGTCTCGGAACCGACCGTGATCGTCCCCGAAGCCTGCAGGTTGGTGAAGGAATAATAATAATTGTAGACCTGCAGCGCATCGGTTCCGCTGCCGACCGGCTTCGGGCTGACGCCGTCGCCCCAGACGAGCAGCGGCTGGCCTTCCTGACGCATGTTCAGGTCGAACGACACCGTTTCTCCGCTGGCCGCGTCCACGAAGCTGGCCGAAACCGTCATCGACTCGATGTTGCTCGCCAGTGCGGTCATGGAGACTGAGCCGTCGCCGTTCGCGGCGGTGAGGCGGCAATACCAGGGCTTGGTCTGGTCGGATTCGGCCCAGGCGGGGTCGAACGGGATGACCGTGGTCTTCTCGTAATGGATCTGACCCTGCACGTCAGTGAGCATGATCTCCGTGAACGAGATGGTCTGGCCGAACATGGACCGCATCGCCGCGTTTATTTCAAAGCCGAACACACGGTCCCCGGCGCCGAGCGTGCCGATATGCCACCACCATTCATTGGGGGCCGTGGGGTGGAGATACTGGTCGCGGGGGAGCTCGATTGCGTTGGTGACGACCATAAGGCGCATCCTCTGTCCGGATCGATTGTCCCTGAAAATCTAGCATGACCGATCGGGCGGGCGTAGGCTCTCGCAACCGTTCCGGTGGCAGTTGGCGGATGCTGAACGCGCCGCGTTCGTCTTGCAGAAATCGCCGGCGATCGATTCAAAACAAGCGAGGTTCGTCGCACCATGACGATGGCCGAGTAATTTAGCCGCGTCGCTCTTTCTCATGGCCGGTAGATATGGATTCCCTGTTCCGGAGTGATTTTTCCCTGTTATCCACGCGGATTTCCCTGTTATCGAACAACAGGGAAATCTACCTTAAATCATTGAATGCATTTATCTAAATCGGGAATCCTTATCGGAGTCGCGCAAAAATAAACGAATTTCCCTGTTAATTCGCTGTTATCGTCAAGGAACTGGGAAATCTGGCCGGGGTCTGCGATGACGGACGAAAGCATTCGACTTGCGCTCGAACGCCATTGGGAGGCGTCCGACGCCGGTAATTTCGAGGCCGAGCACGACATTTATCACGAAGAAGCGGTGCTGCAGTATCCGCAGTCGGGCGAGCGCATTCGTGGCCGGCGCAATATCCAGGAGAGTCGCTACCTTCAGCCGAACAGGAAGCGCTTCACCGTCAGCCGGATCATCGGCGGCGGCGACCTGTGGGTCACGGAATTCGTGCTCAGCTATGACGGCAAGCCCTCCTACGCCGTCAGCATCATGGAGTTCCGTGAGGGAATGGTTGCCAGCGAGACGCAATATTTCGCCGATGCCTTCGAACCCGCACCTTCCCGCGCGCATCTTGTCGAACAAGCCGGGAGTTAGGCCAACCTCGAATCGCTCGTAGATCTCCAAGCAAGGCCATCTCCGGCCCCCCTATCCTATACTATGTCACCCCGGTGCCCGCCCCGCCATTTCGTCCATAGATGGCGGACCAGCATCGCCGGTGGCATGCGCAGCCAGTGCGAGCGCACATAGAAGCCCAGGCGCGTGAAGGGGCGCGTCGCCCTACCCCAGCCGTCGCGCGCGGTGAGGCGGCGGAGGTAAAGATGGTCGGCCGGGTTGAGCCTGGCGCCCTGGCCGTAGAGTGCCGCCGATAAACGCAGGGCGCGGGCGACTTCGCGGCCCAGGCCGTGGTGCGCGGCACGTTCGGCCAAGCCATTCGTGCCGAACTGGTCGACGAGACAGTACACGTCCCACAGGTTGCGCATGCCACCCGCCAGATCGCCGTCCGCGAACAGATGCGCGGCGGCATGGACCAGCATGTCGTTACGCGACAATATCCGCACCCCCGGCTCGACCTCGACGCTCCACGCCAGCAGCCCCGCCGCATCGGGCGTGATCCGCGCCGTGAGCGGCAGGATGGTGTGGTGCACATCGATCATCCGGTCGCGCTCGCGGTGGATCAGCGGGGGCAACTCGTGCATCCAGCGGCGATAATAATCGTCGTCATAGGGGTCGG